>Ga0209211_10010559_pt1 | contig 11998 bp, 7 predicted proteins | sample RifGroA2_FD_183992 | JGI IMG/M metagenome (GOLD analysis project Ga0209211, IMG submission 183992) | Groundwater microbial communities from Rifle, Colorado, USA - Groundwater A2 (SPAdes) (version 2) | ecosystem: Environmental > Aquatic > Deep subsurface > Groundwater | place: Rifle, Colorado... | reverse complement strand
GCTTTGTAAGCCTTTGTAATTGCATTGTTTGAACGTCAAGTCGGCGTAATTGAAGGAACAAATAAACGCTCCGGCCTTACCGCATTTTTCGACGCAGTAATCCATTGAAGGAATGCCGTTGAAACCGTAAGCAGGCGAAACGTCGCTTGAATCGTCTACCCGCTGGTGGAACGCCCCGCAAGTGCTTTGAGTGCTGTCCCAAACTGGCTTCAAGTGAACGCTGCACGTCGCTGCGCCAGTAGTGCAAGACGGGTCTGAAACCCCCAAAGCGTAAATCCAATCATCGCTCGCATTCCCAAAATCAATTTCGTAAAACATGTCGTCAATAAAACGAATGGAAATGTTTAGCGTGTAGTTGAAGTTGCTTGTTGAAATGTCGACTTTAGTTGAAAAGTTCTCGCCGCCAAAGTGAGGGTCTTTGAGAAAATCTTCAAGCGATAAATTTTCGGTCTTTGCCGCTGCTTGCAGTGCTTTTGAAACGTTCAGCAAGCCCCATCCGTACTTTTCGTCCGCCCCTTCTTGCCCCAAGCCTAAAGCGCTTTCCCTCCAGATTTTCTTCACTTGGTACGGTGTTAGTGAAGGGTTAGCTTGCAGCATTAATGCGCTTGCGCCAGCTGCGAAAGCAGTGGAAAAGCTCGTCCCGCTGAAACTAGCGTTGCCAACCGTTACGTCCACTCCTGGAGCAACCACATCCGGTTTTACTGAAGGTTCTGTTTGCCCGCCTGAAAAGCAAGCCCATTCGTTGTTATCGTCAACCGCGCCTACTGTCAAAGCAAAGGGGCTGTTGCCAGGGCTTGTCACCCCAACAAAACCTGCGCAATTGCCGCAGCCTACGCCGCAATTCCCGCTTGCAGTTACGACCACCGTTCCCTCTGCAACCGCGTCCCTAACCGCCAAGTTTAATGGTGAGTCTTGGGCTCTTGAAAATGCCCCCAAGCTTAAAACAATTATGTTGGCGCCATCGTTAGTCTCACCATTTCCATCCGGGTTTAAAGCCCATCCTATTGCCTGCAATGCGCTTGAAGTCGTGCCTTTGCCGGAATCGTCCAAAACCTTGGCATTCAACAGCTGCGCGGAAGGCGCTATGCCTGTGATTACTGAAGCTAAGCTCGTTCCGTGGCCGTTGTAATCGCCTGCGTTGTTTGTCGTAAAGTTTTTCTCCAAAACCACCGCTTCCGAGCCGTTCACGCCGGAATCCAACAGCGCCAGCCTGACTCCAGACCCGTTAAAGGAAGAATTGAAGTCGAAACTCATTTGTGAAAGCGGGCTTTCAAGCGAGAAGCCGCTCACCGGTTCTTCCGGGTAAAGTTTTGTCACGTTACCAGAATTTGAATAGTCGAAAACCGCGCTGGCAGGCATTAAGGCCGAAATCATCCTGCCCACGCTAAAAACGCCAGTGACAATGCCTCCCTTCCCTTCGATTTCCTTTCTTGCGGCTGAAAGTTTTTCTTGAAAATCCGCCGGGCTTACAACTTCAAGCCGGACTATTAGTGGAACCCTTTTCGCTGGGTTTTCTTCAAGCGCCTGTTCAACTTGCGCCAATAGTTTCGAATCGATTTTATCCGGGTTCTCTAAAATTGCCGAGAACGACTCTGTGCTTGAAGCGGGCGGTGAATACGTGTTTGGCGAGGTTGAGTAACCTCTGCCAGTACCCCAAGAACCCGTGCTTGGGCGGGACGCGTTTTTATTTTTCCCTGCGCTTGCTGAAGCATTAGGCTGTTCCATACTGGTTTGTTGTAACTGTGCCGCCATGCTTTTAGAATCAGAAATAGTTTTCACGCTTGTAGGCAGTAGCCCTATTGGTGAGGGAGCTACTTGAAGTTTGGTGGCAGGATTTCTCGCAACGAAAAAGCCCGTAAAACCAACCGCGTGCAGAAAAAGGTAAGAGCCGAAAACCGCAAGAAAAACTACTGCCACAAAAAGACTCTTTTTCACTTTTCAACCCCCGACCTAGTGAAAGGCTGGGTGAAAAGTAATAATTGTTCGGTTGATTTTTAATAAACTAAAAGTTGATTTTATTCTTGAGGAGGAACGAAGGATGGGGAAGCTACTCCCTATAAATTTCGGTCGCCAAGTTATTTGTGCTGAGTTGATTTGTAATGGGCATTAGGTCATCTTCCATCTCGGGGTTAGTGTATTCCGAGCATAGCCTTAGGAGTGACATAATCAGAGTTCTTAGCGAGCGGTGGCCGCTTAATGCAAGGCATTTATACTCGGCTATCCGCCAAGACTTTCCAAACGTTACGTATCAGGGGGTTCACAAGGCATTGCGTTTGCTTGTAGAAGAGCGGGTTGTCACTCTGCAAGACATGAAATATGCGCTTAGTTTAGATTGGATTAGGGAAATGCGCTTAACGAGCGAATCGATAGAACGGCGTTACACTGGAAACGTTGAGCCGCTTAGTTACATTCGAGCTGGCACTGGCGCTTCTCACGATGCCGATCCCTCTAAGGCTGGGAGAAAAGCTGCGGAAGAGGCGGTTAGAGAGCTTGCAAAACCCCCGGATTTTGCGTTTGTTTTTTGCCATGGCGCCACCTATGGAAAGGACGATGAGAGCATAAACGCGCTAGTAAGTGCTGTAAACCATGTTTTGAAGGGAAAGAACCCGCGTTGCCGCTGGGTTGGGTGCACGACTGACGGAGAGATATCTGATAAAGGGTGTTTCTTCAATTCTTGCTCGGTTCTAGCGCTAGCCAGCGATCACGTCTCTTTTGGAGTCGGTGTGGAAGACGGAGCGAGCAAAGATTTTTTCACTGCAGGAAAATCTGCGGCAGAAGCCGCGACTAAAGATTTGAAGATGCTTGACCCGTATCTCGAGCGGTACATGCGATTTTTGGCGGTAAAGCGCAAGCAGCCAAGCGAGCTTTTGAAAACCAAGCCCTACCTTTTGATTACCCTCTTTCCAGGTCCAACACAAAAATACCAGCCCAACGAAGAGGAAATGCTGAAAGGCATTCAAAACGCAACCGGTTTGTCGCCGCTTTTCGGCGGGTCGTCCAGTGATTCGGCAATGTTTAGGCAGACCTATCAGTTTGCCAATGGCCGCGCGTATAAAGACTCCTGCATTGTGGTAACTGTATTATCTGATCTGAAGATTGCTTTCAGTATAACCCATGGGCTGAAGCCAACGAGAAAACAAGCTCTTGCTTCGAAAAGTAGGGGCAATCGTGTTTTTACTTTGGACGGCAAGCCTGCCGCTAAAGTATACGCTAAAATGCTGGGAATGTCCATGCATGAGTTAAGAACGAAGCTTTTTGATGAGGTTGTCCAGCGCCCTTACGGCATAGCAGATCCTCTCGGGCACTACTGGATTAAAACCCCTTTCCACGTCAATCCGGACCTTTCCTTGTCTTTTCTCAATAACGTGCCTCAAAACTCGCTCTTGGTTTTGATGGACTCTGACGACAAGAGTATCTTGGCTTCGACTAAACGCGTGTTGAGTGACGTTAAAGGACAACTGGGTCCAGACATTCCGGTGGTGCTTTTGTTTGACTGCGGCTCGCGCCCGAGGGCATTGCGGCTAAAAAACCGCGAGCCAGGCTCGGAATTCCAAGTATTCAAGAAAGAACTGCCCGAATCGAAAATAATCGGCTTTTACACGCACGGAGAACAGGCGTTAATCCCATCCGGAACGATTGGCCAGCACAACCAGACGATAGTAGCCATAGGAATTTCGAAAGAACTGATAAGCGAATAAGCGTTATTCGCGCAATTCGTTGCCGAAAACAAGCGCGACAACCGTGCCGTTTGCCTGCTGTGTGGAGAGTGGACCAATTTCGGCCAAATTATAACACCCCGCAATTTTTACATTGTTTAACTGTTTTTTTATTTTTTCGATTTCATCGAGATTATGTGGTTCAAGTATAGCGAGTAGGCTTGCGCAAGAAAAGAGTAGAACAAAATTTGGTGATTTAATACTGCCCTGCGCTATTGCTTCTTTTACTGCCTCTTTTGTTGCACTAATCGCCTTTTCGGGCGTTGTTCGGCTAATCTCAACAATGTCTCCATCTTCAAATGTATTATTAAATTGTATTCCATCCTCCGTCAAGACTGCTGGGTAACCGTGTATGGAGTCAGCAATTCTAGTTATTGGGAGGGTTTTGTTTTGCGCTAGTAATGCTCTAATTTCTGGCAATGCAGTAAGTTCGCTGATAGTCATTCCAGAATCTTTTGTGTAAACTTCTCTTGCGGGCTTATATTCTCCTACTATGCCTTTCCTTATTCTTGCCATTTCTTTAACAATGCCGCCTCTAACTTTCAATTTATATCGAACACCACTAATCGCCTCATAACCATGGCTTCTTCTCGTTCCAACTTTTAATCTCGTGTAAATTGCAACAAAAACTGCTTGGTCGGAGTAAATTTTATCATTACAAAACTGTTTTGTTGTATTAAACGACCATTGCCCTGACAAGCAACCGGTAATTGGAAACATCGGACTAAATTTATTTGAAAACTCACGTAGGAATTCTGTTGTTAATACTCTAAAACTATTTTCTCTTGAATATCCTGGAAAAAAAATCAACCCTACCTCGGGAAACTTCTGGTTAAGTTTCGTTTTCTGCTGAAGTATTTTGAAAGATTCTTCGAATGTTTTGGCTTCGTTATATCTTGGTATTGTTATCGGAATAATTTTTGCTGAAAAAATACTTTCGTCAGCTGAAAAAACTATCGTAGTAACGCTTTTTTCGAGTCGTTTGTTATTTATTTCTCCTAGTGTACTGCAACCTGCTAGTGGTGCACTTTTAGTGATGCTTCTAATGCCTTTAAGAATTTCATCATAATCGTCGTATGATCCCGAAGCGAACACCAGAACTAGTCTAAGGTTATTGTTAATCTGATGATTAATTTGTTTTAATGCTTTCTCTGCCGCTTCCCTACCTGCATAGAATGCATCATTTTCTATCGAACTTCCAGTTCCTACCTGTAAATATGGCGCGTTCTTTTCTTTCAAATAGTTTTTTTCGGCTGTTTCCGCGAATTTTTTTAATGTTTTTACCCATTCTGCGCTCAGGAGGTACTTCCTGTCCTGAATTACTACCGTTCGCTCGTCAACCAACTGGTTTAGAACCTTGTGAATACCCTGATATGTGATATTCAATCCTTGGTTTTCCTTAACTTCCGAATAGACCTCTTTCGCACTCAACGGCCATTTTTCGGCTAGCGTAGTGACTATGGCGTCCCGCGTGTCTGCCTTCATGTTTATTGTTGTTGGGATTCTCATGCTTTATTAATCTTAAGTGACGTGCTTTTAAACTTTTAGTTGATTTTTTATCAACCAAACTTATTTGACTTTCCTGTAAACATGTATAATTAGTTCAACGCGGAGGGTTGGGGTTTTGCCTATCGCCTCCGAAGAGGGTTCTCCTTGGGGTTCCTAGTTCTCCTCTTCAGGCATCCTCCGCGTTGACTTTTTTTCTGGCGGTGCAAAATGTTTTGTCCTGGTTGCAAAAAATGGTTCAACGGAAATAGAAAGAAGTGCAAGCACTGCGGCTCACTTAACAAAAAATCTCGCTTTCTAAAGTGAAACTTGTTCTCATTAACCTTCTAATGGTTTTATTATAATTTCACAGTAAGGCTGGCCTATTGCCGTGCATTTGGTTTCTTTTCCTACTAGCTCCCGTTCGTACATTTCTTCAAAGACCCCGGTAAGCATTCCCACCAGGTATTCGTCGACGTTTTCCTCGCCTTTCCCTTTCTTGCTGGTGTAGTGGCGTGCGAAAGCTGATTCTATCTGTATGAGGACTTTGCCGCCTTCCTGCGGGCTGATTACTTGCACTTTTCCCAGTCCGCTGAGTTCAAGCAGGTTTTTCCAGAAGTTTGCCGATTCGCCCCCGCCGATTTTGAACTTGTCTTTGTATGACTTGGCCATTTCTTTTCCAGTCATCTTTCCAATGTCGTACATTTCCTTGAGTCCTTCCCCGTCATGGCGGCCTTTGACGGTTTCCCTCCAGTTGAAATAGTGGCTGAGTGAGTGCATCGTGAATTTTGTGTCAAGAATTTCAATATCCCCTTCGGTAAACTCGAGCTGCCTTCCCATGAGAAGCCTCTTGAAGAAACTGGATAGCATTTTTCCCCTACCTTTTTACTTTTCTTCTACTCCCGAGCGGATGTCCCGAAGTTTTTCCCATTTTTCGAACGTAAGCTTGCTTTCCTCATCCTCACTAACCTCGACGGATTGGTTGAGCACAAGCTTGGCTTTGTCTTCCTTGACCTGCGTCGTGATTGTCTTTTTCAGTGCTTCGGCAAATTTTTGAGCCCGGTCTTGGGTTGTGAAATGCGCGCTCACAACTGCCGGAATTCCCGTCATTATCTCAAAAAAGCCGTTTTTCTCCAGTAGGAAGCGCCTGTAGAACTTTTCGCCTATCACGTCTTCGCCTATGTAGGCGTAATCCTCGCCGAAGTTTTGCATTAGTTGTATTGTGAATGCTAAGAGCTTTTTTTCAGCTGCCTCCTCGTTTTTAGCGTCTGACTCCATTTCTTCAAACTTGCCTGACGGCATGAATGCGAATGGAAGAGCTTCTGGCAAGTCGAGCAACGTAACGTAAAAATGTTTTAGCATAGTTAACCATCTCGTTTGTAATCTTTCATTAGAACAACCTTAAGCTCTAGTTAGATTTGCGTAAATCTTTATGTTTGATGTGCTTTTCTTACTTTATCTTTTTAATCTTAGCCCGCCAAGCTCATTTGCAAATATCCAACCACAAACTTCTCCTACTTCAAATTTTCGTTCCTTTTCTTTTGGGTATTCGTATCTAACGTTATCTTCATATTTTTGCAGCCAGCTGCGCCATCTGCTCCAGTTTTTAAATCTTAAATCTACCCATCCTATGGCCGCCCATTTTTCAATATCGTTTACTGTAATGTTTCGTGTTTTTTTTATGGGGACGTTAATTGCTGGGCCGCAAAGCATCTTTCCTGTTGGTAAAAGTATTGGTATCCCGATAGAAATTATTTGTGTTCTTAGTGTTTTATTCGTTTTAATTATTTCAAACGTTTTTTCTTGAATTTCATGGGTATCCGTTTTTGAAACCTTATCTAGCCCCTGCAAGGCTTTTTTCAATATTAGTCCTTCCCATAGTATTTTTGATGTTAATGGTCCAAGTGTAGAAATACTTGCGACTTCTTCTTTTTGTAATTTCTTTAACTCGTCTAAGGCATGTTCTCTCTGCCCCTGCCCTGTAAATGTTGGACCCACACTTGCCTGGTCTAAATTATGGATAATCTCTTTTCCGGTGTTTTCTCCTTCGAGTTCTCTGATAGCCAGTTCTGCAATTTCTTTAGGTGTAATTAATCCCATTCCTTCTGGGTGTGTTATTGCTGCGAACATGTCACGTGTAAATAATCCATTCTCTCCAGTATCGATCCATGCCCCCTTGAGTTTTTTCTCCTGGTTTTCTCCACCGCCTGCCTGAAGTGCTTTTTGAACTGATAGTGCATTTTCAACTGGGCAGTCGTAAATTTCAATATTTCCTTTTTGAGTTTCTATATCCCCAAATCCGATTTTTTTCCACCCAATTAGTGACGTAATTTTTAGTTCCTTTATTATGGGCGCTCCCGGCGTTCTTGCTAAAATCCATAGTAACATAGTGTGTGCTCCTGCAATTCCGGCCTTATTCATTAACAAACGGGAGGGGACTTCGTTTTCTCCATGTGTAAACGGCAAAGTCAAGCCCAGCCCACCCGTGCCGCTAGTGCCGATTTTTAGATACTGTTGAGTATTAGCGATTTTAAATCCATGATAAAGGACTTGTATGTGCCTTATCAGCTGAGGTAACTCTAATGATGCTGCTAAGTGTAGCCATTTATCCTCATTGTTTTCGCGATTTATTTGTGAATAAACATCCAGATATGCAAGTGCTGTAGCGGTGTTTATTGCATCAATAACTAATGTTGGGCGGTGTTTTTCAAAAATACTAAACAAAAAGGACTTGCTAAGTGTGTCTTCATTTAACCCATCAAATACATCGTTAACGATTGTTTGAGCAATTTTTGTATTGGTTAACTCCATTGTGTTGTCTTTAATTTCTCGACGTAAAAAGATGTTTCCCCATTCCAATTCTAGTTTTGTATTTTGTGATAGTTTTTTAAGATCTTTAATTAATTTTTCTCCCTCTTTTTGCGTTAAGGTGGAGACTATCATTTTTGATGGTTTTTTGCTTAGGATCTTTTTGCAAATCTCAAAACCAACTTGGCCTCCGCCGCCTAGAACGAGAACAACCGAACTACTTATTTCTGGCATTAAAAACCCGTCCGTTTTTTATGTATTTTGAATTGCCTTTGAAGTTTTTCCAGGTTTTGTTTCAGATCGGCTAATCCGCCTAATGTTGAAGGTTGTGTTGTCAACTCTGGCTGTCCAAACAACGGTTCTAATCCGACCGATTTTCTGTTTAAATCTATTAGTTCTTTGCCGAAGTGAGATGCATCCTTTATTTTTGTTTTTCTTAGATTATTAAGAGAAAAGCAGAACTCTTTAATGTATTTCCCAAAGAATTTGTTTAGTGGTGGTGCATATCCCTTAGACGTACCGAGCTTCCAAAACGCTAAATCTAATTGATCTATTTCAGTTGTTGCAGGCTGTCTTGGCGTTTCCAGAGTTGAAAAAATGTCTTGAGCCATTGAGGTATAATGATCATAAACGAGTTCTTCATAAACCTTCAATGTGGCAGCCTTGACTTTTTTTCCAGATAGATTCGCTCCGTTTTTGTTTGCGACCAAAATTGCCTCATTGATTTTATTCCAGAGCCATTCGTTTAATTGGGGGTTTTCTAATATCTCCCCAATTTTTGCCCCAAAAATTGCAGATAGGCTATTCGCCTGGTTCATAATTGCTTTTTCAAATCTTGCCTGTAAATACTCTGTTTTATCGCCAGCTATGCTGATTAATGTAATATCTTGTAGAATACGGGCTGTTCCTCGCATTAGATGTATACGTTTCTCAAAATTATTCCATGCTCCTAGTATAATTCTATCAAATTTACTTGAAAGCACCCTTTCGTTTCGAACTTTCTTAAACTCTGCTTTGCCTAAAATTATTCCCGCAACTAAACAATCATCTGGATTAATTTTGTTTTTTCTTAGCGTTTCCTCTACTATTAATTCTGGAGTTACTCCGTTTTGAACGCATAAAATTAAAAAACTGTGGCGATCGAAAAGTAGTGGCAGAATATATCTTTCTGTTACTTTCGAAAGATCTATTGTTTTGGTTGCTAAGACAATCAACCCCCCATCTGCTAAGGCTATTTTTTTGTGTTTTGCCTCGCTAAAAAACTTTAGATTCTGATTCAAAAATACCTTTTCTTTGGTTTTTTGCTCAAATATAATCTCGCCATTTTTATTAAATGGATTTGCCACCCCTAAAAGCGCAACTCGATATCTCTTTGATAACCCTATTCCTAGCGTTGTGCCGATGCGGCCGGCACCTAAAACTACGATATCGAATTCTTCCTTTATCATATTTTCACAGATCAATTACTTTGTCTGCAGAAAGCAGTTCTTCTATTATGTATTTTCCTTGATGTGGTAAAAAGAAATTCATGTTTGTAGTTGGTTTATTAACTAAAATTTTAAAAGTTTCCAGTGACTGAACTGCTGTTTCTAGTTTATCTTTATTGGTTGTAAATATTGTTGTTGCAAGTGATTTTTTAGTGACCGCGTGACTTACCGCTGCATTTGCAAGAGTAATAGCCTCGTCTAAACTCTTTACTGGAATTAACGCCAAAACTGGAGCGGGAATTTCTTCTCTAGCGAATTCAGATTCGTTATTGGCTAATACTAACGTAACATTTATTGTGTCATTTGTGATGCCATTATGTATGATGTTGATCTCTTTCTTTAGTTTCTTTGCCACCTGTTCCCGTTCTTCTTTAGGTGCAAAACCAACGTCAACCTGCCTTTGTGTTGAGGGACCTATATTTAGAGTTAAAATTTGTTTTTTTAGTAGATTAACGAATGTTTCAAAAACTTCTTGTTGCACATAAACTTTTTTTGTCGAAACACATTTATTTCCTCTATCGAGATGCCCTCCCTCTATAACGTTTTTTGCAGCCATCTCTAAATCCGCATCTGCCAATACTATGGCTGTGCTTCTGCCTGTCCAAAAAGGTATAATGTGCTTTCTTTCACTAATGCTCATTGGTTGTTTCATAGTGCCTATCAGGTTGAGGATGTTATCATCAGAACCAAATAAAACTTGGGTATGCGCTTGTTTCAAAAGTTGTGCTGCCAGTTCTGGCCGTTGCGCAGAAGACCAAAAAAGAAGATTAATCCCCGTCTTTAATCCTGCATCGTGATACGCTTTAATTAACTCGTAAGTAGATATGGGTTCGGCGGTGCTTCCCTTAATGATTAAGGGCGTACGCGTTGCAATTATTTGCGGAATGATGAATGGGGCTAGGGAAACTTCATTTCCTGCTAGGAATAATGCTACAATGTTCCCCCTCGGGCTATAAATGCGCAGGCCTATTTTTTGTCTCCCCTCATAGATTGGTTTCCCTGTTTCTAGAAAGTTACGAGAACCAAAAACCGTATCCAAAAAATACTGAAATTTTTTTAAAAACTGGCGCGAGTTCGCAATAGAGCTTGAAACATATTTGTATGGGCTTCCAGTAATTCTAGCTATCAAGTCTAATTTATTCTCTTGAGAAAAAAAAGTCTCAGCAACCTTTTCAGTCACACTCAAAATTTCATCAATGCGTATCTCTCTCATTTTTTTTGAAGATGCATAACTGGTTTTTATGGCGTAATTTAAATCAGAAGCGGAAGAAGCGGCAACTGAGGCTAGGTTTTCGCCCGTAAACTTATCTTTTAACAAAATTTTTTCTGAGGAATATTTTTCCTTCCCATTGATAAACATTGGAATGTCTAGAACTAAATCAGAAGCCACTGGCGCATCCTCCCTCCAATCTTGATTTATCTAAAACTCTGGAAATATTTCTAATTCGCGACGTGGTTCGCCCGCAGCTGCACGGTTCCTCTATGTAGGTGGCTTCATCACCAACTACATACCGGATGTATCTGCTACCATACTTCAAACTCGTGTAAACTAAAAGCCCCCTTTCTCCATCTCTAACGTGCTCTCCTGTTTCAGAGTCAATCACTTCTGTAAATGTTAATCCTGGCAATAAATGCATTCCTTCTCCGTAATTTTGGCATTCAGCCATTGTTGGAAGCACTTCTGCGCATCCAGCGAAGTCTACAAATTTAGTTTTAAATTTGCCTCCTGCAAGCTCGTTGAGTTCATGAACTTCTTCTATTAAATTGAACTTATATGAGGGATGTTCACGGGGTGCTCCAGTGGTAATTATTAAGCGGATGTTTTTCCCAATTATGTTTTCAGTATCGTTATCTAATAATGCTCGGAGAGTTCCCCCTTTTTGAACGCCCCCCGGCGGGGTACATGGTGGAATCGCTAAGCAATTAAAATCCCCCAAGTGTGAATATTCGGAATTCATCTGGTTTAAAATGAGTTTTTCATCTGTGTGTGTGAAGTGTTTACTGACCACGAGCGCACCCGCTTTGTGTAGTGAATCCTTAAACACAGGTGCAGCAACATGTCCAGGATTAAAACAATTAAAGGTGCGAGAATAGTCTTGAAACGGAATGTGCTGTAATGCTCGCATTATTGCCCCCTGAGCATTATCCCAATCTCGTTTAGTATAATACACGACTTTTGGTTTGCCGCTGGAACCAGATGTTGAGAATTTTTGTGCTATTCTAGCTTCAGGCGGTAACGTTCTTAGTGAAAGTCCCTTCTTTATTGCTTCTAGATACGTATCTGGAAGTAGCTCTTCTGGTTGAATTATGTTAACTCTTGAAGGAGAAAGTAATGGGATCTTTCTAAAATCATCCAGATTTTTTATCGAAGAGACCGAAATCTTATGCGAGTCTAAAAGATTATGGTAGTAAGAACAAGCCCGATAGGTATCTTTGACGTAGGCAATTAACAGCTTTGTCGTGACTTGTTTCAAGGCGGGTTTTCCTAAAAAATCTATTTTA
>Ga0209211_10010556_pt1 | contig 11999 bp, 14 predicted proteins | sample RifGroA2_FD_183992 | JGI IMG/M metagenome (GOLD analysis project Ga0209211, IMG submission 183992) | Groundwater microbial communities from Rifle, Colorado, USA - Groundwater A2 (SPAdes) (version 2) | ecosystem: Environmental > Aquatic > Deep subsurface > Groundwater | place: Rifle, Colorado... | reverse complement strand
ATCATTGTCGCATTTGTCGTTATGTCGGGAGCGGAAGCGTCGGTGGTACGAGCCGCAATTATGGGCAGTATTGTACTACTCGCGGCACATATTGGGAGGGCACACAGCATGCGCAACGCGATTGCGGTAAGCGCGGCGGCGATGGTGATATGGAATCCGAATGTATTGCGCTACGATCTTGGGTTCCAGCTGTCCTTCTTGGCGTTCATCGGCATCGTATATCTGAAACCGCATCTCGACCGATATATAAAAAGAAAGAAAAATGGATTTCTTGATTGGCGTGAGAACCTGTCGGGTACGCTCTCGGCACAAGTGATGGTCTTTCCCATATTAATGCAATCAGTCGGTTCGTTTTCGTTGGTATCGTTGGCGTCTAATATCGTGATTCTTGCGTTCATCCCCGTGACCATGGGACTGGGGTTTGTGATTGCGGGACTTGGGTTTGTTGTAAGTCCGCTGACAACATTTCCCGCCTGGATAGCATCTCTAGTGCTAAAATACGAGATCGCAATAATCGAATTATTCGGAGCGAATGAAGGGTTTTCGATGCCGATGACAGCCGCATGGGTGGTGCTGTATTATGGAATAATTGGAGGGGCTCTAGCATATTTGCGTCATCGCAACAAGATGCACATATGTACGTCATCCGATGACGTACATACCATACGACAATTATGAAACCCCGCTTCAAGATAATCCTCATCTGCCTTATCATCCTCGACCTGCTGGCGTGGAGTAATATTGTGTTCGGTACATTCGGCAAGCGGCTTGAGATGTATTTTTTTGATGTCGGTCAAGGGGACAGCGAAATGATTGTTATGCCGGGGAATGTGAAGATACTTATCGATGGCGGGCCGGATAATGGGAAGGTAGTGTCCCAGTTGGATGACAGCGCGTCATGGCACGATCGCTATATAGATCTGGTAATGATCTCGCATGCGGAGCTCGACCATTTTGGGGGATTGCTCGACGTGGTACAGCGGTATGAGATTGGTATGATCATATACAACGGAAACGGAAGCGATTCGGAAAGCTTCAAGGAGCTTGCGCAACGGGCAAAGGAGCAGAAGATCCCGGTGATTGTAGTAGCTGAGGGGGATAGCATAGAGTATTTGGATAATAAGATGAAGATATTATCTGCGCAGGGGAAGAATAGGAATGAGGGCGCAATCGTCGCGAAATTCACAGGAGGGGGTGTGTCTGCGCTATTTACCGGGGATATCGGTAGGGAAACAGAAAAGGAGTTGATAAAAGATGGGGATATAAAAGCGGATATTATTAAGATCCCGCATCACGGGTCGAAGTTCTCGGCGACTGAGGAATTCTTGAAAAGCGTCCAGCCGAAGATAGCAATTATAGAGGTTGGTAAAAACTCCTACGGACACCCGACTAAAGAGGTATTAGAGCGGATTAAAAAGACAAAGGCACGACTATTTCGCACCGATACTGATGGCATGGTGCGGCTAGTGGTCGAGAACGGAACAATCAAACAGTACGAGGACTGATAATTAGACGGTAGAATCCCAAATAATATCAAACATAGATTTAAAAACGTCTATCATCGCCGGTATGGTGATCGCGACCGCCAGCGAATCAAGTTCAGGGCTGATGATTAGGATGCTATCACTGAATATATTGATGGTGCTTTTAAACGTGTATTTTTCAGGAAGATATTTGAATTCCCTCAATAGCGATTGATCGATCGGATTACTTGTAGCAGATTCGGCGGAGAGAAGAAGCTTTGTTTTGATTTTCTGCTTTGCGCGTTGTTCTCGAAAGCGCTTAAAAAAATCTTGCGCCATACCCTCCCAGGTAAGTACGTTTCCAATGACATAGTGTTCGCTGCCTGGGCGGTCGGCTAGTGTTTCATTGTAAAAAAGTTCGAGCTCTTCTCTGGTTTCGATAAAACGGAGGCCAAAAGGCTTGAGCGGTGTTTTCTCGATAGATTTTAAGTAGGGGACTACGCTATTGAGCATGTCCAGCTTCTTCTCGTAGATGCGAGGCAATTTTTGTGGGTCAACGGCATGGTACACCCGCTTACCCTTTTTAAAATAGAGAAGAACAACCCCCTTTTCCGCGAGTGATTTAAGAGGTGCATAAATAGAGGCGCGTTTTGCTCCGATTGTTTTGGCAATAGTGCTAGCAGGAGCCCCTCCAAGCTTAAGGCAGGCAAGATACGCATCGATCTCTATTTGAGAAAGGCCAAAGTGCGTTAAAACCAAAAGATCCCTAGAGTGATTCATATGTTTAAATAATACAACACTTTTTATATATAGTAAAATAATGCAGTATTTATGCCATAAAAATAAGCCAATGAGTTTTAAATTATGGACAACTGGACAGAATTGAGTTATTGTGGCGATATACTAAATAAAAGGATATCGGATCCGATCGACCGATCTCTTAATAAACGATATGAATAAAATAACAAAGATAGTCGCGGGTGTTGGTCTTATATTGATGGCCGTAGGGGTGTATACGATGGTTAAATCAGCGCCAGAAAGCACGGTCATAAAGATAGGTGTCATCGGAACACTTACGGGCAATGCCGCATACTTCGGGCAGCAGGAGTTGAGGGGTGTGGAGTTGGCGAGGGATGAGATTAATAAAAATGGCGGGATAAACGGAAAAATGGTAGAGCTTATTGTTGAGGATAGTGCGGCGGCTCCGGCAACCGCAGTAAGTGCGGCCAGAAAATTGATCGAAACGGATAACGTAAAGTACATCGTAGGAGATTCCTGGAATTCGACGGTTATCCCGATGCTTCCAGTCATTAATGAAAATAAGGTGATTCTGATCTCACCATTCGCGGGACTCAATCAAATGAGTCAGGACGATTATTTCTTCAGGACGATCGCAAGCACGAAGGATATGATGGACGCATTGGCAGTGTATGCGTATGACAAGGGAAACGCGCGTAGTGTCGCAATAGTGCAGGCAAAAAATCCGTTCGGAGAAGAACACACAAAATATTTCAAGGAGGCATTTGAAAAGCGAGGAGGAGTTATTGTCGCAATAGAGGGTGTGGAGTTAACGCAGGAAGATGTGCGAACAGAACTAATAAAGATAAAGGCAAAGAAACCCGATACGATACTGAATATTCATGCGGCTGGTCCCAAAATGGGCGTAACGCTAAAGCAGGCAAAAGAGTTGGGAATCAAGGTAAGCTGGCTCGGTCAGTTGGGAGCAGAAAACGCAACGCTGCAAAAGGACTACAAGGATATCGCCGAAGGCATTGTGTATCCGTATCCGTTTGATGTGATGTCTGGCCAGGAGGAGGCGAAACGATTTGCGGCAATGTATCAGGAAAAATATCACGAAATGCCAGAGCTCGTCGCAGCAAATTCCTACGACGCCATGATGATCTTGGCAAAAACAATCGCGGTGGCGGGTGATGACACGCAGAAGGCAAAAGAATTCATGGGCACGATAAAAGATTTTGCTGGCGCAGGAGGATCGTTATCGTTTGATCAGAACGGAGACGTGAAGAAGGATATCATAATAAAGACGATGGAAGACGGGATATTCGTAAAGGCGGAATAAATGAGCAAAAAGAGCCGATAAAAAGGCTCTTTTTGTAATACGGGGTCGCGTGAGAAAGTGCGACCAGCGAGCTATTCCGAGAGAAAAGCGATGAGGTTGACAAATACGGATAATGTGTTATCGTATTTTTAGCAGTTTAGATCATGTGGCTATGAGCCACGCACGGAGGTAGCGAATGGAAAAGAAACACGAGGATCTGGTGAGGTTATCGATGGTCTTGATCGCTCTGATGGACGCACGGTTCGTACGGGTCGACGGCTTGCAGTACAAGTCGCTCTTTTCGAAGGATGTGTGCATCATCGCCAAGGGCGAGAGATGTGCCACTAAGCCGGTCATCAAGACCGACTGCAACAACGGCAAGCTCGCCGTAGTGCTCCCGACCGGCACGGTCTGGCTCCGGGCCAATGACGCCGGTGCGAGCGAGGCAATGCGCGCGGTACGCGAAGCCGCAGACACGATCCCGGTAGTAAACGGGTGCCACGTTCCGCTCTCGAACCAGGAGGAAGTGCCGTACCACGACCTCCTTAAGCGGTTTGCGAACCCCGAGTGGGAGCCGGAGTATCTCCTGACGGAAGAAGCCCGCGAAGCCGGGTGCGAGATTGGAGGGTTCCCCTACTAGAGCTAGCAAGATACGCTAGCATGCCTGGGCCCGGATTTATCCGGGCTCATTTTTTATGAGGAGTGGAAAGGCTATCCCACATAATTGCAAAGACCATTTTCATCATGGAGCTAATGGTCTCACTTTCAATAACAACAGCCCAATGCTCCTTTTCAAATGAGGTAATTAATACTTTATTGCCATAAATCTCGATATCGGTAACAAAATGTTTGTTGGAAGGGAGTATTTTAGTTTGTCGGAGAGATTCTTTGTCAGTAGAAAAAACCTGGAGAGAAGTGGGGGAGGAGTCGATGATCGCACGGATGTGTATTCCTCGTTCGATACGCGTGCGGATATAGGAAGCTATCCATTCGGGGCCTAAGAAATTAAGCCCGCTTTCTGCCGATGTGATACTGAGAATTTCTTGGTCGTTTCCAGATATGGAATCATATAAGCGGAGCGGATTTCCTCGAGAGTTTCATAAAATCGAACCTTTGGCTTGCCAAGCTCAGCGTTGGAGATACCCCTTAATTCCGGGAGAATTTTATCAAGGAGTGTTCGCTGACGATCTATAAGCGAACTGAGTGTTTCGGGATTGGATGCGATAAATAAGCGCTTCTTACCCTTTATGGTTTCATTAAAAAGACCACGAGTCTTCAGATCGGAGATAATGCCATAAATAGTGCTTCGCTTGATGCCGGATTTTTTGGCGATGTCTTGAATGGAGCAGGGGCCTAATTCAAGGGAAGCTAGATAAATACTTGCTTCTTTTTCGTCCAGACCTAACTGTAAAAGGGAGTTTTTAAGCATGGTTATAAAATGTCGATATTTCCGACAACATTTATAGCATATAATATGAGTATTATAAAGTCAATATGTAAATCAGATATAATAATGCCGAAACTATTGACAAATATAAATAGTGTGATACTATGCAATAAAGATAGAAATTAGTCAATTTCTAAGCGAATAATTAACACATATTTACTATATGATGAATAAAATAACGAAATCAGTTCTTCTGATCGCCGTTGCAACGCTGATTCTTGGAGGGAGCTATTCGGTATACAAAAAGCAGGGCGGAAGCGAGGAGCAAATGATAATAATAGGAGCGGTGCTGCCGTTGAGTGGGGATTACGCTCCGTATGCCGAGGGCTCGCGCAACGCCGCCATTATGGCGATCGAGGATTCGGGGATGCAGGATAGGGTAAAATTTATTGTAGAAGACGATAAGGGGTGTATGCCGGTCGGAGGAGTAAGCGCGGCGCAAAAGTTGATAAATATCGACAAGGTGAACGCATTGTATGGGCCGATGTGCTCATCGGAGGCGTTATCAGTTGCGCCGCTGACAGAGCCAGTAAAAATCCCAATGGTGATCGCCGCAGCTACATCAAAGACCTTAAGTGGAGCTGGAAATTATATATTCAGGACAATTGCATCTGATTCGGTTCGATCATATGCGGTTGCAAAGTATGCGTACGAAAAAGGTTTTAAAAAGGCAGCGTTCATGTTTGATAATAGTCAGGACGCATTGGTGCAGGAAAAAAACGACGCAAAGGAGGCGTTCGTTTCAGCCGGAGGAGAGGCGGTTTTAGAAGATTCGTTTGGAGGGAAGGACATGGATTTTAAGACGCAGCTGAGTAAGATAAAAGCGTCTGGAGCGGATGTGGTATTTATAGGCGCAAGCTATAAGCAAGTGGCGCTCATGGTAAAGCAGGCGCGGGAAATGAAGATCAGTGTGCAATTTGTTTCAACGGATGAGTCAGTTGATATAAAAGAATTTTTCGTGACGGGAGGGAGTTATGTCGAAGGTGTTATCGCACCGGCAATGGTAAAGCCGAGCACCGAAGAGTCAAAGACATTTGCAGCGAGGTATAAGGCGCGCTTCGGAGTAGATGCGACTATCTACACAGCAGAAGGATATGATGCGATGATGCTTTTGCTCAAGGCGATCAAAGAAGAGGGAATGAGTGGCGATGAGATAAAAGCAGGGTTGCTCAAGGTGGGTAATAATTATCCGGGAGCAAGTGGTATCATAACATTCAACGAAAAGGGAGATGTTACGAAGCCGGCTGTTGTGAAAGTGGCAAAGAATGGGGTATTCGAAGAAATAAAATAAACTAAAAAGCGGCCTAAGCCGCTTTTTAGTTTTGGATAGAAAACCTGTATAATCAAAACGAATGGGTATCCTTCCACAGATCATAGCAAATAGTATTATTGCGGGAGCAATTTATGCGCTTATTGCGCTTGGATTTAATTTGATCTATCGGACGACGAAGTTTTTTAACCTCGCTCATGGCGCATTAACGGTGGTTGGCGGATACGCCATGTTCTTTTTGTATAAGCAGCTCGAATGGAATATATACGCGAGTGCTTTGGTTTCGGTGCTGTTTACGGGAGGGGCTGGTTATATGCTTGATAAGCTTGTGTTTAGGCGGTTGCGTAATCGTGGTGCGTCACAGATGGTGTTTTTAATTGCCGCTCTTGGTTTGCTTACGGTTATTCAGGCAATTATCGCAATTCTCTTTACGAGCCAGTTCCAAACACTCGCCGACAGTGCGATGCAGCAACAGATCTATGATATATTTGGAGGGATTATTACACAGACACAAGCGATCATTGCAATTCTTGGAGTAATGATCCTGGTTGGGATAACCTGGATGCTTAAGTATACGATGTTTGGCCGTGCGATAAACGCGGTAAGTGACGACGAAGAAGTAGCTAAGATGGTAGGAATCCACACTAATAAGATCATCGGCTGGGTGTTTTTTATCGGATCGGCCATCGCAGGATTATCCGGGATACTCGTTGGGTTTGATACAGGTCTGGAACCGACAATGGGAATGAGTTTGTTGATGAAGGGTGTGATAGCGGCAATTATTGGTGGCATCGGTACAATGCACGGGGCATTTGCGGGAGCATTTCTGTTGGGGTTTGCGGAAAATTTTGGCGTATGGCAGTTTTCTGGCGAATGGAAGGATGCAATTGCATTTATCATTTTGATAATTTTTCTATTATTTAGACCGAAGGGAATTTTTAAACGGTGATATAAAGGATTTAAGATTTAGGATGTAAGATGTATGAATGAGAAAATCAAAGATTTTAAAGATATTCTTGCATGGCAAGAAGCGCATAAATTGGTCATAATGATCTATCGGGCGACGGATAAATTTCCTCAGTCGGAAATCTTTGGCCTAACGAATCAAATGCGGCGAGCAGCAGTATCTATTACATCAAATATTGCTGAAGGTTTTGGAAGAAATGGCTATAAGGACAAAATTCAATTCTATTACATGGCACAAGGATCTTTAATTGAATTGAAAAACCAAATACTTATCGCAAAAGACGTTGGGTTTTTGAAGCAAGATGGATATGAAAAAATTATTGAGCAAGCGGATGCGGCACATCGGCTTCTACAGGGACTAATAACAAAATCAAAATCCTTTTTAACCCCCAAGTCTTAATCCAGTATTTCCTCTTAGATCTTACATCCTAAATCATAAATCCTCCCCTGATGCCCTATCTTATTCACATCGCAATACTGTTTTTCATCTACGCAATCCTCGGCGTTAGTTTGAACTTGGTTGTTGGGTATGCGGGATTATTGTCTGTTGCGCATGCTGCCTTTTATGGCATCGGTGCGTATGTGACCGCTATTGCATTGACTCAGTACGGGATAAATTTCTTCGTCTCTGTTCTTCTTGGTATGCTTCTTTCGGGAATCGTCAGTTTATTAGTTGGCATGGTGTTTAGTAAATTTCGAGATGATTATTACGCACTTGCATCGCTTGGGTTTAATGTAATCGTATTTAGTATTTTTTTGAACTGGGAAAGTATGACAAAGGGGCCACTGGGAATCCCGGGGGTGGGGAAGCCAACGGTATTTGGATACGAGATCGCCTCAAATGGAACGTTTCTTTTGCTTGCGATTGCGTTGTTTGCACTGGTGTATATGGTGGCAACTAAAATAGATGGATCATCCTTTGGGAGAGTGCTTAAGGCAATTCGCGAAGATGAGCAAGCACTTGAGGTGTTTGGGTACCGGGTAGAATATTTCAAATTGGCGATCTTCGTGATCGGGGCCGCAATGGCATCGGTTGCTGGTTCGCTGTTCGCATCATATATAACGTACGTTGATCCCTCGTCATTCTCACTGAATGAATCCATATTCATCCTGGCTATCGTAATCATGGGCGGTCTGGGAAGCATTCGCGGGACACTCGCAGGTGCGCTATTTCTGGTTTTATTGCCCGAGGCCCTTAGGTTTGTTGGATTGCCAACTGATATAGCCGCGCAGTCGAGGCAGGTCATATACGGGGCGATTCTCGTACTTTTGATGGTATATCGGCCAAGGGGATTTGTGGGTGAGTACGAATTAAAATAGGGAAGCGACAAAAGAATATATATGTAAATATTCTTTACATATATATTGACAATATATTTTACAAAAGGTAGAATATATGCATGATTAAAAACCTGCAAGAACTGAGGAAGAAAGGTGAAATTTCGCAGGAATATCTGGCGAAATACCTCGATATTTCAAGGCCAACGTTGGAACGGATAGAAAAGGGAGAAAGGGACATCACTATTTCGCAGGCCAAAAAGTTGGCAAGACTATTCGAGCTCTCCCTAGAAGAGCTGATCAGTGGGAAAAGCAAAGGTAAGATAGAAGTTGTTTTTGAAGGTAAAGATCAAAATCAGCCGAAGGAGGGTGTGGAAATAAGAATAAGCGTACCACAGAAAAAGTTAAAAAAATTTAAGGAAGCACTCCTATATATTTTAGAAAAGGTGGGCAGTAAACCGAATGTGGGCATGACGGTGATTTATAAATTGTTGTATTTTATCGATTTCGACTATTACGAAAAATTCGAAGAGCAGATCATCGGGGCGACGTATATCAAGAATCATTTCGGGCCGACCCCGGTTGAGTTCAAAAAAATAGTTGAGATGATGGAAGAGCATAAGGAGCTCGAATCTATAAAGAGTAAATATTTCGATAAAGAGCAGAAAAAATATTTGCCATTAAGAAGGGCGGATGTGAGCGTATTTTCAGGGGAGGAAATAAAGCACATTGATGATGTACTGAGTAGATTTGCAGATAGATCGGCAAAAGATTTGAGCGACTATTCGCATAAAGATGTTCCGTGGATAGCGGCAGAAGATGGGGAGAAGATCGATTACGAGTCGGTATTTTATAGAACGAGGGAAACTTCCGTCAGAGAATATGAAGATTGAATATCGGGAGCCCATCGAAGAATTTAATAGGGACCTTAAAAAACTTCTAAAGAAATTTATAACGTTGGAAGAGGATTTGAGTACCGTAAAAATCAACGCAATTGAGCTGTATCACCTAAAGAAGATCGATAACGAATCGATATTTGCAATCGAACATTTTTGCAGCGAGGAGATAAAAGTATACAAGGTAAAAAAGTTTGCCTGCAAATGTCTAAAGGGCAGGGGGGTAAAAAGTGGAATAAGAATAATCTACGCGTATTATCCGAAAGATAATAGTGTGCAGTTTATAGAAATGTACTTCAAGGGAGTAAGGGAAAACGAAGATAAGGAAAGAATAAAAGAGTATTTAAAATCGGCTACATGATGTAAAATACCCTTATCGGCTGAAATGAACGAAGTAGTAATAAGCAAAAGGAAATAAGCAAAAGGGAATAGAGAGATTCAGTAAAAATGCTGGCATCTACCCACCCTATCCCGATCTCCATTTTCCATTTTTCTAATTCATATGGACGCAATACAAATAAAAGAATTAAATAAGCACTTTAACGGCGTCGCAGCGATAGATAATTTGTCGGTCGTATTTGAGCAGGGAAAGATAACGGGTATTGTGGGTCCAAACGGGTCGGGGAAGACGACGTTAACTAATGTGCTCAGCGGAATGATTGCGTTCGATTCGGGTACAATCGCTATTCGAGAAAAGCAAAGGCAGAAAAAGGAGACTGCGTCATCTACTGCACGGTGTGGCATAACTCGAACGTTTCAGGAGGTTCGCCTCTTTGAACAACTAACGGTCCTTGATAATATATTGGTCGTATTGACCGAGCGAAGCGTTGGGGGGTCGTTGTTTGAACGGCATAGTGAAGGGCACGATAAAAAGGCCCAAGCAGTATTGGTGCGCGTGGGATTGTGGGAAAAGAGAAATCAACTCGCGCACAACCTCTCGTATGGACAAAGAAAATTATTGGAGATTGCACGGGCACTTGCGATGACTCATGCGGATGGCATCGGGAAGGGCATAAATACGTTCCTATTCGATGAACCGTTCGCGGGTTTGTTCCCGGAGATGATTAAAACGATTACCTCGATCATTAAGGAGCTTAAGAGAGAAGGAAAGACAGTTATCGTAATAGAACATAACATGCAGTTGATCAGGGAATTATGTGATCACTTGATCGTCTTGGATAGCGGTAAGCTGCTTGCGCAAGGGACTCCGGAGGAAGTATTGGAAAGGAGAGAAGTCATCGAAGCATATTTGGGGGAATAAGGGGGCGAAAAATTATCTAATTTCTAACTAAAAAATCCGCTTACGCGGATTTTTTAGTTTAGACACTCCTTCTAACAAACTTAATAAAATTGCGTTGCAGCTCAGCAATCTCAGGGTTTTCGATAATGATGCCAACGAGATTAACAAGTGAGATCATTGCAACTTTGTCGCCGGCGACGATTAGATCGACGGCAACCGCAAAGTCTTTGGGTAATAGTTTTGCCGAGCCGACTTCCTTAGGGAGGATATGTTTGATATATGATCTACCTGCCGGATTATTTTCGATCAACTCCTTAAGTTGTCCGCCTTTATTATAAATGGTCGCTTGGAATTCCTCGGCATCTTTTTCGGCAAAGACGGAAAAGAGTTTCTCTGCAGAAAAGGTGCTATAGACGGTATGGGATGTATTAGCGATCTCATCATAGATGGAATGGATACCCTCGATCCCTTCATAGAGCTTGATATGCGGTTTATGTGACGCGGTCGCATAGATATCTTGAAGATCTTGGAGAATAGAAGCGGCCTTTTTGCGCTTATGCTCTAAAAGCCTAATAAGCTTGGAAGGATCTTCGGCCACGTAGATGAGGCGTTTGCCTTGTGCAGTTTTATGAAAGAGCCCGTCTTTAACGAGTTTATTTACATACTCATAGACGGTGGTCCGCTTTATCTCGGACACTTTTGCAATATCGGTAATACTTGCCTTACCTAGCTTGAGAACGGATAGATAGATATCCGCCTCTTTCGGCTCCAACCCGATATCTTTGAGAGTGGATAGGAGGTCGTTTTGCATACTATTAGTATAGCAAAGTAATAAAAATCGTCAATTTTTTCGTCAATTTTTTATTATAAAAAGTATAAAAAGTGAGTATTTATGCTGATTATATTGACTAAAAATAGCATTTATTTTGACACATTTTTAGAAACGAGGTGTAATAAAGGTATAAAAACTAATAACCAATTAATAAACACATGCATAAAACAACAAAATTGTTTATCGGGGTTGTCATGGTAGCGCTTGTCATCTGGGGTGGATATGTTGCAAATAACAGCAAAAGCAGCCAAGCAACAAGTGAGTCGATTAAAGTTGGCGGGCTCTATGTCCTAAGCGGGATCACATCGGATATCGGGATCGCATTGAAAGAGGGTACTGATATGGCAGTCGAGGAGATAAACAAAAACGGAGGAATCAACGGAAGGCAGGTGCAGGTAGTATATGAAGATGTTCCGGATCTTGCCCCAAAAGCAGCGGTAAGCGGAGCGCAAAAGCTGATGACGGTCGACAAGGTACAGATGATTCTCGATATGCCATACACAGGGCTGGCATCGATTCAAGGAATGGCAGAGCAAAACAAGGTTCCA
>Ga0209211_10010555_pt1 | contig 12000 bp, 12 predicted proteins | sample RifGroA2_FD_183992 | JGI IMG/M metagenome (GOLD analysis project Ga0209211, IMG submission 183992) | Groundwater microbial communities from Rifle, Colorado, USA - Groundwater A2 (SPAdes) (version 2) | ecosystem: Environmental > Aquatic > Deep subsurface > Groundwater | place: Rifle, Colorado... | reverse complement strand
GAGAAAGGTCAAAGGCCACAAGTATTTAAGGGAACTACGGGAGCAGATGAAAACGGTTTTTATTAAACAACAAAAAATAGCAGCGTGATGGTTATCAAACAATTTCAACTAAGAATGGGATTGACCCCCCAGGGCAAGCCCTGGAAGATTCTCCGTCTAAGGCAGAGGGTTTTAACCGTTTCGGCTCGTCTGCCGAAGTCCCCGCCAACGAGCGGGGACGTAGGTGGATAAGCCAAAGCCTTTCGATGGATGGTTATCGCATTAGGGAAAGAAAGTTGCGTAAAATTTTGCCGTTTCATTTTAGACCAAACGAAAGTTGACTTGCATATAGTTCGACTTAAACCAGTAACCCCAATAATTCAAAAAAAGGCACAACTTCCTTCAAACCTTACCGAAAGTAAGAATAGAAGGTATCTATGGCGAAAATCCTATTTCGTGGAATCAATTCTTTTGGCTCTGGCAGGCCCCCTATGGGGGCTGCCACCTTTGTGCGGCGCCCAGCTTTAGGCTGTTTACAACATCCTGTAACAAAACCCATCCGCTTACTATCCGGTGCACCAAGTAGACTCAATTTATCAGGAGACTTCCGCACAATCACCAGGGATGCACGTCTTTTTGGAGGGCCTGATGATTTTGATCGAGATTTTTTGACTCGACTATCATTAAACCCTGGCCTTTGTTTTGTGGATAGTGAAATTGATGCCGATGACTTCTCTGCTATCAACCCCTTTTCCATTTCTACTAAAGACCATCCCCCCGCTTTCTTTCGCAGGAAAGTTTTTGGGCAAGTAATTGATACCATCAATCATACAACCCATGAAGTGGTCATAGTAGGCAATCATGGAACAGGTAAAAGTACTCTCTTAAAAGAACTGGAGACAGAATTAAGGCGACAAGGCCATTGGGTGGCGCTCATCGATGTCTCTTCCTTATCCTTAAGTTACCACGGTACCAAGGGAAGAGCAGAATTGGTCAATGAACTTATCCAGCAAACCATGCAAAGAAGGGATTCTACTTTATTAAATGTAGCCAGGGACTGGATAGCCGACACGGGGGCAAATCGAGGCATTCTCATTCTCGATCGGACTTATGGCCCTAAATTTTTCCCTTACGTAAAAATATTAAGAGAGGCGGGCATCAGGCTGATTTATGGAACTCACCTCAAAAGCATGGAACTGGATCCGGAGTTTGCTCAAGAAATGAACAAACACGAAGTTATCAATATTACCCCGTCCGTGGAAGAAATCGCATCAATTCTGAGAGCCCTTGGAGGGAATCTTATTGAATACGAGGCGGCCCATAAGATTGCGGAGTATGTCAATGTGCTCTATGCAGAGGTTACAATTCAAATAATGAGATATTTTCGTGAAAGAACTGACTGTTCACCCGAATTCAATTTACATTTTTCCAATGGGCCATTGAGGTTGGCCATCCGTATGGCCGAAAATATGTATGCTAGTAGAGGAAACCGCAACCGAATCACAACGGATTGGGTTGAACAAGAATGGAATACCTATGGCTTCTTACTTTTTGAGGAAAGTTTTTGGGAGTTCCACCCTTCAAGAAGTTGAAGGCAACAGAACCCCATCGACTAACACCGTCACATAATCTTGGGCCACTGTCAGTAGGCCACCGGTGATGTCAAAGGTTTTGGTTTGGTCGGCTTGACGGACAGATAAGGCCCCTGCCTGAAGAAGGGTAAGGTATTCTGTATGCTGGGGGAGAAGACCCACTTCGCCATTGACTGACGGGGCCACAACTTCATCAGCATCCCCCTTAAAAAGGGCCTGCGAGGGAGTTAGAATTTCGACGTGTAGAGACATAATTATTTTAATTCTAATGTCTTCGACTCCGCTCAGACACCACACTTTAAGGGTCCCCGAGCGGAGTCGAGGGGCCGAGAAAATCACGCAGCCAATTTCTGCGCCTTGGCTAACACTTCTTCGATGGAACCCACCAGATAAAAAGCCTGTTCGGGCACATCGTCGTGCTTGCCTTCCACAATTTCCCTGAAACCACGGATGGTGTCGGCCACCTTCACATACTTTCCTTCCAAACCTGTAAACTGGGCGGCCACAAAGAAGGGCTGTGACAGGAATTTCTGGATTTTGCGGGCACGGGACACAACCAATTTATCTTCTTCGGACAATTCATCCATCCCCAAAATGGCGATGATATCCTGAAGGTCTTTATATTTTTGCAATGTCTGCTGAACCTGGCGAGCCACCTTGTAATGTTCTTCTCCCACAACTTGTGGATCCAAGATACGCGAAGTGGAATCCAAGGGATCCACTGCGGGATAAATTCCAAGTTCCGCAATCTGGCGTGAAAGAACCGTGGTTGCATCCAAGTGGGCAAAGGCCGTTGCGGGAGCCGGGTCAGTCAAATCGTCAGCGGGCACGTAAATAGCCTGCACAGAGGTGATGGACCCCTTGGTTGTTGTGGTAATGCGTTCCTGCAAATTACCCATTTCAGTGGCCAGTGTCGGCTGATACCCCACAGCCGAAGGAATACGTCCAAGCAAAGCCGACACTTCCGAACCGGCCTGAGTAAAACGGAAAATATTATCGATGAACAAAAGCACATCCTGACCTTCTTCATCACGGAAATATTCAGAAACCGTCAAAGCGGAAAGCGCCACGCGGGCACGAGCACCGGGGGGCTCGTTCATCTGACCATACACAAGGGCTGCTTTGGCCAAAACGCCGGAATCTTTCATTTCGTGCCACAAATCGTTTCCTTCGCGGGTACGTTCCCCCACACCGGCAAACACCGAGTAACCGCCGTGTTGCTGGGCAACGTTGTTGATTAATTCCATGATAAGCACGGTCTTTCCCACACCGGCTCCCCCGAACAAACCGATTTTTCCGCCACGGGAGTAGGGGGCCAAAAGATCAACCACTTTAATACCTGTTTCAAACATTTGCACTTTCACGTCCTGATCCACAAATTTGGGAGCTTCACGGTGAATGGGCAAAGTTTTTTTGGTTTTGATAGGGCCCCCTTCGTCGACAGGCTCGCCGACGACATTCAAGATGCGTCCTAAAACTTCGCGGCCAACGGGCATTTGGATGGGTTTACCGGTATTTTTAACAGGCTGGCCACGAACCAAACCTTCACTTGAATCCATGGCAATGCAGCGCACCGTGTTTTCACCCAAATGCTGGGCCACTTCCAGCACAAGATTATCTTCCTGGTTACTAATGGAAGGATTGGTCAGCGTAAGCGCTGTATAAATCTCAGGCAAATTGCCGGAATCAAATCTTACGTCGACCACGGGGCCGATCACCTGGGTTATTTTTCCTGATTGTTGGGTCATAATTTCTCCGTTTTCTGGTACGGGCGGGTTTTAAACCCGCCCCTACAATTATTTTATCGATTCCGCCCCGTTCACAATATCCATCAATTCTCTGGTAATAGCGGCCTGACGGGCCCGGTTATATTGCAAAGTGAGGCTTGAAATCATGTCTTTGGCATTTTTGGTCGCACTGTCCATGGCGGCCATGCGGGCGCCAAGTTCGGAAGCCACCGATTCAAGATGGGCCCGATAAATCTGGGTGGCCACATATTTTGGAATCAGTAAATCCAACACTTCCCCTGCACTGGGCTCAAAGATGAACCCGAAAAGATTCTGGGGACCATTTAAATCTTCCGTTTTTATCGCAACGGACACGGGTAATAATTTTTCTATCTTCACTTCCTGGGTGAGTGCCGAAACAAAACGGTTATAGATAATGACGTATTCGTCATACTCCCCCTTTAAAAAACCATCGATCATTCCTTGGGCCACTTTGGTCGCCTCTTCAAAAGGGAACTGATCGGCATATTCCAGAAAAATATTTTTTGGATCCCGTTTGCGTGCTCTGTAAAAATCGCGTCCTTTTTTACCGATAACGTTAAGGTCAATCAATTCATACCGGGTTCCCAAACTTTTGATGTAAGTTTCAGCCTGGCGCAACAAATTTGAGTTAAAACCACCGCACAAACCACGGTTTGATGTAAAACTTAAAATGGAAATACGCTTTGGATTTTCACGAGGCGAAAACAAGGGATGCGCAAGGTCGGTATTTTTTGAAGCAATGGTTTCAATAATCTTATGAAGACTGTTGGCATAGGGCCGCGAAGCCTGCACTGCCGTCTGGGCGCGACGCAACTTGGCCGCCGCCACCATTTTCATGGCTTTGGTGATTTTTTGCGTGTTCTTCACCGAAGTGATGCGCTTTCGGATTGTTTTAAGAGTGGCCATTTATTCTTTCGAATGCCGGACACTTCGACTTCGCTCAGTGACCGGCATAACGGTGCCTGAGCGGAGTCGAAGGCCGTGTTACACTACAAACATCCCCTTGAATTCATCAAGGGCGGCATTCAACAATTTTTTCATTTCGTCATCCAAAGCCTGTTTTTTCTTCAGCGTTTCAATAACGGAAGCTTTTTTGGTTTCCAGATAAAGGGTCATTTCTTCCAAATATTTTTCAACCTTGTTGGCAGGAATGGCATCCACATACCCGTTGGTAGCGGCATAAATCTGGATGACCTGGATTTCAATCGCCATGGGCTTGTATTGGCCCTGCTTGAGCACTTCAACCAAACGTGCACCGCGATTTAATTGGGCCAAAGTGGCCTTGTCCAAATCACTGCTGAACTGGGCAAACGCCGCCAGTTCACGGTATTGCGCCAGTTCCAAACGCAGGGTTCCGGCAATTTGCTTCATGGCCTTAATTTGGGCAGCTCCCCCTACACGAGAAACCGACAACCCCACGTTCACCGCGGGGCGCACACCGGAATAGAATAAATCGGCTTCCAAATAAATTTGCCCATCGGTAATTGAAATAACATTCGTCGGAATATAGGCCGACACATCACCGGCTTGGGTTTCAATGATGGGAAGCGCTGTCAGCGAACCCCCGCCTTCAGCATCTGAAAGCTTGGAAGCTCGTTCAAGCAAGCGGGAATGGAGATAGAACACATCCCCGGGAAAAGCTTCACGTCCGGGAGGACGGCGCAGCAACAATGAAAGCTGACGATAAGCCACCGCCTGTTTGGATAAATCATCATAAATGATCAGGGCATGACGGCCTGAATCGCGGAAAAATTCCGCCATGGTGCAACCGGTATAAGGGGCAATAAACTGAAGAGGGGCTGGGTCGGAAGCATTGGCCACAACAACAGTGGTGTAATCCATGGCTCCATGGGTTTTTAATTTATCCACCACTTGGGCCACGGTGGATTGTTTTTGTCCAATGGCCACATAAAAACAGAATACGTCCTTGCCTTTTTGATTGATGATGGTGTCAATGGCCACGGCTGTTTTGCCTGTTTGACGGTCCCCAATGATCAGCTCGCGCTGGCCACGACCGATGGGGATCATGGCGTCAATGGCCTTTAAACCTGTTTGCATGGGCTGGCTGACACTTTTTCTTTTGACAATGCCAGGGGCCTTAATTTCGATACGACGTGTCTTGTCGGTTTTTAGGGGCCCAAGGCCGTCAACGGGTTCGCCCAAGGCATTGACCACACGGCCCACCAAGGTTTCCCCCACGGGCACTTCAGCAATAAGCCCCGTTCTTTTGACCAAATCTCCTTCTTTAATGGAAACATCGCTTCCCATGATGGCGCAACCGACATCATCTTCGTCCAGGTTTAAGGCAATGGCCTTGATTCCGCCGGGAAATTCCAAAAGCTCACCGGCCATCACTTTTTCCAAACCATGAACTCGCGCTATGCCATCCCCCACCGAAATTACCGTACCCACTTCGGCACGATCAACAACGGCATCATAGTTTTGGATATGTTTTTTTAAAATATCACTGATTTCTTCGGCTCTGATTTGCATATGAAGCATCCACCCTTCGACAGGCTCAGGGTGTCCATTACTAGAATGGACATGGCGAGCTTCTAGAATGGACATGGTGAGCTTAGTCGAACCATGGCTCTTTCTTTAATATTTAAAAATTTTCCACCTTCAATTCCTGGGTCAGGCGATTTAACTGCGACCTTAAAGTGCCATCAAAAATTTCCCCGCCAATTTGTACCGACACACCACCCAAAACAGAAGGTTCCACTTTCCCTTTTAACAAAACTTTTTTGCCCATTATCGATGAAAATGTGGTTTCCAAGATGTTGATTTGGTCCTGCCCCAGGCTATGGGCCGAGGTCACAACAGCTTCAACCTTGTTTTCATCGGCATAAACATAGCCCTGATAGGCTTCAATAATAAGGGAAAGAAGCGATATCCTGGCTTTTTCAATCAAGATCTTAATAAAGTTTTTAACCTCTTTGTCAAAACCACAACGGCTGGCCACTTCATTGACAATAGCAAGACGTTCCCCCATATCCAAAAAACGATTGCCCAATGACAACAACAAAAGGGGAGATGTCTTTGATGTCGATTCAAGCTGACGCAATTGTTCCAGATAAGCATCGAGCTTTTTTTGTTCCTTCCCAAGGCTAAACAGGGCCCTGGCGTATCTTCTGGCTATGGATCGTTCAATCATTTTTACCCTTCGACGGGGCTCAGGGTGTCCCTTACGCAGGACATGGCGAGCTTTGTCGAACCATGTAACTATCTTTGTCCCACCTGTTTCAAAAATTCCTGAACCAACCGGGTTTCGTCTTCGGATTTGACAGCTTCTTTCAAACTTTTCTCTGCCAAATCACGGGCCATGCCAACGGTGGCCAATTTTAGTTCTTCTTTGGCCCTTTTTAATTCTGAGTCGGCAATTTTTTTGGCATCTTCTTTTAATTTTTCGGAATATTCCCTGGCCTGCTCGATAATTTTTATTTTTTCAGCTTCTCCATTCTCCTTAAAATTTTGGATCAACAAACGGGACTCTGCATCGACATGATCCAGCTTTTTTTTCACCTCTTGGTAACCTTTAAGGACGATTTCATGATTTTTTTTCGACTGTTCAACGGCCGCTTTGAGTAATTCGGCACGCTTGGCAAAAAAATCACGAAGGGGCTTGCGCAAAAGAAAAACCAATCCAGCGGCCAAAACAACAAAATTGATCAGCCCAAAAACATACCCTTTATCCGGAGCCAAAGGGCCATGGGCGCCTTCATGCCCGGCAACAGAAACAAGGGGCATTAATTGCGCCATACTATAAACAATGAAACCAAAACGCTTAACCATCTTAGGCCACTTTTCTTTCTAAAATTTTTGTCACCATGTCGCGGGCCAGTTCCTGGGAATATTGCTTCAATTTAAGCAAAGCCTCTTTCTTTTGGTGATCAAGATCAACCTTAAGCTTGCCCATCACTTCTTCATTTTGAACACGCACAAAAGCAATCATCTTTCTTTCTTCTTCCCGGGCCTGACTTACCAAAGCTTCACGAGCTTGGCTGGCCTCAAGGCGGGCCTTGGCCATAGCATCTTCATACTGGGTTAAAATGGTTTTGGTTTCTTGGGTCAGTTTTTCGGTGGTTTCTTTAAGGTGGTCGGTATTATCACGACGCTTTTCAATAATTTCGAGGGTTGGGCCTATGACCCACCGGGACAGGGCCATAAAAACAGCCATAAAAATGAACCAAAGAACGAAAATACTCTTATCTGGAAGTAAAAAATCAGGCATTTGGGGTTTTGTTTGCGCTATTTTAAAAGCGTTTTCAAAAAACTTAATGAATAACCGTTCATCCAAGGGCGCCCCCGAGTACCATAGTTTAAAAAGACCTGTCAAGGATTTGTGCCTGCAAAAAAACCGTCGAAGAAAAAATATTTTCCCAAACCCAATTTTTACGTTATGAGGTCCCCTGCATTATGCAAAATGTTCAACTTTATTGGCTTATTCCATTTGGTCTTTTACTTTTAACCATCGCCTTATTCCCCCTGTTATTTTCCCATTTTTGGGAGAAAAACCGCTTCAAAGCCCTGATCACCACCCTTATTTCACTTCCTGTATTTGTTTTGCTTTTTAAAAATTACCCCCACGAACTGGCGCATACCACGCATGAATACATTTCATTTTTGGTTCTTTTAGGTTCCCTTTTTACTGTTTCGGGGGGCATTCATTTATCAGGGGACATTCAGGCCACTCCAAAAATAAACACCTTGTTTCTGGCAACCGGAGCTGTTTTGGCCAATTTTGTTGGGACAACCGGGGCCAGCATGCTGCTTATTCGCCCCATGCTTCAAACAAACAGCGAACGCAAAAACACCCGCCACATTCCCCTCTTTTTCATTTTTTTGGTCAGCAATATCGGCGGTATGCTGACACCCATCGGCGATCCTCCCTTGTTTCTTGGTTATTTGCGCGGCGTTCCTTTTTTATGGACCCTGCATCTTCTCCCCATCTGGCTTGTAAGCGTGGGGTGTTTATTGGCTTTGTTTTACTGGTGGGATGGAAAAGCCTATCAAAAAGAAAAATTTGAGGATTTTAAGAAAGACATCACCTTGATTACTCCTCTTAAAATTCATGGGGCTTTCAATTCCCTGTTTTTAGCAGGAATTGTCGGGGCCGTTTTCTTGCCAAGCCCTTTTCGTGAACTGGTCATGGTAGGTTTAGCCATCACTTCCTATTTTTTTACTTCCGAAACTGTCCATACAAAAAACAAATTCGTATTTGGTCCCATTATCGAGGTGGCCATCTTGTTTGCAGGAATTTTTATCACCATGGTGCCGGCTTTGGCTTATCTGGAACATCATGGCGCCCAATTTGGCATCACCCAACCTTTTCAGTTTTACTGGATTACCGGGGTCCTTTCTTCTTTTTTGGACAATGCCCCCACCTATCTCACTTTTTTGTCCTTGGCGCAGGGACTTCATCTCGAAGGAGCTTCCATTGTAGGAGTCACCCCTTCCATCCTTAAAGCGATCAGCGCCGGCGCTGTGATGATGGGGGCCAATAGCTACATTGGCAACGGCCCCAATTTTATGGTCAAGGCCATTGCCGATGAAGCCGGGTTTAAAACACCCTCCTTTTTTGGCTATATGGCTTATTCGGGTGGTATTTTAATTCCTCTTTTCATCCTCATCACCCTTTTGTTTTTTATATGAAGCCATTCAAATTACTTAGTTTTGGTTTCATTGTTTGTATTCTTTCCTGCACCTCCCGCTTTCAAAGCCAGCAAGGGCCGGCCATTGTGGCCATTGTCAATGGGATGGCCATCAAAGATTCCGACGTTAAACTTTACCTGCAATTAAACAGGGGAAGTCTTGATTGGGCCAAGCTCGATGCAAAACAGAAAAAAAATCTTTTGGAAGACACAGTTTATCATTTAGTGGACACAACCATTTTGGTTGATTGGGCCCAAAAAAATGACATCACCCTTTCGGCAGAAGAAATAGCCACCGGCATGAATCAGTTAAAAAGTGGATATTCCGAAAGCGATTTTGAACAAATGCTTCAAAATAAGACGGTGGGAGATGACACCTGGCAAAAAATAGCTCTTCAACATTTGATTGTCGGAAAAATCCTGTCCGGAATTATTGAATTAAACGTAAAAGTTTTCCCCGGAGAAATAAGCACCTATTACAAAAATCACCGGGATGAATTCCAGAAAAAAGAACAGGTCCATGTGCGTCACTTGGTCACCGATTCCCAGGAAAAAACCCAGGAGTTGAGAAACAAAATATTGAAAGGAGAAAATTTTGCTGAATTGGCCATCAAGCATTCCCTTTCCCCTGACCGGTCCCAGGGAGGAGATTTGGGTTATTTTGAACGTGGCACTTATCCCAAAGAGTTTGATGATGTTTGCTTTAAACTAAAACCCGGCGAAATAAGCCCTGTGGTCAAAAGCCAATATGGATTCCATATTTTCAAATTGATCGATAAAAAACCGGCCGGGCTTACCCCCATGGCCTATGTTCAAGATGAGATTGCCACCCGTATTCTTGAAGAAAAATCATCTACTGCTTACCAGGAATGGTTTGCCGAAATTAAGGAAAAATCGCTGATCACCCTTAATTTGAAAGCCCTTAAAAATATATCGTTGGATGACTAACCCTTGCCTGCACCAAACTTATCTTGCCTTCACTCGTTAAAAAGCGCTATTGACCCCATTCTTATAAGGAGAAAGCCTGTGAAACAAATGATGCTCGCCCTGATATTGATTCTGTCCCTAAATACCCCGGCCCATGCCGAAATTGTCGATAAAATTGTGGCCCTTGTGGATGACGAGGCCATCACTGAATCTGACATTACCAAGGCCAATATTAATAATCGCCTGTTTCCCGTTGCAGTTCTTCAAAACAAGGATCAAAACCGCCGCACAACCCACCATTACATCTTACAAAGCCTCATCGATGAAAAAATTCTTCAGAAAGAAATTGAAAAATCAGACATCAAAATTTCAGATCTTGATGTGGACAATTCAATCCGCGACATTCTGGTAAAAAAACAAATGAAACGCGAAACTCTTGAGCAAACTCTTAAATCAAGCGGGATGAGCTGGAACAACTACAAGGAAAGCATTCGCAACAATATGAAACAGGAAAAATTTTTGCAGCAGGAAATTTATCCCCGTATCCGCATTGCAGATTATGATCTTCAACAATATTACAACAAAAATAAAGCCGCCTACCAAGGTTATGGCAAAGTACGTTTTCTTGAAATTTTCCTGACCCCTGAAAGTGTTCCAGCAGGAGAAAACCCTGTGGACTTTGCCAAAAAACTTGTCGCCCGTTTGCGTGGGGGCGAATCATTTGAAAAACTGGCACGTCAATATTCCAAGGGCCCTTTTGCATCTGATGGCGGTAATTCGGGGCTTCTCGACACAACCTCACTCAGGGGGGATCTTAAAGAACTTCTGTTGGCCCTTAAACCCAATATGGTCACCGACCCCATGCCTTCTCCCGATGGAAACGGCATCATCATTATGAAAGTTGTCGAAAAAACCAATCCCATGGATCGCCCCTTAAATGAAGTCAAAGAAATGGTACGTCGGGAATACGCCGATGAAGTGGTCGGAAATGAATTGGAAAAATTTGTCATGGAAGCCCGTTCACAACATTTTGTGGAAATAAGGGAATGAAATGAACCCCTCCATCGCCATTACTTTGGGAGATCCCCTGGGCATTGGTTCTGAAATTGTTGCCAAAGCCCTTCAAAAAAAATCCATAAAAAATCTGGCCCACTGGAAAATTTTTGGAACATCCTACGATCCTTCCCTCTCTCAAAAAAAAGCGGGCTTTTTAAGCTGGGATGCCCTCAACCTTGCTGTTACCTCAATCAAAAAAGGGGAATGCCAGGCTCTGGTAACAGCCCCCGTAAGCAAGACCCATCTCCAATTGGTGGGATTTCCCTTTCCGGGGCAGACAGAATTTTTGGCCCATGCCTTTAACACCAAACAATTTGCGATGATGTTAGCCGGCCCCACGCTAAAAGTGGTGTTGACCACCATTCATCTTCCCTTGGCCAAGGTCCCAAAGGCCATCACTACGGCACTGGTGCTGGAAAAAATTAAAATAACGCATGACTCCCTCAAAAAATGGTTCGGCAAATCCAAACCAAAGATTGCCGTATGCGGGCTTAACCCCCATGCGGGGGAAAATGGGTTGTTTGGAAATGAAGAAAAACTCATCATCCTTCCTGCCATCCGCAAAGCTCAAAAAAGGGGCATCAAGGTCACCGGTCCCCTTCCTGCCGACACCGTTTTTTTTGAGGCCCGATGTGGAAAATATGATGCCGTGATCGCCCATTACCACGACCAGGGGCTTGGCCCTCTCAAAACGCTGCATTTTGACGAGGGAGTCAACATCACCTTGGGGCTCCCCATTTTACGCACTTCGCCCGACCATGGGTGCGCCTTTGATATTGCGGGAAAAAACAAGGCGAATATTCAAAGCATAATGGAAGCCATACGTTTGGCGGTTCAATCAGCTTAAACTTTTATCCCCTACGCTCGTTGGCTTCGGGGACGAGCCTTGCTAGATCAAAACCCTCCGCCGTAAGCGGAGAATCTTAGGTCTAGGAGCCTGTCGGAATAATCATTTTCTTACTCATGATTTTTTCCAGACTCTGATTTTTTCGTGAACTCATTGTTCTGTAAATCCAGTTTTTTTGG
>Ga0209211_10010554_pt1 | contig 12000 bp, 10 predicted proteins | sample RifGroA2_FD_183992 | JGI IMG/M metagenome (GOLD analysis project Ga0209211, IMG submission 183992) | Groundwater microbial communities from Rifle, Colorado, USA - Groundwater A2 (SPAdes) (version 2) | ecosystem: Environmental > Aquatic > Deep subsurface > Groundwater | place: Rifle, Colorado... | reverse complement strand
TAAAATCAGCAAGAGCCCCACGAACCAGGGAATCACACAGGCATACGCGCTTAACCCCGCAAAAATCTCCCTGACCGGAGAACTACCCGGCGGAGTGCGCAGCCCCAAATCACTCCAGCTGTTTCCGGTTTTTTTTACTTGCCGCAGAATAAAATAAACGCAAAGCGCGTCTACGATCAGCGTGTGGGTTAAAAGCAGCCCATGCGCGGCGATACCGCTGTCCAGCAGGCGCGCCAGCAGCGCAAAAATGAGGTTAATCCCAAGTCCGGCGCCAAGGAATTGTACCAGCACGCGCAGGAGCATGCCCGCGCCCCAGGGTTTCTCAGAAACTGCCGAAGGCGGCCACAAGCGCCTGCGAAAGCCCGGTTTAAAAGCACACAGCAGATTTAAAATGCACCCCGCGGCAAACAGCAGCGCGAAAAGGCCGGACAAGAGGAAAAAACCCAGGGATTCCGCCGGGCTCTTTTTTATCCACCCGCGAATAAAATCCGGCGTAAAGCTGGTTCCTTTAAAGGCCTCCTCCGACTGTTTAAACGATTCCATGGCAGGGCTCGGCGGAAGATTTGAACCCGCGCCCCAGGCGCTGATCGCCAGGTAAATCCCCAAAAGAAGAAGGAACGCAAGCAGCCAGCCCCGTTCACGCCAGGCAAACGCAGCGGCGCGCTTCATAATCCAAGAACGGCACGGGCATTGGCGCTTGTCAGATCGCCAAGCGCCCGCAGCTCAAGCCCGTGGAGCTCGGCCATGGTCCGCGCGGTTTCGAGCATCAGGCTGGGTTCGTTGCGTTTACCGCGCTGGCTCTGAGGCGGTAAAAAAGGCGCGTCAGTTTCAAGCAGAAGTTTATCGCGCGGACAGGCACGGCAGGCTTCCCGCAGCCCGTCGTTTTTTTTGTAAGTCAAAGGCCCCGCGAAGGAGATATAAAATCCGAGCGCCGCGAGTTGCTCCATGACCGGACGATCCGCCGAAAAACAATGAATAATTCCGCGCGGGTTTTCAGACCGGTGCTCTTTGAGCATGTCGATCAGCGCCTCATAGGCATCGCGGCAATGGATCACGAGCGGTTTGTCGTGGCGCTGAGCCATCTTTAAAAATTCGGAAAATATCCGGCGCTGCGTCTCCCGCGGCGAATGTTCCCGGTAAAAATCCAGTCCCACTTCCCCTACCGCCGCCACTCGCGGATGCGAAAGCATGGCTTCGATCTGCTGTAAATCCTCAGGGGTCGTATCCCGGGTGTCGTTGGGATGAATGCCGCAGGCGGCCCAGATATCCGGGGAGGACTCCGCCAGCTGAATCGAGGTCCGGGAACTGGCGACGTCGGTTCCCACGTTGAGAAAAGCATGAATCCCCTCACCGCGCGCCCGCGCCAGCGATTCAGCGCGATCCACGTCAAAGTCGGGGTAATGAACGTGCAGGTGCGTATCGAAGAACATATCAAACCTGTGCGGAGGGTTCTTCCAATTTCGGAAAAAGCGGTTCACCGCGCCGGATGGCGGAACCTGGTTTTAAAAACAGCGCTTCAAAATCCGCCGCATGCGTGAGCTTGACCGGGGCGGCAATCCCCATCCGTTCCAGCATGGCCTGAGCCGTCGCCGGAAGAAAGGCCTGCAGGATGCAGGCCACATGCGCGTTGCATTCCCCGAGAACAGCCAGCGCAATTTCAAGATCGCTCTTACGCAAAGGATCTTTCGCCAGCGTCCAGGGCTTTTGATTTTCAACGTATTGATTGGCCAGCGTAATGACCTCAAAGACCTGCGTCAGAGCTTGCCTGGGGTCACAGGTTTCCATGGCCTCCGCCACGACCGTGTAAAGGCGCCCTGCCCGCTGAAAAAGCTCGGACGACATCACAGCCTTAGGATCTGCCGCAGGGACCTTTCCGCCAAAGTAGCGTTCGAGCATCGAGGCATAACGAAACCATAAATTACCCAAATCGTTGGCCAGCTGGGTTGTATACCGTTCCGCCAGAAGGTCCTCGGAAAAAGTTCCGTCACTGCCCAGCGTGACTTCATTCATCAGAAAATAGCGAAAGGCATCCACAGAATATTTTTTGACAAGCTCCAACGGATCAACGGCGTTACCGCGCGACTTGGAAACTTTCGTCCCTGACATCATCCACCAGCCGTGAGCCAGAATGGTTTTGGGACGCTCCAACCCCATCGCTTTGAGCATAATCGGCCAGTAAACCGCGTGCTGGCGCAGGATGTCTTTACCCACCATGTGAATATCCGCGGGCCAGAGCGCGTTAAAACGGGCCCTGTCCTCCGGATAGCCGATGGCGCTGACATAATTGATCAGCGCGTCAAACCAGACGTAGACCACAAATTCGGGATCCGGGGCAAAGGGAATGCCCCAATTCAAGCGCGCTTTCGGCCGCGTGATGCATAAATCTTCCAACGGCTCGCGCAAGAACCCCAAAATTTCGTTACGGCGCATTTCGGGCCGGATAAATTTTTCGTCGTCCTGGATCGTTTTCACCAGCCAGGCTTGATGCTGGCTCAGTTTGAAAAAATAGTTTTTTTCGTCAAGCTGCTGCACTTCGCGGTGACAATCCGGGCACTTGCCCTCTTTAAGCTGCAGCTCCGTCCAGAAAGACTCGCACGGCGTGCAATACCAGCCCGAATAGGTCTTTTGGTAAATATCTCCGGTCTTGACCAATGTTTGCAGAATGGCCGTCACGGATTTTTTATGCTCCTCGTCCGTGGTGCGGATAAATTTGTCGTAGCGGATGTCCAGAATTTCCCACATTTTTTTAAAATGCGGCACCATCTCGTTGACAAAATCCACCGGCTCTTTACCCTGATCCCGGGCGATTTTCTCGATCTTGGTTCCGTGCTCATCGGTGCCGGTCAGAAAAAAAACTTCCCGGCCGGTAAGACGCCGGTAGCGCGCAAAGGTATCACAGAGGACATTGGTATACGCATGGCCGATATGCGGCTTGGCATTCACGTAATAAAGCGGCGTGGTGATGTAATACTTTTCGGAGGTCATACTTTCATTCCTTGGAGGTGGCTAAGGCGATTGGAAAGAAAAGATACCGCGATCCTGGGATTCGTATTGCCTTCGACGGCCTCTTTAGCCTCATAAACCGCGTCCACCGCCTCCGTCCATTCAAGGCTTGCGGGGGCGTCTCCCGAAGAAGCCGAGGCTTTCATTTTGACATGGAACGTGGCCATCAAGCTGTCAAAAAAATCCAATGCCTTGTCTTTTTTAAAATTCGCCGCCTTCTCAAAATAATCCGAAAGCAAGGTCAAATCCAGCGCCACAGGCCCCGCCGCCGGTTCTGAAGGCATCAGCGGCGCTTTCAGGCGCACATGAAAACAGCGCGACTGAATCGTGTCCAGCAGTTGGAACTTTGTCTGCGCTAAAAGTAGAAAAATCGTCGCTGCCGGCGGTTCTTCCAGCGTTTTCAGCAGGGCCTGGGCGCCCTCTTCGCTCAAACGGTCCGTTTCATCAATGACGGCGACTTTCACACGCGCTTCGTAAGGCTTGAACGCAGCCCAGTGAATCAGTTCGCGCACCCGTTTGATCTTGATATTCTTATCTTCCTCCTCACGGCTCAGCCAGAAAAGATCGGCGTGATTGCCGGTCGCGGCCTTAGCGCAGCCCGGACACTCACAGCCAAAAGGGCGCGGCGTCTTTTCGCAAAGCAGCTCCTGGGCAAACTTCAAGCCGGACTCGCGGCGCGACACCGCATGATTGCCCGTGAGCAAGTAGGCGCATGCCGGATTCTTCTCGCGCAGTTTGGCAAAAGAGGCGCTCGGATCAAAAGCCATGGGCCCCCTTACCTTTGGCAATCTGTTTTTCAAGTTCATGAATCATTCTTAGAGCTACCGCCTCTTTGCTTAAAGCAGCGTCCAGCACTTTAAAGCGGCGCGCATCTCGGCGTGCCAGGTCTAAAAAACCGCGGCGCACACGCTCATGAAATGCCAAAGGGGCTTTTTCCATACGATCACGCCGGCCGATGCGTTTAAACGCCGTACGCGGAGGAATATCGAGCAAAATCGTCAAATCCGGCTGAAGCTTGCCCCGCGCGATCGAACTGCCGGCATCGATCATTTTCATATCGAGTCCGCGGCCATAGCCCTGATAGGCACGCGTGGAATCTTCAAAGCGGTCACACAATACCCAGGTTCCTTTTTGGAGCGCAGGGAGAATTTTTTCATGCACAATTTGCGCGCGGGCCGCAAGATAAAGCAGAAGTTCCGCCTGAGGCGACATTTGCGAATGGCGGGCCTCCAGGACAATCGCCCGGCAGGCTTCTCCGACAGTCGTTCCGCCGGGTTCACGCAGTACCAGAACGGGAATACCGCGTTTCTTCAAATACACCGCCGCGGCCTGGATCTGGGTCGACTTGCCGCTGCCCTCCGGCCCTTCAAAGGTAATGAATTGCCCAAACAAACTTTGTGCTGTTTTTTTCATGCAAAGTCCCACTTCCGCCGTTTCATTTTAAGACTTGAGGGTTCGCCGGGACGGGCGTCTTTGACGATCCAGCCCTGCGCCTGAATTTCATCGCGCAGTTTATCGGAATCCGCCCAAAGCGCTTTATTATTTTCTTCTTTGATCCGGCGGCGCACTTCGGAACGTTCCTTTAATAATCTAATAATATTGTCTGGAATTTCTTTTTTTTCCGCAATGTCCATCCCAAGCAGCTTATCCGTTGTTTCGAAAAGACCTATGTATTGCTTCAACTCATCAGCACACAATTTCAGTATCTCAGCATTTATCCATGTCACAGTTCTAAAAAAAACCGCTAAGGCCGCGGCAATGTTCAAATCATCCCCTAAATCTTCACACATATCATCGAGGGTTTGCTTTGAAATATCATCCCCAAAATCAGAGTGATTCTTCGCCGCCATCCCAAGATGCAAACGACTTATACACTGCCAATAACAATCATCCAGTTTACGAATGATTTCACTGGCCTCTTTAACACCGTCCAAAGTAAAGTTCATCGGACTCCGATAATGAACAGCTAAAAGAGCATAACGCAGAGCCATCGGGTCGCAGCCCTTCGCCAAAAGATCGCGCAGCGTGTAAAAGTTACCCTTGGATTTCGACATTTTTTCGCCGTCGACAAGCAGAAATTTACAATGCAGCCAGTATTTCACAAAGGGTTTCCCGCTGGCCGCTTCGGATTGGGCAATCTCGTTTTCATGGTGCGGAAAAATCAAATCTTCGCCGCCCGCATGAATATCAAAGGTCGGCCCCAGGCATTCCATGCTCATGGCCGAACATTCAATGTGCCAGCCCGGACGTCCCGGCCCCCAGGGCGAATCCCAGGAAGGTTCGCCCTCTTTCGTTTTTTTCCAAAGCACGAAATCAGAAACTTGATCTCGGTCGTATTCATCCACATCCACACGGTCGCTGGCACCGGCAATGTTCATATCCAGTTTCTTTTTGGACAGTTTTCCGTAACCCGCAAATTTGGCCACGCGGTAGTACACCGAGCCTTCGTTTTCGTAGGCAATGCCCTTTTCAACAAGCGTTTTGATCAGTTCAAGCATTTGCGGAATTTTGCGGGTAGCGCGCGGTTGATCGTGGGGCCGAAGGCAGTTGAGGACACCCAAGTCCTCATTGAAAGCCAGACTGAAGCGTTCCGTAAATTCGTCCAGTGCCTTGCCTTCGCGGTTGGCGCCGGCAATGGTTTTATCATCCACATCCGTCAGATTCATGACGTGCCGGACTTTGTAGCCGCTCGCTTCCAGGAAACGCCGCAGCAGGTCCTCAAACACAAAGGCCCTGAAATTGCCGATATGCGCAAAGTCATAAACGGTCGGGCCGCAGGTGTATAGCCCGACGGTTTTTCCGGAGGCCTCCAGCGGCTGGAAAGGATCTTTCCTGCCGCTTAACGTATTGTAAAATTCAATATTCGGAGAGCTCATTTTGCGTGAAGTGCCAGCGCCCGCAGGGTTCTTTGTTTAAGCCTTGCCGCCCCCAAAACGGGGAAAATCCGCTTCAATTCCGGGCCGTGCTCGCGCCCTGTCCAGCACACCCGAAGCGGCATGAATAACTCTTTGCCTTTAACCGCCGCCACCGGTTTCAGCTTTTCGAGAAACTGTTCATAGGATGGGGCTTTCTCCGCCATGAAGTCATCCAGCAACGCACTGGCTTTTTCAAGCACCCCTCTGGAAGCCGGCGCCTGAATCCAGAGCTCGGGCTTTTCATAATCAAACTCATCGGCCAGCACTTTCAAACGGTCCGGCAGCTGATCGAAGTGCTCGATGTTATCTTTAAAGACGGGCAAAATGGCCGCGACTTCTTCATCCGAATACGGAAGCTGGAGCGGTTTTAAAAAAGTGACGGCTCTGCGTACAAAATCGCCTTCGGAAAGCAGGCGCAGATGCTGCCCGTTGAGCCAGCTGAATTTCTCGAGATCATAGTTGGACGATGACCGGCTGACGCGCGACAAATCAAACAACGCCTGCAGTTCCGGCCAGGGAAGAATCTCGCGGTCATCCCCCGGCGACCAGCCCAAAAGAGCGATGTAGTTACACAGCGCTTCGGGTAAAAAACCTGCCTTACGAAAAGCCCGGATCGAAATGGATTCCATGCGTTTGGAAAGCGGTTCCCCGCCGGGGCCGTTGATCAGCGACAAATGGCCGTAAACCGGCGGCTCGTAGCCCATGGCCCTGAGCAGCAGCATATGCTTGGGCGTGTTGGATAAATGATCTTCGCCCCGGATCACATGCGTAATTTTCATCAGCGCGTCATCCACGCACACCACCAAATGAAACGTGGGCATGCCATCGGCGCGGCGAATCACAAAATCACCGACCATATCGTCCAGATTAAACGTCACTTCGCCGCGAATCATATCCAGCAGAGTCAGCAAGGGGCTCTCGATCCTGAAGCGCACCGTGGGTTTGATTCCCGCCGCTCTGCGTTTCTCGATTTCTTCCCGGGAAAAATTGCGGCCGCGGTTGTCGAAACGCGGCGGCCGTTTTTCAATCTTGGCCAGGTATTTCATTTCCTCGGTTTCCTGCTCCGTGACATAGCACTCGTAGGCCTTGCCGTCGCGGATCAGCCTGGCAATATGCTCGTCATAAATCGCCAGGCGTTCCGACTGAACATACGGGCCGAACTCGCCGCCCACTTCCGGCCCTTCATCCCAGCGCAGGCCCATCCAAAGCAGATCTTCCATCAAAGCCTGACGGTATTCCGGCTTGGAACGTTCACGGTCCGTATCTTCGACGCGCAGGATAAACTTGCCGCCCCCGCGTTTTGCATAGAGATAATTAAAAAGCGCCGTCCGGACATTGCCCAAATGAATATAACCGGTGGGCGACGGTGCAAAACGAACGCGAATCATGCCGCCCTCCCCATCATCAGCAAAGCCTGGCAGTCCACGCGCGCTTGAGAGTCACTGAGCAAGCCTTCGAAGGTCTTGGCTTTAACGCCGACGCACTCGGGTGCCAAGCGTAAAAGTTTGGCGAGATTCATTTGAATTTTATTTTTCACAGGCCCCAGCCGCGGCTTTTCAAGGTGGATAATCGTATCGACCTGCACCGGCTTCCAGCCCTTTTGAGCCGCCCGCTGAAGCACGTATTGAAGCATCGCGGAGGAACGCATATTTTTAAATTTCGGATCCTTGTCTGAAAAAAAATCGCCGATATCACCTAATCCAAGCGCGCCCGCCGCCGCGTCTGTGATGGCATGCAAGAGCGCATCGCCGTCGGAGTGCCCCTTCGGCCCAAATGACGCTTTAAGCAAGAGCCCCCCTAGATAAAATTTACGCCCCGCTTCAAGGCGATGCGTATCGGCTCCCATCCCAACGCGCCACGGACAGTCATTGCCATGCTGCGATGCTAAATAGGCTTCGGCCAGCTTCAAGTCATTCACCGTCGTAATTTTAGGATTCCAAGTGTCGTGCACGACCACATGTACGGGATACCCGGCTTTTTCAAGCAGCGCCGCTTCATCCGTCCCAAGAAAGCGCTCGCGAGTCGGAGTTTTCTTGTAAGCGGCCAGCAAAATATTCCGCCGAAACGCTTGCGGGGTTTCCGCTTCGAACAGTTCACTGCGGTCCAGCGTCGCGCTGATTCTGCCCGAACTGGGACTTGCTCTTTTAATCGTCGGAACCACCGCGCGCGCCAGAATAAAACCGTGCGCTTTGCCCAGCTTGATCCGCCGCAAAAGGGTTTCGATAGCCGCAGCATCCACTAAAGGACGGGCACCATCATGAATAAGAACCCAATCACTGGCAGGGCTCGTCGCTTGCAGTGCGCGGTAAACAGATTCTGCCCGCGTTTTCCCTCCGCGCACACAGCGCACTTTTGAAAGTCCGCCTAACTTTTTCCAACCTTTGACGGCAGTCTGAAGTTCGGGTGAAACCGCGCAAACAATTTCGCGAAGGGCCTTCAAAGGGGTGAACGCTTTAAGCGAGCGTAATAGCAGCGGCTCCGCGCCCAGTTCAGCCAAAAGCTTATTGGGCGGCAACTTGGCCAAGCGCGAGGCCTTTTTAAACCGGGTCGAAGATCCCCCGGCGGCAATCACCAAGGAAAAAAGCATACGCCGTAGAGCCCCTTAGGATTGCTGGGGCTGCGAGGTCTCTTCCCGCGGCGGCAGCGATCCCGACTGGGGATTCTGCCCGGAAGAAGGCTGATTATTGTCGCGCCTGCCCTGGGGTTTATTATACTGAGGGCGGTCGCCGCGTCCGCGGTCAAAAAAACGATCCCGGCGCTGTTCGCCGCCACCACCGCTGCTTCCACCGCCTCCGCGATCCGCCTCACCATTCAGTTTGGCAAAAATCATGCGCCCAGCCTGCGTCTGCAGCACACTCGTAATCGACACCATCAGAGTCTGTCCCAATTTGCGGCGGCCGTTATCCACAACCACCATCGTGCCGTCATCCAGGTAGGCAATACCCTGATCATGTTCTTTGCCTTCTTTCAGGATTTTGACCTGCATCAGCTCTCCGGGCATGACCACCGGCTTGAGAGCGTTCGCCAAATCATTGATGTTGAGAACTTTAACCCCCTGCAGTTCCGCCACCTTATTCAAATTGAAATCGTTGGTAAACAACTTCGCATTGGTCGCCAGAGCCATTTTCACAAGCTTGGCATCCACGCCAACGACATCTTCGAAATCCATCTCATTGATGATTACTTTCATATTCGGATTAGCCTTCATGCGGTTTAAAATATCAAGGCCGCGGCGTCCGCGGTTGCGCTTGAGCGGGTCCGAAGAGTCCGAAATAAGCTGCAACTCTTTGAGCACGAAACGCGGCAGCACCAGTTTACCCGACATAAAATGCGTTTCACCGATATCCGCAATCCGGCCGTCGATGATGACGCTGGTATCCAGCAGGATCAGTTCTTCCCCGGTGCCTTTGGTGTCCAGTTTCACAAACGGAATCATAAGCGCAAATTCATCCTGACCGCGCAAAATCGTCACCATGCCGAGGTAGCTGAACACAATCGCCGAAAGAATCCCCATTTGATGTTCAAAAGCGGGAGCGAAATTGGCGTAGGCAATAACCGACATGTAAAGGCGGTGAACGAGCAGCCCTAAAGCCAGGCCCAGAATGACCGAGAGAATGTTGCGAACGGTAAAACGCTTAAAGTAGACGTCCAGCGAGATTACGAACGCCCCGCCGAGAAACCCAAGCAGCGGCCCCGTCCAGACATTTTGCGGAAGAGCCATCTGTTGAAACCAGGGGAAATGCGCCGCGTAGTAGCCAAAAAGAGAACAGCCTGCCAGAAAAAGAATCCGTATGAGAATAATCATGGAACAAACCCTTTCGTTGAATGCTTCCCGGGGAAGCAAACATTTCACGCGCCGGAACCCGGCCGCAAAATGCGTTTATGACATTCATAAATGGAAATGAAAGAAACATCATCACACTGCCTTTGAACTTGTTAAAAAATACCCAGAAACCGGCCGCGTTTTTCGCCGTCTTTTTTCAAGAGCCGCCAGGGATGCGCCTTGATTTCCGCAATCAGGTCGCGGGCATCCTGGTAAAGGGCCTCGTCCTTCAATAACTTGCCGGCAGTGCCCTGTCCCTTATCCAGCCGGTCAAGCACCGATTTCAGATCCTCGGTGGAAGATCGTAAGTTCTCCAGCGTTTCTTTCGCCGGTGCATCCGAACTTACAAGGAGATTATGAAGCGCCGAACTGACTTTGCTCAGATTTTGCAGCATCGACTGGATGGTTTCACCCGTTTTCTCGTCCATCACGGTCTCATGCACGCGCTGCAGGATATCATGAAGCTGGACCGAAATCGCATCGGCCCGTTCGATGAGATTTTCAACCGGCAGCGGACTGACGCCTTCAATCGTCGTATTGGGCTCAAGCACTGGTTCCTCACCCGGCGCCGGCGTAATTTCAATGTGCGGTTCGCTCAGAACATGCGTCCCCTGAATTTTGAAGGCGAAATTCTTGCGGATCCTGATGCCTTCCTTAATGAAAAGCCTTACCTTGACGCGCATGCGCTTGTTGGCCGGGTCTTCCAAAAGCTCCACCGCACTCACCTCACCCACTCGCACCCCGGCCATCCGCACCGGCGCCCCCTTGTCCAGGATACTGACGTAATCGTAGTTCACCTGCAGGGCATAGCCCGCCCTGAACAAATAGACACCGCTGATAAAAAAGACAAGCAGGGCAAACAACACGAACCCCACCAGGACAAACATGCCCACAAGGGCTTCATTTCTTTTTTTACTCATATTCCCCTCTGCAATCTATGTATCTTAGCATTCCTTGAATAAAATGTCATAAACAGCGTTGCAACCACAGACTGTGCCCGGTTACACATCCGGATCGGCGGTGCCCGTAACGAATTGCCGGATAATCGGATCCGTACTATTGCGGATCTCATCAGGCGTTCCAATCCCGATAATTTTGCCATCATGCAGCATGGCCAAACGGTTGGCCACCTTGTAAGCGCTGGTGAGATCATGCGTCACCACCACCGAAGTGACCTTGAGCTTGCTCTGCATTCTCAAAATTAGCTTATTGATCACATCCGAATTGACCGGATCAAGCCCCGTAGTGGGTTCGTCATACAAAATCACTTTCGGATCATTGCAAATGGCCCGCGCCAATCCCACGCGCTTACGCATTCCGCCGGAAAGCGCAGCCGGCATTTTATCTTCCACCCCGGCCAACCCCACCAGACTCAATTTCTCGCGAACCTTAGCATGAATCTCGGCGTCTTTCAGCTTGGTATGTTCAATCAAAGAAAACCCGACATTTCCATAGACGTTCAGCGAGTCGAATAACGCAGAACCCTGAAAAAGCATGCCCAGCCCGAGCCGGAACTCCGCCAGTTCGTTGCGCGCCAACTTGGACATTTCGACGCCATCAATAAGGATCGTTCCCTCGTCCGCATCGAGCAATCCCATCATGATTTTTAAAAGCACGCTTTTGCCGCAGCCCGAACGTCCCAAAATCACAATGGTTTCGCCCCGTTCGATCTTGAGATCGACGCCTTTGAGCACAGCCTGCGACCCGAACCATTTATGAATCCCTTTGATTTCAATCATAATTACATGAAGAAGAAAATCGCCGTGAAGATCGCGTCGGAAGCAATGATCAGAATCAAAGCCAGCACGACCGCCAGTGTCGTTGCACGCCCCACCCCTTCAGCTCCGCCGTCGGAGTTCAAACCGAAATAACAGCCCACGACTCCGATGATTCCGCCGAACATGAACGCCTTGATCAAACCCGAAACAATATCCTTGATTTCCATGACCGTAAAAGCGCGTTTGATGTACATGTGCGAATTCATACCGAGTTTAAAAATCGCAATGCACCAGCCCCCGAACATGCCAATGATGTCCGCGTAAACCGCCAGGATAAACAACATGCAAAAAGCGGCTACCACGCGCGGCACCACCAGATAGTGAATGGGATTGACCGCCATCACCGCCAGGGCATCGACCTGTTCGGTCACCTTCATGGTCCCAATTTCTGCAGCCATCGCCGAACCGGCACGGGCCACTACCATCAGGGCCGTAAAGACCGGCCCAATTTCTCGCGTCAGGGCCAGCCCTACGGTGGAAC
>Ga0209211_10010552_pt1 | contig 12001 bp, 10 predicted proteins | sample RifGroA2_FD_183992 | JGI IMG/M metagenome (GOLD analysis project Ga0209211, IMG submission 183992) | Groundwater microbial communities from Rifle, Colorado, USA - Groundwater A2 (SPAdes) (version 2) | ecosystem: Environmental > Aquatic > Deep subsurface > Groundwater | place: Rifle, Colorado... | reverse complement strand
CGTCGCGTACATAGCTCACGCTATGCGCGCTCCTCGCGCCTAGAAATCGGCTCAACATCGGGCCTCCGAAATGTTCATATTATTGATTTCCAACCCCTAACCCCGGTTCTGGTTGAGCACGCCGCCCGCTAGGAGGATGCTCCGTTCGCGGGCGGTGAGGTCGAGCCGAACGGCGAACTCGCGCCCGGCGCAGAGCACCGTGAACTGCTCGGCGCCCTTCTCCACCGCGGCTCTCAGCCCGGGGATCTCGAGCCGGTCGCCCTGCGCCACCGCGTCGTAGTCCGCAGGGTCGGCGAAGACCAGGGGCGCTATCCCGAAATTGACCAAGTTGGCCTTGTGGATGCGCGCGAAGCTCTTGGCGAGCTTGGCCTTGATCCCTAAAAAACGCGGTGCAAGCGCCGCGTGCTCGCGGGAGGAGCCCTGGCCGTAGTTCTCGCCGCCGACGATGAAGCCGCCGCCGGCGGTCCGGGCCCGCCGGGCGAAGCCCTCGTCGACGTTGGAGAAGACGAACTCGCTGATCGCGGGGATGTCGCTGCGCAGGGGCAGGACCTTGGCGCCGGCGGGCAGGATGATGTCGGTGCTCACGTTGTCGCCCACCTTGAGCAGGACGGTCCCCTGCAAGGACTCCGGCAGCGGTTCGAAAACTGGAAGGGGCTTGATGTTGGGGCCCCGGACGATGTCCACCCGCGAGCCGTCGGCCGGAGGACGGATGAGCCAGGAGTCGCTGCAGATGAAGCGCTCCGGGTACTCGATCTTGGGGGCGGCGCCGGATTGGCGCGGGTCGGTGATGCGTCCGGTCAGCGCCGAGGCGGCCGCGGTCTCGGGGGAGCACAGGTAGACCGCGTCGTCCTTGGTCCCGCTGCGGCCCTTGAAGTTCCGGGGGAAGGTCCGCAGGGAGTTCACCCCGGTGCCCGGCGCCTGGCCCATGCCGATGCAGCCCAGGCAGCCCGCCTCGCAGATGCGCGCGCCGGCTTCGATGAAGGATTTGAGGCCGCCCATGGCCATGACGTTCTCCAGGGTCTGGCGGCTGCCCGGGTTGATGCCCAGGTCGACGCCGGGGTTGCGGACCTTCCCTTCCAGCATCTTGGCGGCCATCATGAAGTCGCGGTAGCTGCCGTTGGCCGAGGACCCGATGAGGACCTGCCCGATGGCGACGCCGGAGAGCTCCGCGGCCCGCTTCACGTTGTCCGGGTTGTGGGGGCAGGCGACCAGGGGCTCGACCGTTCCCAGGTCGACTTCGGTCGCCTTGTCCCAGGCGGGGGCGGAGCCGGCCTGCAGCTCGGCCCAATCGCCCTCGCGGCCGTTGCGCCGCAGGTAGTCGCGGGTCACCGAGTCGGAAGGGAATATCCCCGCGGTGAAGCCCATGTCCACCGCCATGTTGGCTGCGGCCGCCCGGTCGCTCATGTCCAGGTTCGCCACGCCGGGGCCGAAGAATTCGAGCACGAATCCGATGCCCGCCTTGCAGGAATGGCGGCGCAGGAGTTCCAGGATCAGGTCCTTGCCCGACACGAAGGGAGGCAGACGGCCTTCCAGCCGGATGCCCCAGACCTTGGGCGTGAGCAGGCGGTAGGGCCGGCCCGCCATGGCCAGCGCCACCTCGACCCCGCCCGCGCCCATGGCGAGCATGCCCAGGCAGCCGCCGGTCGTGGTGTGGCTGTCGGAGCCGAGCAGGGTCCGGCCCGGGGCCCCGAAGCGCTGGCGGTGCACGTGATGCGAGACGCCGTTGCCGGCCGGGGAAAGGATGACCCCGAAGCGCGCGGCGCAGGACTGCAGGAAGCGGTGGTCGTCGAAGTTCCGGGAGTCCTCCTGGATGATGTTGTGGTCGATGTAGCTCACCGAGAGCCCGGCCTTGACCCGGGGCAGGCCCAGGGACTCGAACTCCAGGAAGACCATGGTGCCGGTGGCGTCCTGGGTGAGGGTCTGGTCGATGCGCAGGCCGATCTCGCGTCCGGGTCCGGGCGTCCCTTCGACCAGGTGCTCGGCGATCAGCCGTCCGGTGACGGTGTCTTTCATGGCTCTCCCGCCAAGGGCTAGGCCGCCACCGGGGAGTCGTGCGTGCGCGTCAGGGTCTCGATGTAGAGCGCCCTCTCGTAGGCCGACCGGTCCCGCACCTTGGCTTGGCTCAGCATCCCCCGGACCTGCGCGAGGGACTTGTAGCCCTTGTTCTCCAGCCATTCTACCATGGAGGATTCGATTTCGGTGATCCTGGGGATGCCGTGCTTGAGCAAGGTCGAGCACAGGAAGACCGCGTCGGCGCCCGCCAGCACCGCCTTGAGCGCGTCGGGTCCCGCGTGGACGCCGCCGGTGATCCCCAGCGGAGCGCGGACCCTGCCGTGCAGGATGGCGACCCAGCGCAGGGGCAGGCGCAGGGTGTCGGAGCGGCTCAGCGTGATGTGGGGCCGGACCTCCAGCGTCTCCAAGTCGATGTCCGGCTGATAGAACCGGTTGAAGAGCGCCAGGCCCGCCACGCCCGCGGCGTCCAGGCGCGCGGCGAAGTTGGCCAGGTTGGAGAAGAAGGGGCTCAGCTTCACCGACACCGGGATGGTGACGGCCGCGAGCACGGCCTCGACGGTCTCCAGGTACCGCTGTTCCACCTCGCTGCCGGGGACGTCCAGCTCGGTGGGGATGAAGTACGTGTTCAGTTCCAAGCCGTCCGCCCCCGCCTCCTGCACCAGGCGGGCGTAGCGGGTCCAGCCGCCCGGGGAGAACCCGTTGATGCTGCCGAACACCGGGATCTTGAGCGCCGCCTTGGCCTTGCGGATGTGCTCTAGGTAGGCGTCGGGGTCCATGGGAACGCTCCGCAGCCTGGGGAAATACGTGAGCGCCTCGCCGAAGCTCTCGCTGCCGCGCTCCAGGTCCGCGTACATCTGGTCGACGTCCGACACGATCTGCTCCTCGAACACCGACTGCAGGACCACCGCCGACGCTCCGGCGTCCTCCATGCGCTTGAGGGAATCGAGCTCCTCCGAAAGGGGGGACGCGGAGGGGATCAGCGGGGTACGCAGCTTCTTGCCCAGGAACGTCGTCGATAGGTCCATGACTCCTCCTTGCCGCCCGTGCGTCTACATGCCCACCAAGATCAGGTCCGGGTCCGAAAGATGCCGGATGACGTCGTTGAGGAAATGCTGCGCGTGGCCGCCGTCCACCAGCCGGTGATCGAAGGTCAGGGAGAGGGGCAGCGTCTTGCGGATGCGGATGGCGCCGTCCCCGGCCACGGGCTTGTCGGTCAACCGGCCCACGCCCAGGATGCCGGCCTCCGGATAATTGATGATGGGGGTGCCGAACAGCCCGCCGATGGAGCCGTAGTTGGTGATGGTGAAGGTCCCGCCCTTGAGGTCGCCCACGGCCAGGGTCCGGCGGCGGGATTTCTGCGCCAGCTCCGAGAGTTCGCGCGCGATCTGCAGGATGCTCTTCTTGTCCGCGTCCTTCACGTTGGGGACGATGAGCCCGTCCTGGGTGTCCACCGCGATGCCTATGTTGTAATAGGCCTTGAATACGACCTGGCCTTTCTCCTCGTCCAGGAAGGTGTTCATCTCGGGGACCCGCTTCAAGGCCCCGACCACCGCCTTGACCAGGAAGGGCAAAAGCGTCAGGTGCACCCCTTCCTTCAGGGCCTGGGCCTTCTGCTTCTCGCGGATGCGCCAGAGACTGTCGACGTCGGCCTCATCCATCGTGGTGACCTGGGCGGTGCGGGCCAGGGAGTCGGTCATGGCCTGGGCGATCTTCCTGCGCACGCCGCGCAGGGGGACCCGCTCGACCGGACCGAAGGCGTCGCTGCCCCGCACCCCCTCGGCCGCATGGGCGCCCCTCTCCGGAGCGCCCAGGGCCGCGGCCTTGCGGATGTCCTCCTCGGTGACCCGGCCTTTTGGGCCGGTCCCGTGGATGAGGTCGATGTCGACCCCCAGGCGCCGGGCCAGTTCCCGGTCCTTGGGCAGGGCTTCGACCCGGGGCTTGGCTACCGGAGCCGGTGCCGGCGCGGCGGGTCGCGGCGGCGGCTCGTCCTCGGGAGCCTCCTCCAGGCGGCCCACCACTCCCACGGATTCCCTTTCCACTGTATAAGGCTCCGGGGGGGGCGCGATGGGGCGCGGAGGGGGCGCCGGCGGCGTTTCCGGCGCCGGGGGGGGCGGCGCGGAGACCGGGAGAGCCTTGAGCTCGGCCTCGCTGCCGATGACCGCGATGACCTCGCCCACCTGTATGACCGTGCCGGGTCCGCCCTTGATGCTGAGCACGAAGCCCGCGGCCGGAGCAGGCACCTCGACCACCGCTTTGTCGGTCTCGACCTCGAGCAGGGCCTGATGGTCGGCGACCTGGTCGCCCACCTTGACCTTCCACTGCACGACCTCGCCTTCGCTGAGGCCTTCGCCCAGATCCGGGAACTTGAACTCCAGCGCCATCCTTCCTCCCTTCCGTGCCTAGGCCGCCAGCGTCTTGGCCGCCGCGGCGAGTATGCGCTTGCGATCCGGCAGATAATGCTCCTCCAGCAGGGCCAGCGGCATGACCGTGTCCCAGCCCGTGACCCGTTCGATGGGGGCGAGCAGGCAGGTCAGCGCCTCCTCGGCCACGCGCGCCGCGATCTCCGCCCCCAGCCCCAGGGTGCGCGGGGCTTCGTGCGCGATCACGAGCCGTCCGGTCTTGCGCACGGACTCGACCACGGTCTCGCTGTCCATGGGGGAGAGCGTGCGCAGGTCGATGACTTCGGCCGCGTGACCGCGCGCCTGCAACTCGTCGGCGGCCGCGACGGCCTCGCGCACCATCGCGCCCCAAGCCACGACGGTGAGATCCTTGCCCTCCCGCAGCACCCGCGCCTTCCCGATGGGCACCGTGTAGTCCTCTTCGGGGACCTCCGATTTCATGGCCCGGTAGATGCGCTTGGGCTCGCAGAACACCACGGGGCGTCCCAGGCGCAGGGACGAGAGCAGCAGCCCCTTGGCCTCGTAGGGGTCGGAGGGGGTCACCACCGTGAGCCCCGGCGTATGGACCAGCACGGTCTCCGGGGAGTCCGAGTGATGCTCGGGCGCGTGGATGCCCCCGCCCCAGGGGACGCGGATGACGACCCCGAGGTCGAAACGCCCGCGGCTGCGCGTCCGGTAGCGTCCCAACTGATTGCAGATCTGGTCCATGGCCACGTGGATGAAGCCCTCGAACTGGATCTCGGGCACGGGCAGCATGCCGCCGGCCGCGAGCCCCAGGGCCGCGCCCACGATGCCCGACTCGGCCAGAGGGGTGTCCATGACCCGATGCTCCCCGTATTTGGCCTGGAGGCCGTCCGTGACCCGGAACACCCCGCCTTCCCGGCCCACGTCCTCGCCGAGGATGAGCATCTTCCCGTTCTTGCCCATCTCCAGGTCCAGGGCCATGTTGAGGGCCGTGACCATGTTGACCTTAGCCATGGGTCTCGCCTCCGGCCATGGCCTCGTCGCGCTGCCGCCGCAGATACGGCGGCAGTTCCGGGTAGGTGTAGTCGAAGATGTCCGAAACCGGAGCCGGCGCCGCGGCCTCGAAGCTGCGGACCTCGGCCTCGACCTCGGCTTGGGCCTTCTCCAGGATGAGGGCTTCCTCCGCCTCGCTCCACAGTCCGCGTCCCTTGAGGTAGAGCCTCAGGCGCAGGAGCGGGTCCTCGGGCCGGTGCTTCTCCACGTCCTCGTTCGTGCGGTACTTCGTGGGATCGTCGGAGGTGGTGTGCGGGCCGAAGCGGTAGGTCAGCATCTCGATCAGCCGGGGGCCCGTGCCCCGGCGCGCGGCGTCCAGGGCCTCCTTCATGGCCCCGTAGACGGCGAAGAGGTCGTTCCCGTCGATCTGGATGCCGGGGAAGCCGTAGCTCCAGGCCCGCTCGGCGATGGTGGCCGCCGCGGTCTGCCGGGAGCGCGGCACCGATATCGCGAACTGGTTGTTCTGGCAGATGAAGACCGTGGGGGTCTTGAACACGCCGGCGAAGTTCATGGCTTCGTGGACGTCGCCCTGGGAGCTTGCGCCGTCGCCGAAATAGGCCGCGGCCACCCCGGGGTCCCCGCGGAGCTTCATGGCCCATGACAGGCCCACCGCGTGCAGGGGCTGGGAGCCGACCACGATGGCGATGGGCAGGGCGTTGAGGCCCTTCGGGAAGATCATCCCCCGCTCGTCCCCGTTCCAGTAGCGGTAGAGCGAAGCCAGGGGGACTCCCCGTATCCAGAGCGCTCCGGTCTCCCGGTAGGAGGGGACCATCCAGTCCTGCGGCTCCAGGAAAGCCGCCGAGGCCTGGGCCGCCTCCTGGCCGTAGACCGGCGCGTAGGTCCCGAGACGGCCCTCGCGTTGGAGACTCAGGGCCGTGCGGTCGGCTACCCGCATCACGGACAGCCGCTCATACAGGCTCTTGACCCTGGCGTCGGATAGATCGGGCCTCAGGTCCTCGCGCAGGACGCCGTCCGGACCCAGTATGCGGAGCGATTGCCCCTTCCGCGGGTCGTGACCATCAAAGTACATTCCGCCTCCTGCCCGTCCCAGGCCGCCTAGTCCTGCCCTTCCGGGCTGCCGCCTCCACGCCGGAGACGGGCGATTCTCTTCTTCAGCGCCGACAGCTTTTCCGGGGAAGGCGGGCGGCCGCGCCGCAACCGCACCGCCTTGCCGAGGAGCTCGAGTTGGATGCGGTAGCGCCGGCAATGCGGGCACAGCGCCAAGTGCATCCGGGCCAGGGCCGCGGGGATGCGTCCCGCGCCCTCGAACTCTCCCCGGCTGATGATCAGGGCCACTCCATGGCAGTTCACCGGAAGCCTCATCGGCGCCACCACCGTTGCTCAAGGCGCTCGCGCAGTTTGTTGCGCGCCCTGAACAGCAGCACCCGTAGATGAGTGTCGCTGAGCCGCAGAGCGTTACAGATCGCCTGGTTCGATTCCCCCTCGAACTCCTTGAGCAGGAACACGGCCTTCTGCAGGGGCTTGAGCTCTTCCAGGCACTCCGAGATCATCTCGGAAACCTCGTGGGTCAGGGTCTCCTCCTCGGGCCCCGCGGGGGGGCGGCTCCAGTGGCCCATGAGGTTGAAACGGCTCTCGAAGACCTCGTCGATGGGGTCGGAGGCTCGTTCCTTGGCTCTTTCCCGGCCTCTCTCGAGGGCTTTGCGGTAGAGGATGCCCAGCAGGAAGGTGCGCACCGTGGAACGGCCCTCGAAACGCGGAGCCGCGTCGAGGAAGGCCGCGAAGGTCTCGGCCGCGAGTTCCTCGGCCTCGTCCTCGCGCAGGCCCAGGGCCATGGCCGCATGGAGGACGTCCGCGCCGTGAGCCCGGACCGCGCTCTCCATCGCCCCGGGGTCCCGCCGGCGCAGCCGGTGCAGGACGGCGGGTTCCACGAAATCGTTCACATCCTCATGATGCCATGGGAGGCCTCACCGGACTGTAACGCCGGGCTCACATACGGCACACATTTAGATGACCCGGATCCACCCCGCGCCCCGCGGGACGGGACTGCGCATCGTGCATCCCGGGATAGAGAGGTATCTCCGCGCCCTGGTCCCGGCGCTCAACCGCGCCAGCTTCGCCGACGACGAGCGGGCCTTCAGCGCAGGAGGCGGGAGAACTCCCGGGCGGCGTAGGAGCGCACCCAGAACAGGTGCAGGATGGCGGAGTAGTGCCCGAAGGGGACCCAGACCTGCCGGGCCTCGGGGAAGGCCTCCTTCAGCCTGAGGGCGTTCGCCTTGGGGACCACGGAGTCCCAGCGGGCGTTGATGAGCAGCACGGGCTTGCCCCGGTTGTCCTCCCGGCGGCCGGCCGGATCGATGTCCTTCCAGGTCCGGCGCAGCTCCTCCGGATCGATCCCCGCGCCCCGGACGAAGGCCGAGGTCATGGAGCTGGCGAAGAGCAGGGACGGGAAGTCCGCTCCGGCCAGGAGGAGCACGGCGCCCTTGGGGGAGGGGTCCGCCGTGTAGACCGCCGCCGCGACTATGCCGCCCAGGCTGATGCCGAACAGGCCGAGCCGGCTGCCGTCCACGAGTCGCGAGCCTTTGAGCCAGTCGAGCGCCCGGCGCGCGTCCGCGATGGATTGGCGGAAATTGTCGCCGAGACGCCGCGAGGTGCGCGCCAGGAAGACCTGGCCGCTGGGGATGGAGGGATGGGGCCGGCGGTGGAACTGGTAGGGCATCTCGAGCCACATGGCGGCGAAGCCGCGGGCCACGAAGGTGTCGACGAAGCGCTGTTCCACCCAGGAGTTCGGGGCCGCCATGATGGGCAGGACGAGGATGCAGGGGGGGAGGGCGCCGTCCGGCCGGGGCGTCTTGGGGACGTAGAGGTGCCCCCAGACCGTGTTGTTGGCCGGGAAGCGGCTGGGCCGGGAACTCGGGAAGCGCACCTCGTAGAGGGTGTGCCCCGGGGTCTCGGCCTCCACTCGGGTCTGGGCTGCGAAACCCAGGACCGGGGCCGCGCCCCCGGGAGAACGGGGCTGCGCGGCCCAGCCCGGAAGGGGCAGCAGGAGCGCGAGGAGCGTCGCCAGCATGGTCCCATGATAGCATGGCCCGTCTTGACTGGGGGAGGACCCGGGGGCAAACTATGTCCATGGGACGGCGCATCCTGTGGTCCATCGCTTTCCTGGTACTGGGCGGCGCGCTGCTGTTCGCGGCGGGCTGGGTCCTGAAGCCGGGCTGGCGGGGGTATCTGTACGATGGGCTCCTCAGCGGCCTGCGCCGCTGGGACGCGCTGCATCTGGACCTGGACCCCCATCTGGACCATTCGCGTCCATCGGCCCGCAAGGATCCGCGGCCGCTGTCCGCGCAGGCCGCGGCCATGGAGAAGGATCTGGACGAGGTGTTCACGGTGGAGGGGGGAAGGCTCTTCCTCATCTCCGAACCTCCGGTCCCGGTGGGGGATGTCTGCCTGTGGCAGGGGGTGTTCGCGGCCGAGGCGGCCCTGCGTTGGCATCTGCGCCCCTCTCCCGGGAACCTGCGCCGGGCCGCGCGGGCCCTGGAGGGTCTGGAGATCCTGATGACGCACGGCCGGCCCCTGTCCCGCGCGGTCTATCCCGCGTCCCTGGAGACGGAGCCGCCCGGCCGCTGGTATCATCGCGATGAGCGCTGGCAGTGGAAGGAGGACGCCAGCCTGGACTCCGCGTCCGGCTGGATATTCGGCGCGGTGCTGGTCCGGGAGCTGGTGGGCCCGCTGCGGGCCCCCGCCGATGCGGCCCTCCTCAAGTTCGCGCGGGGCCTCAAGGAGGCCGGCTACCGCCTGCGGAACTCCGACGGCTCGCTGACGCGGTACAACACGGCGGGCGGGGCCGTGCTGAACTCCCCGGTGGGCGTGCTCGTGACCATGGCGGCGCTCAGCGCCGCGGCCCGGGCCGAGCCCTCGGGGCCGTGGCGGGAGGAGCATGCCCGCTTCGTCGCGCAGGGCATGGACCGCTGGGGGGCGTACACCTCGGGGCCGGTGCTGTGGCTCAACAAGAGCACCAACCACAACATAGCCTTCCTGGCCCTGGCGGCGGCCCTGCTCACCGATGAGGCGCCCGAGCGGAAGGCGGTCTACGCCAAGGGGCTCGTGCGCCTCTCGCGCGTGACGGGCCGGATGGGGGTCTCTTTCTGGATCTACTTGAGCCATTGGGCGCTGTTCCGGGCCGGGATGGGGGACCCCAGGGGCGACGGGGACGTGGCGGCTTTCGTGGTCGCGCGGGAGGAGCATCTCCGGGCCGCCCGGGTGGCCATGCTGGAGTGGGATTACCCGTACTGCAAGACCATGCGCGAGACCCGGAACTCCCTACGCCGGGATATCAAGACCCGGTCCTGGCCGTTCTTCGGGGTGCGCGCCCCGCTCGAACCCTTGCCGGTCTGGCAGCGGCCCCCGGCGGATTTCGTCTGGCAGCGGTCCGCCTACGCTCTCGACGATTGGGAAGGCTACCGGAGGGTGCCGCCGCAGCGCTTCTCGCCCCTGGATTTTCTCGTGGCGTACCGTTTGGGTATCGCCCTGAGCGCCCCCCTGGAGCAAGCGCCTGCGGCCCGTCAGCGGGAGCGGCGCTGATGTTCCAGCACCGCCGCGAGGTTCTGGCGCGCGTTCTCCTGTCCCGGGTCGGCCTCCAGCGCGAGACGGAACTGCCGCGCGGCTTCCTCCATCCGGCCCAGCCCCAGGAAGGCGGCGCCCAGATTGTTGCGGGCGGCCGCATGGCCGGGCTGGAGGCTCAGGACACGCTCGAAGCAGCCGATCGCCTCCAGGGGCATGTTCCGGCGTGAGTAGGAGGTCCCCAGGTTGTACCAGGCGTCCGCATACCCCGGGTTGAGCCGCGCGGCCTCCTGGTAGTGCCGGATGGCTTCGTCCAGGCGCCCCAGGGAGCTCAGGGGATTGCCGATGTTGTTGTGCGGGGGGGCGTAGTCCGGCTGGAGCCGGATGGCCTCCCGGAATTCGGCGATGGCTTCCTCCATCCTGCCCCGGCGGTAGAGCGCGAGGCCGAGGTTGTTGCGGGCCGGGAAATACGCCGGGACGATGGCCAGGGACGCGCGGAAATGGGCGATCGCCTCGTCCAGCTTCCCCTGGCCGAGCAGGGCGCTGCCCAGGTTGTAATGGCCCAGGAAGTAGCGGGGATGGACCCGGACCGCCTCGCGCAGCTGGGCGACGGCTTCCTCCGTCCTTCCTTCCTGCGCCAGCGCGAAGCCCAGGTTGTTATGGGCCAGGTAGTTATCCTGCGTCACGGCGAGGGCGTGCTCGAAGAGGGTGCGGCTGTCCGTCCAATGCCGCAGCTGCCGCCGGGAAAGGACTCCCAGGCACGCCAGGCAGGCCAGGGCGAGGACCCAAAGCGGCGCCCGGAGGCTGGGGCGGGAGCCGGCGAGGCGGGAGGCTTCCCACGATGCCATCAGGAATATCCCGGTGTAGGGGATGTAGGTGTAGCGGTCGGCCAGCGCGTGGTCACCGGTGTGGAACAGGCCGATCACGGGCAGGAGCGCCGTCAGGTACCACAGCCAGCCCACGGCGAGATGGGGACGCCGGGCGGCCCCGCGCAGGACCGCCGCGGTGAACAGGAACAGGGCCAGGAGCGCCGTCAGGGCCTTGGCGCCCAGAAGGGGCCGGGCGGCGTACGGATAGAAGACCGCCAGGCCGGAAGGCCAGACGAGCTTGCCCAGGTACGCCGCGTAGGAGATGCAGACGTGGGCGACGCGGGCGCCCCAGTCGACGGAGTCCAGGGGGGGCACCCAGCCGGCGCGCCGGGCCGCCAGGACGGTCAAGAGGGCGGAGCCGGCGCAGAGCAGGGCGAGCGGGACTTTTTCGAGCGCGAGCCGGGCCGCGGTACGCGCGTCCCATGACGGCAGGCGGCGCAGGGGCCACACGTCCAGGAGGGTGAGCAGGACGGGGACGGTGACGAGCATGGGTTTGGCCATGAGCCCCAGGGCGGTCGCCAGCGCGACCAGCAAGTAGCGCCCCGGCCCCGGGTGCGCCGCGTAGCGCGCGTACGACCACAGGACGGCGCAGAGGAGGACTCCGCTCAGCACGTCCTTGCGTTCGGAGACCCAGGCCACGGACTCCACGTGCATCGGGTGCAGGGCGAAGAGCGCCGCGGTGAACGCGCTCTCCCAGAGGCCTCCGGTCATGCGCCGCAAGACCAGGAACAAGAGGATGGCGCCCAGGACGTGGAGGGCCAGATTCACGAGGTGATGCGCCGCGGGGGAGAGGCCGAAGAACTGCGCCGCGGCCATGTGCGAGAGGAAGGTCAGCGGGATCCAGTAGTCCGCGTTCCGGGAGCCGGCGACCAGGTCGGCCGTGAAGGCCCAGCGTACGCCCCGCCAGGTGAGTCCGTCCCGGACGTTGGGGTTGTTGACGACGTAGGCATCGTCGTCGTAGTTCAGGAACTGGAAGTGCCGGACCGGCGCGAAGACCCAGAAGGCGGCGGCGGCCAGGAGCAGGCACACCAGGATCTCCTGGCGCGCCCCGTTGAGCCCGAGTCGCCGGCGGAGCATGGGGTCGGCGGCGCTCAGCGCTGGTCCAAGAATCCCAGCAGGCTCGCGTAGGCCTTGCGCAGCACGGCGTCCGGAGGCAGGAACACCACGCGCAGGTGGCGGGTGCCC
>Ga0209211_10010551_pt1 | contig 12001 bp, 10 predicted proteins | sample RifGroA2_FD_183992 | JGI IMG/M metagenome (GOLD analysis project Ga0209211, IMG submission 183992) | Groundwater microbial communities from Rifle, Colorado, USA - Groundwater A2 (SPAdes) (version 2) | ecosystem: Environmental > Aquatic > Deep subsurface > Groundwater | place: Rifle, Colorado... | reverse complement strand
GACGGGGGCCTTCACGATGCGCACATACTTGCGGATCGTGCTCTCCCCGCCCGGGAAGAAGTACTCGTCCCGCAGCCGTTCGTAGATGCGGTGCGCCGTGTGACGCTGCTTCCGAGGGCGTTGCTTATCCTCATCCAGCCACAAACGGATCACACCTTCGAAGGCCCCCAACACCGGCCGGGGGCGGGGGATCGCAAGGCGATACCGGGGCGTGGGATCAGGCGCGGAAAGATACTTGGTGACGGTGTTGCGCGAGATATCCAGCCGACTGGCGATCTGTCGGATCGACCAGTGCTGCACAAGTTTGAGTTTGCGAATGTATTCCACGTCCACCATGTCGAGCATCCCTTTCTTCCCCCCAGGCCGAAAGACGTTACGTCCTCCAGCACCATACGGGGAGATAAACCGGGGTGGCTCAATTTTCGAGTATCAAACGGCGAAAAGTGGCTCAGTTTTAGAGTAGCGAACACAAATAGTGAATACATCAATAGAATTAGCAAAGACATAATGGGAAAAATCTTGTTTCTGTGACGCCCCGTTGGTACAATTGATGGAATACCCCATGTCACTATTATGAATAGCCCAGTGAGTGGCAAATAGGTGTATCGGTCCGCCATGGATTGTTTTCCTACTTGTACCAGGCCAATCACAGGAACCAGCATCCCTATATACCAGAGCCATCCGACAATAAGATATGGATGACGCCGCCCCATTCGAATAGATATTGTGGAAATAACAGCCAGGAGCAAACCCGTTGCTAGCCCATGTAAAATTGTTATTGTTTCGGGTAATGGATAGATTACGGATAAATTAATCGGCAAGATCATTTTAAATATGTAATTTACGTAAGCGACCAGTGAGTTAAAAATCCGGAAACTTATTGGCACTAATTTTGTTTTTGCTACCGCTCCTCCTCTGAATTGAGCATAAAATGTGATTATGCAAGATATGACGGAAAGGGCAAAGAAAGGTAGTTTTTCCATGATTATTTTAATTAGAATTTTATTATTATTTTTATTTTCTGTTATTGTAGATACGTGTTGGTTGTTGTTTGAGAATGATATCCTTTGTAGTGGCCAATAATCTAACAATAATAGAATGAAAGGTAGTGTTACTATCATTGGCTTTGACATTAGTCCTATAGAAAAAGCGATTAATGCCAATATGTATTTGCTATTACTTCGGTGACTGACGTATATATGATATAGATTTAGCGTAATAAAGAAGAAAAAGGCACATAAAACATCTTTCCGCTCTGCAATCCAAGCAACAGACTCCACATGGAGTGGGTGAAGAGCGAACAACGCCGCAACAAAAGAACTTTTCCAATGTGACTTGGTAGTTCCAAATAACAGGAAATATAATAGCGAGGTGTTTATCAGATGGAATATTACATTAACAATGTGGTGCCCCTTTGGATCAAGACCGAAGAATTCTATATCAAGCATATGCGACAGCTAAGTGACGGGATGCCAGTTTGAGGAATGAATGGAAGTGAACGCCCAAGTAATGTTGTTAATATTTAATCCCGTGTTAACATTTTGGTTATTAATAATGTATGAAGGATCATCGTAGTCTATGAAATCATGATCGCTTGTCTGGTAATAGATTCCAAGCGTTACTGAAACAAGGACTATGCAAGTCCAGGATTTTACGTTCATGAAAATTTCCTTGTGGTAGTTGCGTTTTCGGATCTGCATTGATCGGGTGTCATCTGGCTGGTTCCTTGGGGGAGGATGCTACTAAACCCGCGATCCGTTGCTCTACTTCCTCTTTGTATCCCATATAGGGGAGTGGGACCGTTTCAAGGAACCGCCGGAATTGTTGCAACGCTAGCTGCGGTTGGTGCCGTTTTTCGTAGATCTTTCCCAGGTTGTAATGCGCCATCGATTTGCCGGGATCGGACACCCCTTGGGGGGCGTTCAATGCGGCAAGGTAATACTTTTCAGCCGTATGAAGATCACCATGCACTGCTGCCATTGTCCCCATTTGGGTCAGGGCGTCCGCATAATTCGGATCGATCGCAAGTGTCTTTTCCCATTCCCGGCTGGCGGATGGAAGGTCGCCGTTCTCCCGGTAGGCCGTGCCGAGGTTGAAATGGGCTGCCGGGGACATCGGGTCATTTCTTGTCCCGCTCGAGAACAGCGCCAGATCGTTCTTCCAGTCCAGGTTGCGTTGGATCGTCAAGACGGCACATGCCGTTACGACGACCGCGGTGATTCCCCACAGCGCCTGTTTGCTTCTCCCTTGGGTGTGAATCCATGAAAAGAGTACTCCGAGGACGATAAAGAATCCGACGGCAGGCATGTAAAGGTAACGTTCCGTGATCAGGTCGCTCGGAATCGGCACGATATTCGAGATAGGAGCGTAATTGAGGACCATCCAGGTCAAGCCGAACAGAGCAACCCGGTTGCAACTGCGAACGACCAGCACGACCGCTGCCAGCAGCGAAAGCCATGCCGGGAGGAACCAGGGAGGGTTTAACAACCCTCCCTGGGGGACTTTATGAAACACCGTCAGGTCCACCGGAAACACAAGCAACACGATGTACTGCGGGATTACGTGATAGTTCCGGGCCAGTCGGCTGAATACGCCATCGGTCGGAAGGGCGGTCCCCACGATTTCCTGAAGAGAGTAATAGCGCATCATAAAATACAGCACCGTTGAGACCAGATAAGGGAGCAGGAAGAAGATCCCTTCCGGCAATCGCATTCGCCTTTCTCCCCCCTGCAAAGGCACGAATGTGCAGAGGGCGATCACCCCGACCAGCATGAAGGCGGTCTCCTTGCTGAGCAGTCCGCAGAAGAAGAGAAGCGCGGAGAGAAGCGGCGGACGTTTCCCTCTTCCTCGAGCTTCCAAAAAAGCGAGGAAGGACGCAAGGCTGAAGAAAAGCGCCAGGAGGGTGTTCCTGGCCGAGATGAAATTCACCGCCTCGCTGTTGGCCGGGTGAACGGCGAAGATCAGCGCTGCGACCAGAGCCGCCGCTTTGTCGGGCAGCAGCCGGATACAGACCAGGTAAAGAAGAATAACGTTTCCCAGATGGATAAGGACATTGACGCCGTGGTACCAGGCGGGGTTCATGCCGGCGATCCGGTAATCGAGCAGGTAGGTGGCACGGTTGAGCGGGCGGTAATATGGCTTGATGATGTCGGGCGCAAGAACGACTTGGGGGATATTGCGCAAACTCAACGTTTGAGGGTTGTTGACGATAATGACCTCGTCATCCAGAACAAACTTATTGAATAGAGTGACTGAGTATACGAGCAGGGTGGCTGCCGCGAGGATCAGCAGTGAAGTATGAAGCGGATCCTTCCTGTGAGGGGGAACACCGGCACGGGTTGTCATATCTACATGTATTGTTTCCCGATAAATGTCCGGTCGTGAGCTGAAAGACTCCCCGACCGGAGATGGTATAGTATACGAATCATTCATGAAAATGGAATGGTTAGTGCCCGTGAGGGATTAAATATACAACGGTTCATGGTAATAACGACATGAAGTGGACCTGCACGATCTGCGGAAACAGGGTACTGAACGTCATCATAATAAACGCGAAGGCTGTTGGTAGACAACACGATATATATTATTGCGACAAATGCATGGTCGGCAAGACCACGCCGGTCATTCCCCCCGCAGACCTGGTGAAATTGTATTCGAAGGAAGGTTACCGTTCCGAAACAGGGAAGCGCTTTCACGGACCGATAGAAAAGGTGATCTACTTCTGGCGGCTCCAAAGAATGAAAAGAATTGAAAAATTCGTCGGCAAGGGGAAGATCCTGGATATCGGGTGTGGTCGCGGACTCTTCCTCGACATCATGAGGACGCACGGTTGGACCGTAACGGGGGTTGAATTTGGACAGGAAGCAGCCGAAAACGCATCATTTACTTATGGGATCGATGTTATAGAGGAAACGAGGATGAGGAGCGCGCTGCCGGACGAGGAGTTCGATGTCATCACGATGAATCACGTCCTCGAACATGTGTACGAGCCTGTCGAAACCATTCGTGAATGCGCAAGAACCTTGAGGAAGGACGGGTTGCTGGTTGTCTCGGTGCCGAACATCTTGAGTTTGCAGGCCGCCTTCGGAAACCGGGACTGGTTTCACCTGGATCCACCGTACCATCTGCACCATTTTTCCGAGCAGGGGTTGACGAACCTTCTTGAAAAACATTCTTTTTCGATTCTAAATGTGAGGAGATTCGATTGGGAGTACAACATATTCGGCTGGCTCCAAACCTTGCTGAACCGGGCGGGGATCCGGAAAAACCTGTTCTACGATTCCTTGAAAATGGGTGCCTTGAGAAGGAAACAACTTCCCGGTGGAACGGGTTGGGGGTTGTTTTGGACCTTTATTCTCTTGCCCGTTTTTGCTCCTTTGGCGCTGATCCTTTCACTTGCCGAGTCGTATTTGTTGAATAATGGAGGGACGATCGAGATCCATGCGATAAAATCTGGAGATCTTTCCCGATGATCCAGGGGAAGAAACTGGTAGTCGTCATGCCGGCGTATAACGCGGAGAAGACGCTCCGGCAGACGTTCGGGGAATTGCCCCATGAATACGTCGACGAGGTGATCCTGGTCGACGATGCCTCCAGGGACAACACCGTAGAGGTTGCCCATACCCTCGGAATCAATATCCTCGTTCACACTGAAAACAGGGGATATGGGGCCAATCAGAAAACCTGCTACAAGGAAGCCCTCCGGCTCGGTGCGGATATCGTCGTCATGATCCACCCCGACTATCAATACTCCCCGAAACTGGTTACCGCGATGGCCTCGATGGTCGCATCGGGGCATTACGACGTGGTCCTGGGGTCGCGGATCCTCACGGGGGGAACCCTCAAGGGAGGGATGCCGATCTACAAATACGTGGCGAACCGGTTCCTGACCCTGGTCGAGAACATTCTACTGGGGGTCAAGGTGTCCGAATACCACACGGGATTCCGCGCCTTCGGAAGGAAAGTACTCGAGGCGATCCCCCTCGAGCGGAACTCGGACGATTTTGTCTTTGACAACGAGATGCTCGTTCAGGCCGTTTATTTCGGGTTCCAGATTGGCGAGATCAGTTGTCCGACGAGATATTTCGAGGATGCTTCCTCCATTAATTTTTCAAGAAGCGTCACGTATGGATTCGGGGTCCTGGCCACGGCCATGAAATATCGCCTGCAGAAATCGGGAGTCAGGGAAGATTCCATCTTTCAAAAATAGAAATACCGGTACTTCATAACCATGGGAAAAACACGTTTCGTATCCCCGCAAACGCTTGGGTGTATCGCCTTGGTAATCATGGTTTTTCTGGTCTTCGGCCAGGTCCGGAGCCATCCCTTCACCTCCTTTGGCGATACCGGGTACGTCCTCGATAATCCGAACGTGAAAGCAGGTCTTACGAAAGAGGGGATTGCGTGGGTCTTCACGACCATGCACATGGCCAATTGGCATCCTGTGACATGGATTTACCACATGGTGGATGTCGAAATGTTCGGGTTGTGGCCTGGGGGTCCCCACCTGGTCAACCTGCTTCTCCATGGCCTATGTTCGCTCGCGCTGTTCTGGGTCCTGTTCCGGATGACAGGCAATGTGCCCCGTTCCTGGGTCGTCGCCGCGCTCTTCGCGGTGCATCCGCCCCACGTGGAATCCGTGGTGCGGGTTGCGGAAAGAAAGGATGTCCTGAGTACTTTTTTCTGGATGGCGACGATGTGGGCTTACTGGCGCTATGCGAGGTCGCCCGGTATTGGAAGATATTTCGTCGTCGTCGCGTGTTTTGCCCTTGGCTTGCTGAGCAAGCCGATGCTGGTGACGCTTCTCTTCGTCCTCCTGATCCTCGATTACTGGCCGTTGCAGCGATTCCAGCCGGGTCCAGGGGATGCGGGCAATGGCAGGTCGGAGACGTGGAAACGACTCGTGATGGAAAAGGTTCCCCTCTTGGGAATGGCGGCGGCTTCCTCCATCGTCACTATTATCGCGTAGAGAAAGGGAGAGGCGGTGGCCGCGGTGGCGGATTTGCCTGTCGCCGTGCGGGTCATGAATGCATCAATATCGTACGTTGCTTATCTCGTCAAGACGGTGTGGCCCGCGTCTCTGTCCATTTACTATCCGTACCCTGTAAATATTCCGAGCAATTCCGGCAACTGTTGGAACTCCAACCGAACAATATCGTCGCCAAGAGGAACCTGGAAGCGGCCTTGTCGAAGATGAATCTTCCAAAGTGAATCTCCGGTGGCCTGCCGCTTCGGCGGGGGTGAATATGATTCGATCGAAGGAACGGATGTTTGAGATGAAAATGAGGAGGGCGATCCATGGGGTTCTCGTCCTGCTCGTGACGGTGGCGGCCGGTTGCGCCTCGTACCAAACGCATACAACGGCCACCGAATCGCAGCAGGGGGTTGCCCGGGTGACGGGGACGGTGTCCTACCGGGTGCGGATGATTCTGCCCGCGGATGCCTTGGTCTGCGTGGATTTAGTCGACATCTCGCGCCAAGGCGCTCCTGGGCTCACCATCGGTCTGCAGGAAATCGAGATCGGGGGCCGGCAAGTCCCGATACCTTTCGAGATTGTTTACAGGCCCGCAAACATCGACCCTACGCATTCATATGCCGTGCAGGCGCGCATCCTGGGGGGCGGGCGCCTTCTTTTCACAAATACCAAAATCTATAATGTGATTACCAACGGTGTGGTAAGCAATATCGAAGTCGTAGTGGAGCAGGTGTCTGGAGGGTGACTTCCCCTTACCCGCATTCTGAAAACAACTTTTCGATTCCCCGGATCACCTGGATTCTCTCGACTCGAGGACATATTTAAATTTTTGAGCGGAAAGCGTCATTGCGACGTCGGTTTTCGAGCAGACCGACTCGTGCTCCACCTACCACCCTTCTTCTGCAAGCGATGCCGCGGCTCCAAATGATGGGTGTCCGGAGAGCAGGGGATTCCATTAGAGAAAGATAGTTTTTGCGATTGTGCATAGAATGACGGGCGCGGATCGGCTGCAACGTAGCCAACGGGCGGAAAGCCCGGGGTTCCCGGTGCGTTTCTGGTGGTATAGTAATAAATTCAACCACGCCCTATCGGAGGTTCGCAACGTGAGCCAGACCACGGTGGTCGAGACGACTCTTTCCGGTTTGAAGCTGCTGGGCCGCGGGAAGGTCCGGGACATCTACGAGGTGGACGGAAAACTGCTCCTGGTGGCCTCCGACCGGCTCTCCGCGTTCGACGTGGTGATGCCCGACGGGATCCCCGGGAAAGGGAAGGTCCTCAACCAGATCTCCGCGTTCTGGTTCCAGCTGCTCTCGGACATCGTTCCCAACCACATGATCTCCATCGACGTCGACGCCTTCCCGCCGGCGGCCCGCGCGCACGCGGAGACGCTGCGCGGCAGGTCGATGCTTTGCCGGAAGGCGAAGCCGTTCCCGGTGGAGTGCGTCGTCCGGGGGTACCTGTCCGGCTCCGGCTGGGCGGAGTACCAGGAGAAGGGCGAGGTGTGCGGCATCCCGCTGCCCGGCGGGCTGCGCGAGTCGGACCGGCTGCCGGAACCGGTCTTCACGCCCGCCACGAAGGAGGAGAAGGGAAGGCACGACGAGAACATCTCCTTCGAGCGGATGGCGCAGCTTGTGGGAATGGAGACGGCGGAGAAGGTGCGCTCCATCGTCCTCGGCTTGTACAACAAGGCCGCCGCCTATGCCCTCGGGAAGGGGATCATCATCGCCGACACGAAGTTCGAGCTGGGGACGGCGGACGGGCGGTTGATCCTCATCGACGAGGCGCTCACCCCCGACTCCTCGCGGTTCTGGCCCGCCGGCGAGTGGAAGCCCGGCGGCCCGCAGAAGAGCTTCGACAAGCAGTTCGTGCGCGACTACCTGCTGACGCTTCCGTGGAACAAGACGGCGCCGGGGCCGCGCCTTCCCGCGGACGTGGTCGAGAAGACCGCGTTGAAGTACCGCGAGGCGCTGAAAATCCTCACCGGCAAGGACATCGAATAGGTCCCGCCGCATGGGGTACTTCCGGAAAATCTTCATCGCCAATCGGGGAGAGATCGCATGCCGGGCCATCCGGCCCGCGCGGGAGCTGGGGATCCCCGTGGCGGTGGGGTATTCCGACTGCGACGCCCTCTCCCTGCACGTGAAGCTCGCCGACGAGGCGGTCCGCCTCGGGCCTTCCCCCGCCTCGTTGAGCTACCTCGACATCGACGCGGTCCTGCGCGCGGCGAAGGATTCCGGCTGCGACGCGATCTTCCCCGGGTACGGATTCCTGGCCGAGAACCCGGATTTCGCGGACGCCGTGGACCGGGAGGGGTTGGTCTTCATCGGCCCGTCCGCCCGCGTGATGCGGATCCTGGGCGACAAGATCACGGCGCGCAAGGCGCTCGCGGCTTCCGGCGTCCCGGTGACCCCCGCCCTCGAGGATGCGGACGAGGCGGAGAAGGTGATCCGGTTCGGCGACCGGGTGGGATGGCCTCTCCTCATCAAGGCGTCCGCCGGCGGCGGCGGAAAGGGGATGCAGAAGGTCTCCTCTCCCTACGAGGTGGAGGAAAGCCTCGCGTCGGCGCGCTCCGTCGCGGAGAAGGCGTTCGGGAAGGGGACCGTCTTCGTCGAGAAGTTCATCGAGGGGGGCCGCCACATCGAGTTCCAGTTCCTCGCCGACCGGTACGGCAACGTCATCCACCTCGGCGAGCGGGAATGCTCCATCCAGCGGCGTCACCAGAAACTGGTGGAGGAGGCCCCCAGCTCGCTGCTGACGCCGGAGGTCCGGGCGAGGATGGGGGCGGTGGTCGTCAAGGCGATGAAGGAGATCGGCTACGAGACGGCGGGAACGCTCGAGTTCCTCGTGGACCGGGACGGGAAGTTCTACGCCCTCGAGGTGAACACGCGGATCCAGGTGGAGCACACGGTCACCGAGATGATCAGCGGCTTCGACATCATCCGGAAGATGTACAAGATCGCCGCCGGCGACCGCCTGACGCTGCGGCAGGAGGACGTGCTGCTGCGCGGCCACGCGATCCAGTGCCGCATCAACGCGGAGGACCCCAAGAGCAATTTCTCCCCCTCCTTCGGGCGGGTCACCTTCCTGCGCCAGATCAGCGGCCCCTTCATCCGCACCGAGTCGGGGATCTACCAGGGGTGGGACGTCCCGCCGTTCTACGACTCGCTGCTGGCGAAGATCTGCTCGGTGGGGAAGGACCGTGAGACGGCGATCCAGCGGATGCGGCGCGCCCTTCGGGAATACGAGATCTGGGGCGTCCGCACGACGATCCCCCTGCTGCGGCGGATCATGGACCATCCGGATTTCGTGTCCGGCAAGATCCACACCGGGTTCATCGAGGAGAACATCGCCGGGCTCACCGAGTACACGGAAGCCGAGGAGGAGATTTACAAGGTGTCCCGCTTCGTCGCCCAGGTCTCCGGCCTCGGCCGCAACATCCACAGCGGCTAACGGACGGGGCGAGGGCGCGATGCTCGGAAGCCTGAAAAAAAAGGGGTGCCGGAAGGTCCTCAAAGCGGTCCGGGACAGCAAGGCGATCTGGCTCACGAGCACGGGCCCGCGCGACACCGGCCAGAGCGACTTCAAGAACCGGTTCACCCTCCACGACCTCTCCCGCCTGATGCCGATCTACGACGCTTCGGGGTACTTCTCCGTCGAGGTCCACGGCGGGGCGCGCCTGCACCAGAACCTGATGAACAACATGATCCACCCCTTCGAGGAGGCGCACCTCTTCTCCACGCTGATGCCGAACGTCCTCACCCAGACGCTCATCCGCGCCACGAATGTCTGGGGGTACCGGATGTACTCCCGGAACGTCGTGCGGCTGGCGGTCGAATCGTTCCTCCCCACGATCGACGTGTGGAGATGCTTCGACTTCCTGAACTACGTCCCCAACATGGCGCCGGTGGCCGAGGAGGTCTTGCGGGGAGGGAAGATCTTCTCCCCCGCCATCTCCTTCACCGAGTCCCCCGAGTGCTCCGACGCCTACTACCTCCGGGTGCTGAAGGAGATCGTCTCCCTCTGCGGAGGGACGAAGGACATCATCCTGTGCGTCAAGGACATGGCGGGGGTGGGCTCCCCGGCGCGGATCCGGCGGTTGGTCGACGTCTTCCTCCAGAAGTACCCCGGGTTGATCATCCAGTACCACCGGCACTCCACGGACGGGTTGGTGATCCCCGCCATCGCGGCGGCCGCCGAGGCGGGCGCGAAGCTTTTCGACGTGACCGACGACGCCTTCTCCCGGTTCTACGGCCACCCGCCGGTGCGTCCCCTGGTCCGGTACCTTCGGGAGTTGGGGTACGAGGTGCGCCTCGACCTCCAGCGCGCGGACGAGGCGTCCGACGCGATCCGGGGCTTCATCCGGAACTACGAGCGGTTCGAGTCGCAATTCAAGGGGTTCTCCAGCGACGTCACCGTCCACCGGATGCCGGGCGGCGCATTCCCTTCCTCCTTCGAGCAGGCGGAGAAGGGCGGGTTCCTCGACCTCATGCCCCACATTCTCAAGGGGATGTCGTACGGGAACCGGATCATCAAGTACTTCGACGTGACGCCCGGATCGCAGATCACCTGGACGACGTGGGCCGGGATCCTCCAGCGGTTCCACAAGGAGGGCGGGGAGCAGAACATCAAGCGGCTGTTCAGCGTCCTCGACCGGTTCTTCGAGGGGGGGGAGCGTCTCGAGGCGTTGTCCCAGGCCGACGAGAACCTCCTCCTGCGGCTCTATGCGGGGGCGACGGACGACCTGAAGAACCTCCTGCTGGGGAAGTACGGGCCGCTCCCCTTCGGATGGCCGAAGGAGTGGGTCTGCCGGAGCGTCTTCGGCGAGGAGTGGGCGGCGAAAGTGAAGGCCGAGCGGGTCGAATCGTCCCCGCTGTCCCGGCTGGCGGACGAGGACCTCGAAAAGGCGCGCGCGGCGATGGAGGAGGAGCTGGGTCATCCCGCCACGCCGGAGGAGTTCGTCCTGTACCTGATGCACCCGAAGGCGGCGGTCGATTTCCTCAAGTTCCGGAAGCGGTTCGGCGACACCACGGTGCTTCCCACCAACGTCTGGCTCAACGGGCTGCGGAAGCCCGGAGACCAGGTGGCGATCCCGATCGCCGGCAAGCCCCACGAGATCCGGCTGGTCTCCATCGGCGAGGGGGTGGGCGGGGTGAAGCACGTGGTGCTGTCCGTGGACAACATCATGCACGTCTTCCCCGTCGAACTTCCGGAGGCGGCGGCGGCGCGCAAGGCGGTCCGGAAGGCGTCCGCTTCGAGCAAGGGAGAGATCGGCGCGACCGTCACCGGCACGGTGTGGAGGATCGGCACGAAGGACCGGGTGCTGAAGGAGGGGGACCGGGTCCGCAAGGGGGAAGAGGTCATGAACATCGAGGTGATGAAGACCGAGAACGCCGTGAAGTCCCCTGTCGCGGGCGTGATCCGGGAGCTGTGCGTCAAGGGGAACGACCGGGTCGAGGAGGGACAGCTCCTCGCCGTGATCGATCCCGAAGGGAAATGAGGGGCGCCGCCGGTCGGCGGGAAACCGGCGGGCGGTCCCGGGAATCCCAATTCGCAGGAAATCCCCGGAACGGAGGCGACGAGGTGACGGACCGCTTCTTCGGACAACTTCGGGGTGCGCTTTCCCCGGTCGCCGTTTCGGATCCGCCGCCCCCGGGCCTGCGCTCCGCGGGGGTTCTCGTCCCGCTGCGAGTTTCCGGCGGTGAGGTCACCGTGACGCTCGCCCGGCGAACCGAGCGCGTTCCCCACCACAAGGGGCAGATCTGCTTTCCGGGCGGCAGCCGGGACACGGGCGACCGGGACCTGCTGGCCACCGCGATGCGCGAGGCGGAGGAGGAACTGGGGATCCGGGGCGCGGACGTGGAGCTCCTCGGGGCGATGGAGCGGGTTCCCACCGTCACGGGTTTCTGCATCCAGCCGTTCGTCGTCCGGATCGCGCAGGACGCCCGGTTCCGGCTGGACGGGTTCGAGATGGCGGAGACCTTCGACGCCCCGCTGTCGGCCTTCACCGACTTCACCCGGTATCGTTCC
>Ga0209211_10010550_pt1 | contig 12002 bp, 13 predicted proteins | sample RifGroA2_FD_183992 | JGI IMG/M metagenome (GOLD analysis project Ga0209211, IMG submission 183992) | Groundwater microbial communities from Rifle, Colorado, USA - Groundwater A2 (SPAdes) (version 2) | ecosystem: Environmental > Aquatic > Deep subsurface > Groundwater | place: Rifle, Colorado... | reverse complement strand
CAAATGCTCTAGCGGCGGTTATTGATCAGGGCATTGGCGCGGTGGGGCCGAATGGCAGTACAACGGTTACGGCAATTGTAAGCACTACGTTCACCGGAATATTTTCAGATGCGGTCGCATCCACTACCTGCCAAGCATTGCTCACGGTTTCCACTGGCGGCGGAGGAGGAGGCGGCGGAGGCGGAGGCGGAGGAGGCGGCGGAGGCGGAGGCGGAGGAGGCGGTGGATCATCGCAGATTATCACGCTCACAAAGCAAATTCAGCCTCTTTCGTACATTAGTTTAAGCCAGATCCCTTACACAGGCGTTGGTGATAATGTCCAGGCGGTGATTTTCTTCGCAAATCTCGCGATTCTCTCGTGGTTCATCACGCGCTGGCTGGCAAAATCTTATCCTAAAATACCTCTTGGCCGGTTGGGTTTCTATCTGAACGAGCCAGAATCAGTCATTAATTACGAACCAGTCTCCGGAGCAGTTCTTGCTTCAGAGATTTTGCAAGAAACACACAGTAATCAATTCAATGTGCCAGCCGCAGCGCCCGTCGCAGTGCCCAAGGCAGAGCCCATTCCGGCCGAGATCCCCGTTTCCGGTTCGCTTATTTTTGCTTTCATTGGAGCACTGGCAAGAAAAGACGCCAATCAAGCATTCGCCTTTTTGCGCCGGTTGCAGATCTCCGGCCGTCCAATTGACCGGTTTATGACGGCTGTTGTTCAGGAACTGGCAGCGGTGTATTACTTCCGCATCGGCGAAAATATGGAGTGCGACAAGGATATTTTACGGCTCTTTGATGGTTGGGAAACTAAGGCGCTCGAGCGAATACTGATGAAGCTCTTAAACGCCATCGACGGCAGTTTCGAATCGCCCTTCGTTGGGTCGAAGCTGGCGGTGATGGAAACGAAGTCGCTCGCGGTCTAAATTGTTCGCGGTAAAGACGTCCCGAGTGGGCTCGGGGCGTTTTTGCTGTCTCTGATCATCGAATCCGTGATATTCTGGGACTGGGCCCCGCGGGAACGGGGCACGTGAATACAAAGATGAAATTATCGAAACTCGAAATTTCGGGGTTTAAGTCGTTTGCTAAGACCGTGACGCTGGGATTTCCCGTTGCGGTTTCCGCTATTGTTGGACCGAACGGGTCGGGCAAATCGAATGTGGCGGAAGCCATCCGCTGGGTATTGGGGGAGCAATCCATGAAGTCTTTACGCGGCAAGCGCGGAGAGGATTTGATTTTCAACGGTTCCGACAAAGCGGCGAAGCTCGGCAAAGCCTCGGTTACACTCGTTTTTGACAATGCCGATGGCCGCATCCCGCTGGATTTTCCGGAGGTGCGCATCGGCAGGAAGATTTTCCGCGATGGAACGAACGAATATCTTCTTAATGACTCGGTGGTGCGCCTCAAGGATATCGTTGAGTTGATCGCGCGGCTGGGTCTTGGCGAAACCAAGCACAATATCATCGGCCAGGGCGAGGTAGATCGGTGGCTCTTGTCATCCGCGCGCGACCGCAAAGAAATTCTGGAAGAGTCGCTGGGACTTAAGGTTTATCAATTGAAGAAAGCCGAAGCCGAGCGAAAACTCCAATCAACCGAGAATAATATGGCGCAGGCGGAGGCGCTGATCCGCGAGATCGCGCCGCATATTAAGTTTTTAAAAAACCAGGCCGAGAAGGCCGAGGCGCGCGGGACTTTAGAGGCGGAACTGGAACGGCTCGAACGAACGTATTTTGCCAAGATTCTGGCGGAGATTGAAAAAGAAGAGGCCGCGATTGCCAAAGACGCAAGGCCTTTCGAAAAAGAACTGGAAGCGGTGGAGTCCAGCGTAAAAACGATCGAGCGGGAGATCGTTGAGCGGGAACGGGGAGCGGTAGGGCGCGAGGATCTTTCATTGATTGAGAAAAAGATCCTCGAGCTTGAAGAGCGTCGCCGTGAGATCGATAGGGAGTTCGGAAGGGTTGAAGGCCGAGCCGCGGCCGAGCGGGAAAAATTCGCGAGGCCCCTTTTCCGGATCACGGATGCCAATTACGTCAAAGAAAAGATCTCGGCACTGATCTCGCTGTTGCGGGAGCGCGGCGGCAATGCCTCGCAAGCGGCTTCGCTGATTCCGGAAGTTGCAAAGTCTCTTGAGAGCCTCTTGAACGATTTGGACAAGGGAAAGGTGGAGATCTTGCCCGATCCCGACTCAAAGAAGGATCTTGCCGCGCTTGAGGCGCGGGCGAAGAGTCTGGAGGATAGTTTGCGAGTGGCGAGCGAGGAGTTAAAAAACATGAAAATAAATTTAGAGGAGAAAGAATCCCGGTGGCGTACGGCGGAGTCCGATCTTAGAAAACTCGAACGGGAGCTTCGCGAGGCGGAAGAAAAGCGGGCGCGGCTTCGCTCGCAGTTGGAGCGCGCGACATTCGAGCGGGAGAAGTTGGCGGTGCGCAGAGAGGAATTTGGACGTGAGCTGGGGCTTGCCGGTTTGAAGGAACTGCAGGTGCGTGAGGTAAGTCAAGCCGACCTCGAGATGCCGCTGGCGGCGCAAGATTTATTCAAGAAGATCGAGAGATTGCGCGGCAAGCTGGAAGAAATCGGCGGGATCGATACCTCGGTGATTAAAGAATATCACGATACTAAAGCGCGGCACGAATTTCTGACGAAAGAACTGGAGGATCTACAAAAAGCCGGCGCCGATTTGAAAGAACTGATCGCGACGCTGGAAAAGCAGATCGAGGAGGATTTCGACCGCGGGTTCAAGAAAATCAACGAGGGATTCAATCATTACTTCCAGTTGATTTTCGGCGGCGGCAGGGCCAAGCTCTTGTATCACGAGATTGGTCGGCGCGGCGCCGGTGGAGAAATCGGCGAAGAGGAAGCTGCTGAAATCGAATACGGCATCGACATTGACGTGGATATTCCGCGAAAGCGCATCAGGGGGCTCTCCATGCTTTCCGGCGGAGAGCGGGCGCTGACGTCCATTGCTCTCTTATTCGCCATGGTTTCGGTGAATCCGCCGCCCTTTTTGGTGCTGGATGAAACAGATGCGGCGCTTGATGAAGCCAACTCAAAAAAATACGCCAATACGCTGGCGGATCTTGCCAAAGAAGCCCAGCTCATCATCATCACGCATAATCGCGAAACTATGCTTCGCGCCGGGATTCTTTACGGCGTTACCATGGGCGATGACGGCGTATCTAAACTGATTTCAATTAAATTTGAGGAGGGGGAGAGGTACGTGAGTTGGTAGCTTGACACGGTCGGTGTTTGGTGCTATTCTATATTAGAACTAGACTTTGGCCCATAGGCCAGATTGGAGGCTCATATATGAGCCAGCTTACGCTAGCCGAGGTGCTGAGGGAGTTCATGGAGCTCCAGGTCGAGCAGAACGTGGTCACTCTCGAGGTCGCTCACAAGCGGCAGTTGCTCCAGAGCTGGAACGACAGCATGGAGCGCTCCCAGCACAACCGCGACGAGCACCGGCGTTACTGGGACTCGGACTTCTCGCTGCAGTGCCAGAAGAAGTACGAGAGCGAGAAGCGCGAGGCCGAGCAGCGGTTCGACGTCAACCAGAAGAAGCTCGCAGTGCTCATCGGCAAGTTGGACGCTCTAGGCGATCTAGAGCGAGCGGGAGTTTAGTTCGGCCGGGAGGGAAGTGAGGCTGCGGTGGGGGGTGTCCTCGCCGCAGCCGATTTTTTATCTTGGTAGTACATTACCCAATTTTTCTTGACTTCCCTACGTATTTCCGTTAGTCTCTTATAGTCAGTTTTTTTGTGATTCTTGCTTCTTAATCCTTAATCTTAGTCAAATGTTAGTTATCCGTTTTCAGCGCGTAGGCCGTACAAATGATCCCGCATTCCGCTTGGTTGTGACCGAGCGCCGTTCGAAGCCAAAATCGGGCAGCCTTGAAATTCTCGGTTCATATCACCCCAAAACTAAACACACCATTCTGAAATCCGAGCGCATTCAATATTGGATGTCTAAGGGGGCCAAACTTTCGGATACGGCGCATAACCTCCTTTTGAAGCATAGGGTTATAGAAGGAAGGACTCGATTGGTTGTTAAAGCAAGCATCGCTCAAAAAGACGCCGAAAAAGCTGAAAAAATTGAAGTGCCGATGGCGGCATAGTCCCCCATTGATTTTTGGCCAGTTTTTCTTATAGTGAAAATATTACCGTAGCTCTGACAGGTCGAAGCTACTGCCAATCCGTTATATCAGCATGGAATCAGATCAAGCATTTCTCGAGTACGTCGTGAAGGCCTTGGTTGACGATCCCTCGGCGGTAACAGTTGAACGGAAGGTTGACGAGATGGGAGTGCTTTTGACGCTCCACGTAGCGCAGCCGGACATGGGGAAACTCATTGGCCGGAGCGGCGCCACCGCTAAAGCCATCCGGACACTGCTTCGCGTCGTGGGGATCAAGAACAACGCCCGCGTCAATCTGAAGATTGCCGAGCCCGAGGGGTCAACCCATCCCGCCGCGATGCGCGAGCGAGGAGCCGAGGTGCGGAACGAAAAGAATCGCGATCTCGACGAACTCGTGGATGAACTAGGGAGCATTTAATCTAGCCAACGATCCGGAACCGCCCCTCTTGTTACGCTCGGGGCGGTTTTTGGTTCATAATGGATTACAGCCATGCGTTTCGATATCGTCACAATTTTTCCAGAGGCTTTTGAATCGTACTTAAATGTTTCGATTCTGAAGCGCGCGCGGGCGCGGAAGCTAATTGACGTTCATTTTCACAACCCGCGCGATTTTTCCAACGACAAGCATAAAAACGTTGATGACAAGCCCTACGGCGGCGGGGCGGGGATGGTAATGATGGCGGAGCCAATTCTCAAAGCCGTCTCGGCTTTGAGAAAATTCAAAATTAAAAAATCAAAATGCAAAATTATCGTACTATCTGCCAAAGGCAAGCAATTTAATCAGAAGCTTGCTTATGATTGGTCTAAAAAACATGATCAGCTGATCTTAATTTCCGGTCGATACGAAGGCATTGATGAGCGCGTGAAGTTGGCGCTGAAGGCCGAAGAAGTTTCTATCGGTCCGTACGTTTTAACTGATGGGGAAGTCGCTTCGATGGTCGTAATCTCCGCGGTTTCCCGCTTGATTCCCGGCGTGATTCGGCTCGAGTCGCTTGCCGAAGAATCCCACTGGAATTTGTTACTCAAAAAAGAAAAGGATGCGTCCAGGGGAACGGGGTTGGAATATCCTCATTACACTCGTCCGGAAATGCTTGTTTATAAAGGCAAGAAACTCCGCGTGCCCGGAGTTCTCATCTCCGGCGACCATAAGAAAATCTCTGCTTGGCGCCGCAGCCATCGAAAGTAACCTAAGGCACTTACTTCGATACCATAGATGCTGTAGTGCATCAAAAAATAACCCAATGTATTAATTTTGATACTACAGTGTATCGAAATAATGATAAAAATGATAAAATAGAGATATGCCACGACTTTCCCGCTACAAGCTTTCGTCCCAGCATATTGATGAACTTGGCGGTAGAATTGTCGATGCCGCTTTATTGGTGCGCGATCGCGAGGGGTTGACGCTGTTTTTCAATGACCTTCTTACTTTTACCGAAAAAGCCATGCTGGGGAAACGCATGCTGATCGCGCTATTTTTAGAAAACGGATACTCCTATGCCGAGATCAGCAAATGGCTAAAGGTGGGTTACACTACCATTAACTCCATCAGTGATCGCTTGCATAATGATGGAAGGGGATTTCGGCTGGTTATCAAGAAACTAGAGCGTGAGAAAAAGGTTAAAGAAATTATCAATAATATTCAGATGATTTTTAAGGACCGACCATCCCAGGTGGGCTCCGGCCGTTTGAAATTTTTGCGTATATGATTATGATTAGCCACTTAGATACACTGTAGTATCGAAGTAAGTATGAGATTTGAATTTCCTAAGAAATTTTTGTGGGGGGCGGCGACAAGCGCTCACCAAGTTGAAGGTGGAAATCACAATGATTGGACGGAGTGGGAAAAGTCGCCGAAGCGCATTGCTGATTTAAAAAGGCGCGGGCTTAATCCCGAAGAATATATTTCAGGCAAGGCCGCTGACCATTACCACCGCTTCCGCGAGGATTTCGATATCGCCCGGTCTCTAGGTCATAATGCCCATCGATTTTCCATCGAGTGGTCTCGGGTTGAGCCAGAAGAAGGAAAATTTAATGAGAAGGAGATCGAGCATTACCGTGAAGTCATAAAAGCATTACGCGAGCGGGGGATGGAACCATTCGTGACACTCTGGCACTGGACGTTGCCGATTTGGTTTGCCCAAAAAGGGGGATGGCTGCATAAAGATGCCGAAAAAGACTTTATCCGTTTTGTCTCTAAAGTAGTTTCCGAATTGAAGTTAGAGGTGCATTATTGGATTACCGGAAACGAATTGGAAACTTATGCGCGCCACGGTTATTTTCTAGGTGATCGCCCGCCAAACCGCAGGAATTTTATCTTTTCCTATTTAGTGCTAAGGAAATTACTGAAAGCGCACAAGGCGGCATATAAGGAAATTAAACGCATCGCGTCCGAAGCAGAGGTCGGGTTCACGGAAAGTGTTGTATATTTTGAACCGTTTAATCAGTGGCCGCATAATCTTTTACTGCTTCGTTTGGTGAAGTGGTGGCGCAATAATCTGTTTTTTGAAGAGTTCGCCGCATCTTCTGATTTTATCGGCTTGCAGCATTATTTCCATTCGCGGATTCGTTTGAGCCCGAAATCAAACTGGTGGATTCAGTTTAACGAAAACAAAAAGGTGAGCGATTTCGGCTGGGAAATTTATCCCGAGGGCATTTATCGCGTCTTGAAAGAACTTGGGCGATATAATAAACCGATTTATATTACGGAAAATGGCCTAGCTGACGCCAAGGATCGCTATCGAGCGGACTATATCCGGGACCACATTGCTTGTATGGGAAGGGCGCTCGATGAGGGCGTGGACGTGCGCGGGTATTTTTATTGGTCTCTTTTGGATAATTTTGAATGGCAGGAGGGTTATTGGCCGCGATTTGGTTTAGTTGAAGTTAATTACAAAACGCTGGAGCGTAAAATCAGGCCATCGGCGCTTGAGTATAAAAAAATTATTGCTATGAATTCCATCGAACTATGATTTCGTGGCTGCCGATTGCTATTGCGGCGCAGATTATTCTCGGCAGCGCGGCAGTATTCGATAAGCTGCTTTTAAAAAAGCGCTCGATCGACGCTTGGTCTTACACTTTTTGGTTTGGGATCTTGGGCGTATTTGCCGTGTTTTTGGTGCCACTTGGCTCAGTAGCTGTGCCTTTATGGGCGGTTGCCGTCGCGATTATTTCCGGAGCGTCGTTCATAGTTTACGCATTTTTTCTGTTTGCGGTGCTGGAAAAGATTGAGGCCTCGGAAACCCTGCCGCTTATTGGTTCTCTCTCGCCAGTATTTACCCTCCTTTTCAGCTGGATTTTCTTAAGCACGCGGCTGGTGGCATTTGATTTTCTGGGATTTATTTTTTTGATCGCTACCGGTTTTTTGCTGTTTTTGATTGAGAAGAAAGATTTCAACGCCCGGGTGCTTATTTATATTCTTCTAAGCAGTATCTTTCTGGCAATATCGCATGTTACTTCAAAAATTGTATTCAACGAAACTACGTTTATCGCGGGATTTTTCTGGGTCAAGATCGGTGGGGTAATTTTTGCGCTGGCACTGCTTCTTTTCGGGCGCATCCGTAGAGACATTTTTGAAAAATCCGAGCATACGGCGGCTCGCAGTCGCTGGCTTTATTTCGCAAACCGCGGCTATGCCTCGTTAGGGTCATTATTTATTTCCGGCGCCATATTTCTTTCGGAGCCGGCGCTGGTTGACGCGACGCAGAATCTAAGATACATCATTATATTTTTGCTGGCTTGGTTTTTGCTTCGTGAGCGGTTCGACGGGAAGATTCTTTTGGGGAAATTGGCGGCTGCGGTGCTTATAACAATCGGGCTCGGGTGGCTGGCGCTCGGCGAATATGCCCGCAATTTGCCGCCGATAAACGTTAGCCGGCCGATTAGTTGGGGTGTAACCTTCTCCAAAATTTTCAGCGAGCAGCTTGGCTTGGATTGGCGGGAGAACTTTGATGCGATTTTAACGGAGCTGCAGCCGAAAAAGATTCGCCTGATCGCGTATTGGAATGAGATTGAACGCGCACGGGAGAATTACGATTTTAGCGAATTAGATTGGCAGTTTGAGCGGGTTCGGCGGTTGTTAATAAAGCCCGATGTCATATTGGTCATGGGAATGAAAACGCCGCGCTGGCCAGAGTGTCATGTGCCCGAATGGGCTTTAGGTCTTTCAACTGAAGAGCGGGAATCAGCATTGCGGAAATATCTGCAAGTTGTAGTCGAGCATTACAAGAATGACTCTTCGATTACAATGTGGCAGGTTGAAAACGAGCCGTTTCTGATGTTCGGCGAGTGCCGTAGCCGCGGCAAGGATTTTCTTAAAAAAGAAATTGCGCTGGTGCGTTCATTGGATAGTTCACGCCCGATTTTGGTCACCGATGGAGGCGAGTTCGGATTATGGGCGGTTGTGGCCAAGTATGGCGATATTTTCGGAACAACCATGTATCGCAAGGCGTACCCGCGGCTGATCGGCCCGATATTCGGCGTAGTGGAATACCCAATTGCGCCTAACTATTTCCGGCTGAAAGAAGAGGTCACGCGCTCGATTATCCCCAACCCCAGCCAGCCGTTTCTGGTGATCGAGCTGCAGGGCGAGCCGTGGTCGCCGAAACATTTGAATGAGACGCCCGTAGAGTGGCAGCTTGAAATATTCAGTCCGAAGTATTTTCGCGAGACGATTGATTACGCCAAAGCCACGGGATTTGAAACGTATTACCTTTGGGGCGCAGAATGGTGGTATTGGATGAAAGTCAAGAATGGGCATCCCGAGTATTGGGATGTTGCAGAATCGGTTCTTAATGCACATCAATGATAAAACATTATATTGGTATTGATATAGGAGGGACTTATACGAGAGCTGTTTTGATTCATGGGCTCAAGCCACATAAAGTTCGTTATCTAAAAAGAGAGACCGGGATAACCGCAAGGCATGGAGAAGCTGTCATTATAGAACTTATAGAGGAACTTTTAAAAGAGTCAAAAGAGAAACTGCTTGGGATTGGTGTTGGTATTGCGGGGAGTGTCGATCGAAAACGAGGTATTTTTTTACGAGGAGAAAATTTGCCATTCAAAGGGCCTTGGGATATCCGAAAGTTTTTGAGGCATTTTAACGCACCCGTAAAGGTTGATAACGACGCTCACTGTTTTCTGCGCGCGGAGAAAGAGTGGGGGGCTGTCCGCGGGTATAAGAATATTTTCGGACTTGTGATTGGGACAGGAATCGGCGGCTCGATCATTATTGACGGAAAAATGGTGTACGGAGCACATGATGGGGCTGGGGAGGCGGGTTTTATCGTCATGGACGAAAAACGAGAACGTATTTTTGATGAATTAGGAGCTAAGAAAGCATTCCGTCAATATGGCGACCGCAGTCGAGTAATCGGAATGGGGATCGCGAGCATTATTAATTTGGTAGATCCAGAAATTCTCGTACTCGGCGGGGGCGGCGTTTTTTCTCCATCATTTCATTTTAAAAATGTAAAGAAAGTTACCAGGCGTTTCGTTGTCATCCCCGGCGCAAAAAAGACACCCATTGTAAAAGGTAAGCTGGGCGATGCGGCGCAAGCGATTGGCGCGGCATTGCTTTTTGCTGACTAAGCTCTTTTCAGTTCAGTTCCAGGCGGCCACACGCGCCGATAGCGTCAACTACCATACTACAGTGTATGGTAGTGGTGGGGGTTTCTATCCATCATCCTATCATCAAGAACCAGATGGCTGGTTTAAGGGAGGTGATCTCGCGTGCTCTTTTTAAGGATTGTCCCGGGTGTAAGTTTCTTGCTTGCAGTATATCTCGTGTGCCTATCCGTCTTTCAATCGAGACTTATCGCGGCGCTCGGGGTTTTCACGGGATGTGTCATATGGGCATTCGTTGATTGGCGCCTGACAGAGGACGAGCCGCGAGATCCGCCGTTCGGCGGCAACTCCATCTAGGCCCGTCGCAGAAGGGAGCGCGGGCCTCGTTTTTTTTGCTGATTTTCTAGCCGCCGGTCATCGTTTGGAGAGTCGGTTTTAGGGTGCTTGACATGCCAAGCCGGCCGAATATAATAGAAAGCGTCTCGAATACTTGTACTTGTTTATTAGATTATTAAAGGATTAGGGGCTACTCGGTCTATTGGAATGTTGGGATCGAGAAAAACTTAACAAGTGAGTCGTGGAATACATCCACCATTGGTTCTTAAAAGGAGCTAGTGGTGGGTGTGTTGTTTCTAGTCCAATGGGTTAACTTGGGGATTAGAAGACATGGATGGACAGACGGTAATTTAAAAAGTGAATAGACACCCGACTAAGAAAGAATTTTTAGTCGGGGTGTAGCAAAAAATCCCAGCACACATTTTTGGAGAAAAAGAAAGGCGGCTCACGATGAGCCGCCGTGGAGCCAAGTGCTCCTTCGCGTGTTGCTAGAACCACTGGTACCTCGTGGCCATCGCGAGGGTTACACCGGCAGTTCCCTGAACTATCAGCGCTGGCCAGATTCCGGCTCGACTTACGAGCGACCGGAGCCAGAAGGGAGAACTCAGCACCCAGACCAAGAAGATAATCCACGCCATTTTCGTCACCTCCTTGTCGGTGAGGACGCGTTTCTGATGCTGTCTCCGAGATCATTGAGCAAGAGAATCCCGCATCCTCCCGTGACGATGATCCATCCGAATAGAACACGGAGGAAGTCGTCGGGGTTGACGAAGAGGTATGCGACGACAAGAATTTCCACCCAGGCCGCTACTCCAAGAACGGGAATGGCCCACCGAATGATTTTGTCCATTGTCAGTTCACCTCCTCTCTCTGCTATAATACATCGTCATCAATATATTGTCAAGTAGTACTTGACTCCAAAAATGTGTGCTGGGAATAACCTGGAAAAATTCCAACTGTTCCGACATTGTTCAAAAAATCAATCCGCCATTTGGCGGAGCAGATTTTTTGAGTACAACGTCGCGAATCCAGCTCCTTTTTTACGAGACCGAAGCCGATACATCTCTCGAGCAACATATATATAGTTGTTTCGCAGATGCGGCATGCGGTGGCGAATAGCCAACCCCTTACGGCGCGAAGCGTGCCGCGATGGAACTACTGGTAAAAAAGGCGCTGGGTTCCGACTTGTATTTAATTTCTGTCAGATTGATTTCAGAACAACAAAAACGAGAACAAGAGAAAGAAGGGAAAAATACAATAAGGAGGAAGCGCATGTACATCGCGACCTTCAAAACACAAACCGGCCCGCATCGCGATTTCGAGTTCATTGATGTTGCGACTGACGAAGAAGCGATACGGGAAGCGCAAGAGAGCGCGTATAAACGAGGCGAGACCGTTGGTAGCGTGTATCTCCTGGGTCGCATGGTCTACTCGCGTTAACTTGGTGTGGAGGCTAAGGAGGTCGCCCATGCAATACGTTGCGACGTTCGTGAAGCGAACCTACCGAGGCCAGTATGGCTACAAGGGCGATGATGGCTGGGAGACCTCATATGTCTGGACGACCCTCGAGGCACGCACCGACGAGGAAGCAACCGACCAAGCTCGAGCACATGCCGAGAAGCATGGGCGCATGGTTCTATCGCGACTCTTTACTGTAGAGCATGATGTCATCACGCCGAGCATGCTTAGTAGCGTGGCCTCATAACACCATAACAACTAGTGGTGTGGCGGCCAAAACAGAGGAGGGCGACGCGGCGCTAATAATTACCGCTTTCTCCCGCGTGATGAACGCCGGAGAAAAGACTGCCCGATGGGGTGGACGTCGGGTAAACGCGCTGGGAGTCTCAAATCTAGACCAGCGCCGGATCCGCTAGGCCAGCGGGTAAGTTGAGGACAAATGCTCTGCCAGAGAAAACTCTCCGAAAGTACAACGGGGTGACACTCCGCAAAGGACGCTCTTGTGCTGAGATGAAGCTCGCTCTGC
>Ga0209211_10010547_pt1 | contig 12002 bp, 9 predicted proteins | sample RifGroA2_FD_183992 | JGI IMG/M metagenome (GOLD analysis project Ga0209211, IMG submission 183992) | Groundwater microbial communities from Rifle, Colorado, USA - Groundwater A2 (SPAdes) (version 2) | ecosystem: Environmental > Aquatic > Deep subsurface > Groundwater | place: Rifle, Colorado... | reverse complement strand
AACAAACGCGCCTGGCAAACCATGCGCGAGCAGATCCATGCGAATGAAGTGGATATTCTGGTCGGCACGCAGATGCTCGCCAAGGGGCACGATTTTCCCGCGCTGACGTTGGTCGGGGTGCTCAACCCGGACAGTGCGCTGTACAGCAGCGATTTCCGCGCGGCGGAAAAACTGTTCGCGCAACTGGCGCAGGTGGCCGGGCGCGCCGGGCGCGCCGACAAACCGGGCGAAGTGATAATTCAAACCGCCTTCCCCGATCATCCCTTGTTTCTCGCGTTGCAGACCCATGATTTCGAGGGCTGGGCCGCATCGCAGCTTGCCGAGCGGCAGATGGCGGGTTTTCCGCCATTCGTCTATCAGGCGATGCTGCGCGCCGAGGGCAAGCAGGAAACCGGGGTTTATGCGTTCCTCAATCAGGCGCGCGCCGCTGCGGTCGCATTGCAGTTCGCCGTGGAAATCCTCGGCGTGGTGCCTGCCGCGCTGCCGCGCCGCGCCAATCACATTCGCGCGCAGCTATTGATACAGGGCGCGAAGCGCAAGGACTTGCAGCAATTCCTGCGCGCCTGGCAGCCCTTGCTGGACGCATTGCCCGCCCAGAAGCTGCGCTGGTCGCTGGATATCGATCCGCTGGAGTTTTAGAAAATCCGGTTCAGACATTCAATTGTCCAAAAGAACTAGTTCTTTTTCCTTTCCGAACTGTTCTTTAGAAGTATAGGCACGTTGCGCGTGCCAGCTTAGTCTGGCAGCGTGTGTCGGCTCGGGAGAGGTACGGTGGCGGCACAACAATACAAGGCTTGGCTGGTGGCATGGATACGATGTTATTTCCGGAGATTCTTGGCGTGCCCGCATGCCCTGATGCCGGTATGGCAATAAAAACTTGACCTATATCAAAAAGTATCCGGTTCCCATCCAATAGAGTGACGCTTCGTCAAAACTAGGTTCGTCAAAACTAGGACAGGTTAAGTTAAGTCGAAAACAACAAAGGGAAGATTATGCATAAGCACATAGTTCGTTTATTGACACTGGTTGCGATAATTGCAGTGGTCGCTACAACTGCAAAATTTTCGGTCATACAGGATACGTTTCATCAATACGGCCACTACCGCGGTGCCTCGGTAGCGCAAATTGCGGCCAAACTTCCGCAGCACCAGGGTTCGGCGTCTTGCCAGTCGTGCCATAAGGAAATCTACGCCGAATGGTCGTCCGGCATTCACCGGAAAGCGCACAAGGACAATAAGGTGGTTGGCACCGTCATTAAGGGAGGTGTCAACTGCGAGGTCTGCCATAACGGCCCTGCGGGCAATCATCCATCCAAGGAAGCGATGCCGCTTTCTATCGAGGATCAGGTAACCACAATTACCCATCTCAAGCATACAACGCATCCGGCCAATGTCGCGGACAGGAATCTGATGCGTGACCCGGAAGACATGCGGATTTTGTGCACCAACTGCCATGAAAAAACGGTCGGGCGCCCACTGAGGGGCAAGGATAAAGGCGGGGTACCCCAGGTTGCGGTGGACGGTCATGGCGGAAAAGCACAGTGCAACAGCTGCCACAATCCGCATTCACCCACAATCAATTTTGCGGCCATACCCAGAGCGCCTGTTGATCCGATAACCGGCAAGGCTCTTCCTGTGAGTGCGGAAAAATCAGGGGATGCGGGCGCAGGGAGATCCGTGGCGGCTATGTGTAGCGCCTGCCATGGCGATACCGGGGTAAGCGTCAACCCGGAATGGCCGAACCTGGCAGGGCAAAATGACAGCTACCTGGCCAATTCGCTTAAGGCATTCAAGGCAGGGGAACGCAAAAATGACCTGATGAGCCCCATGGCGGCTGGCTTGAGCGACGCCGACATGCGGAACGTAGCTGCCTATTTCTCGAGGAATAGTTGCAGCGTGCCCGGCGGCGACAAGGCGCAGGCCGAATTGGGCAAAGCCAAGGCAGCGGCGGCAGGTTGTGTGGCATGCCACAGCTCCGGCGGGTTGCGTAATCCAGGTAAGGATGGGGTCAGCGGTGCTCAGGTATGGCCGAATCTGGCCGGCCAGAATGCAGGATATCTGGCTCTGTCACTCAAATCGTTCCAGGATGGCAGCCGCACCCATGCAGTCATGACGAGCGTGGCGAAGACACTGAGTGCTTCCGATATCGATAACTTGGCGGCTTACTACGCCACTGTGAGCTGCAAATGAATAAGTTACCTAGCGAGGGAAAAATGACTACTCAGGATACGAAAATAGAAAAGGAAGCAGGCGACTTGTCGCGCCGCGACTTCTTGGGCTTATTGGGTAAAGGCGCGGCCTGCGCCGGAGCGCTGGTCGGCGCCGGCAGTGCGCTGGCTTCGGCTAGCGGGGGGGCGGTAAACGCTCTTGGCGGTGTCGGACCGGCATATCAGCAGGCTGATGATCAATACGCCGAGGCGGTCAAGAACCCACCCAAGATCCCCAATTACAACTGGACCCAGCACAAGTGGGCGTTCGGTGTCGATGCCGACCTCTGCATCGGTTGTTTGCGCTGCGTGGAAGCGTGCAAGATGGAAAACAGTGTGCAGATGGACAGGAACCATACCCGTACCTGGGTTGAGCGCTATGTCTATCTGGAGGGCGAGCACCATGCGCTCGTCGACAGCATCCACGATATCAAAAACGTGGTGCCAGGCAGCAACGAGACAAGGTTCAAATTCGACGACCGCTACAAGGACGGCCAATTCGAAGGCAAGAAGGTTGAAAAGGCGTTCTTCGTGGCCAAGTTGTGCAACCAGTGCGAAAAACCCTCCTGCGTTCAGGTATGCCCGACCGGCGCCACCTATAAGTCGGTGGATGGTCCGGTGTTGATTGATACGAAATATTGTATTGGCTGCCAGTATTGCGTCCAGGCTTGCCCTTATGGCGCGCGCAGCCTGAATCATCAAAGAGGCACCGCTGAGAAGTGCAACTGGTGTTATCACCGTATTACCAAAGGGCTGCAACCGGCGTGCGTCGAAGTGTGCCCGACCGGTACGCGGATCTTTGGCGATCGCATGGATCCGGAAAGCCCAGTCAGCGAGTTTATCCGCAACAACAAGGTAAACGTGCTGCAACCGGCCATGGGTAACTACCCGAATGTGTTTTACAAAGGGATCGATAAGGAGGTTTTCTAAAATGGAAAAAGATGTCTTTTATCACGTAGCCCCGTTTTCCGGATTCACGTTTCCGAACGAAACTGAAGTGCCGTGGAGCGAACTTATCGTAATCTACCCCTATATCACCGGGCTGGTTGCCGGTGCGTTTGTGGTATCCAGCCTGCATCATGTGTTCGGCATGGAGCGTTTTGCGCCTATCTCCAAGTTTGCGTTGCTGACATCGCTGTGCTTCATGTTTTTCGCGCCGACGCCGTTGCTGTTTCACCTGGGTCAGCCGACCCGAGCGTTGAATGCGGTGTTGACGCCGCACTGGACCTCGGCGATGGCGGCTTTCGGCTATGTTGCGGGGTTTTATATAATCCTGCTGCTGCTGGAAACCTGGTTTTCGTTTCGCGCCGACATTGTCGCGATGTCGAAATCCAGAACCGGCATCATGCAGAAAGTATATCAGGCACTTACGCTGGGTTCGGATGATGTATCGCCGCGCGCGCTGCACACCGACCATACCATTGCGCGCAGGCTGGCGATGATCGGTATACCCGGTGCGTGCGGTTTGCACGGCTACGTCGGGTTCCTGTTCGGATCGCTGAAAACACGCGAATGGTGGTCGTCCGATCTGATGCCGATCATTTTCCTGTTGTCTGCCGTTGGTTCGGGCGTCGGGTTGCTGATCGTGATCTATGTGATCACTTCCTGGTGGCGTAAGAAGCCCACGGATGAGGGCGCAGTGCAAGGCTTGCTGTACGTGTTGTGGACGGGTATTGTCGTCGTGACGGTGATCGAGGCCTTGGAGATGGTGCAAATGCTTTACAAGGGGCGCGAAGGTATCGAGGGAGTGTTTGCCTTGATCCAGGGTCCGATCACGAACAGCATGGTAATTCAATGGGGCGGCGGGCTCTTGGCTCTGGTGATCACGTCGATCATGATGCTGTATAACACAAAGGGTAAAAAGCTGGTTTTCTGGCTCTTCATCAGCGGATTATTGATGATGATCGGGGTGCTGGCAATGCGCTGGAACGTGGTGATTGGTGGGCAGGAATTGTCCAAGACCATGAGAGGTTTGATGGTTTTCCATCCGGAAGTATTTGGCCGCGAAAGCCTGTTTACGGTCGCAACGCTATTCACCGCACCGTTTGTTGTGCTGTATCTGGCGCAGAAGCTGTTGCCGACGGTTTGGGAAAATGACGAAGAAGATCATGAGGATAGAGTGTTTGATGTTCACAAGGCTATTTGATGTATATCAAATATCATAGGTAATAAGCATCACTTGAAATCCCGCCTTCACGGCGGGATTTTTTTATGTATAAAAAAACGGCGTGTTACGCCAAAGGGAATTGAAATTACCCCGCGAATTGCGCTGCGCAGGCTGTTTTCTGTTAGCATTTGCTCGTCCACTCAATAAAAGTAATTGCGCAACTTTTGATTCATTTCAACGCCATCCTTGTGGTTTTCAGAGCAGGGCGGAGATTTTCCCGCGCTTCGGATGCATGAAACCCCGTTGGCTCTATTCCGGAATCGCTGGGCCAGAATTTATCGACCCACGCCTTCTTTTACGACAGCAGCTTGAAAAAACAGGAGAATAAAAATGAAAGAATTGACCTGGTCGAGCCTGGAAAATCTCGCCTTACCCGTTAAGGCGCTCTTTACCGGTTACCTTCTCGTCATTGGCTTGGGCTTGCTGATGTCGGGCGGACAAATCATGCTGACCCATGGTATGGCGGACGGTAAATTAGGATTGTCGATGGACGATCTGGTGTATAGCTACTACGGCGATCGCGGAGGTTCGAAGCTGGAGGCTAAACTCAACGGCTCGATGAAAGATTACGCGCCCGGCGAAGCCAGGCTGGCCTTGATCAAATGGGCCCGGGCCGGTGCGCCGGAAGGCGAGTGGGAATCGAAAATCAAGCCGCTTACCGACCAGCATTGCGTTGCCTGCCATGCGAACATGCCCGGCTTGGCCAATGTCGGCGATAAGGACGCCATGATTAAAGTGGCGGCCACCGATAGCGGGGCGACCATAACCACCCTGACCCGGGTTTCGCATATTCACTTGTTCGGCATTGCATTCATTTTTTTCTTTGTCGGGCTGATCTTCAGCTTCGCGACGGGCTTTAACCCCATCGTCAAGGCGTTGCTGATCTTTACGCCATTCATGTTTTTGATTCTCGATATCGCGGCCTGGTGGCTCACCAAGATGCATCCAAACTTTGCGTGGCTGGTGATGGCCGGAGGGATCGGCTACAGCCTCGCTTCGACGGTAATGATCTTCTCGTCTCTCTACCAGATGTGCGTAAAGCCATTCCGGACAAGAAACGCCTGATTTTTATCAGCATCGTTCAATAAAACCGACTCGTTATTCCAACATTGATTCCAGATATGGCAACTGATTTTCTTGACGCCGCCGCCGCGATCGTCGGCAGCGAGGCATTGCTGACCGGCGAGGCGACCTTGCCATATTGCGCCGACAAGCGCGGACGTTATGCGGGCAACGCGCTGGCGGTGGTGTTTCCGGCGGACACGCAACAGGTCGCGGAAATAGTAAAACTGTGTGCTGCAAACCAGATCACCATCGTGCCGCAAGGCGGCAACACCAGTTTGTGCGGCGGAAGCGTGCCCCTGACAACAGGCAGGCAAATCGTGTTGAATCTGTCGCGCATGAAACGCATTCGCGCAATCGACCCGGTAAATTACACCATGACCGTCGAGGCGGGCTGCATCCTGGCCAGCGTGCGCGACGCGGCGGAACAGCATGACCGCTTGTTCCCGCTCGAACTGACGGCGACCCTGAACCATTGCGAGATCGGCGGCAACCTGTCCACCAATGCCGGCGGCAACGGCGTGCTGCGCTACGGCAATGCGCGCGACCTGGTGCTGGGGCTGGAAGTGGTGCTGCCGGACGGGCGCATCTGGAACGGCCTGCGCAGCCTGCGCAAGGACAACTCCGGCTACGATTTGAAGCATCTGTTCATCGGCGCGGAAGGCACTCTGGGCATCGTCACCGCCGCCGTGCTGAAGCTGTTCCCGCGCTCGCAGTCCAGCGCAACCGCCATCGTGGCCGTCATCGACCCTGCGATCGCCGTGCGCCTGCTGGCGCATATCCGCGCCACCTGCGGCGATACCCTGAGCGCGTTCGAGCTCATTTCGCGCAGCAGCCTGGATATTGTGCTCAGGCATGTTCCCGGAACTGCCGAACCGTTTACCAAGCAGTATGAATATTATCTGCTGATCCAGTCGAGCGACGTACTGCAACGCCCGCTGGACGATGCGCTGCGCGGCGCGATCCAGGGTTTCGGCGCAGACATTCCGGAGTTTGGCGTTACCACCGATACCGATGCGGCGGAGAACTGGTGGAAGCTGCGCAAGAGCATCAGCGATGCACAGAAACGCGACGGCATCAGCATCAAGCACGACATCTCCGTGCCGGTCAGCCGTGTGGCGGAATTCATCGCGCGCGCCGATGCCGCCATGTATGACGCTTTCCCCGGCATCCGCATCGTGGCGTTCGGGCATATGGGTGACGGCAACATCCACTACAACGTCTCGATGCCGGATGCCGCACAGAACGAACTATTCATCGCGCAACAGGAAGGCGCGGTGAACCGGCTGGTCTATCGAGTGGTGCGCGAACTCAACGGCAGCATCAGCGCCGAACACGGCCTGGGGCAGCTCAAGCGCGAAACCATCCGAGAATACAAAGACCCGCTGGAGCTCGAACTGATGCGCAGCATCAAGCAGGTCTTCGACCCGCAAGGATTGATGAATCCCGGCAAGGTTTTGTAGCCTGGATGTAGGCCGAAGGCCGGAATCCGGGGGGTGCTTGTGGGACATCTCCCCGGATTCCGCTACGCTACATCCGGGCTACATGTTTTTGGTCAGGCAGTGAATAAAGGAGGCACTTATGGCAGCTCAACCTGAAATTACCAACATGGCATTGTTCTGCGATTTCGAGAACGTGGCATTGGGCGTGCGCGACGCGAAGTATGCGCAGTTCGATATCAAGAAAGTTCTGGAACGCCTGCTGCTCAAGGGCAGCATCGTCGTCAAGAAGGCCTATTGCGACTGGGACCGCTACAAGGAGTTCAAGGCGACGATGCACGAAGCGGCCTTCGAACTGATCGAGATTCCGCATGTGCGCCAGTCGGGCAAGAACTCGGCCGACATCCGCATGGTCGTGGATGCTCTCGACCTCTGCTACACCAAAGCCCATGTGGACACCTTCGTCATCATCAGCGGCGACTCGGACTTTTCACCGCTGGTTTCGAAGCTGCGCGAGAACAACAAGTACGTGATCGGCATCGGCGTGAAAGACTCGACGTCGGATCTGCTGAGCGCCAATTGCGATGAGTTTATTTTTTATGATGACCTGGTTCGGGAGCAGGAGGCGAAGCAAAAACGCGCCGAGAAAAACGCTCCGATAAAGGCAGCAGGCAAGGCCAAGCTGCCGGCAGCAAAAAGCGAGGAAGACAGGCATCAGGAAGCGCTGGATTTCATCGTTGAAACTGTCGAAGCTCTGATCACAGAGCGTGGCTCGGACGAAAAGATATGGGGCTCGATGGTCAAAACGACCATGCAACGCCGCAAGCCGGGTTTTACCGAGTCATCATACGGTTACCGTTCGTTCAAGGAATTGGTTGAAGACGCGCAAAAACACAAGCTACTGCTGGCGGTGCGCGACGAGAAGTCGGGCCAGTACACCATTCGTTTGCCCGCGGCCGACTAACGGATCACGTCACGTAATGCCTCCGCAAGCGTCGGAAAGGCAAAGCGCTGCTGCATTGCCTCCATCTTTCCGGGCAACGCTCTTTGCCCTTCCAGCAACAGGCTGGCGCGCTCGCCCATGGCCAGCTTTAACAGCGCCGCCGGCGCAACGAAGAAAGCCGGACGATGTAGCGCCGCCGCCAGCGCCGCGGTGAATTCCGCGTTGGTGACCGGATTCGGCGCGGCCATGTTGTACGGCCCGTGGGCCTGCTCGTCGCGCAGCAGCCTGAGCACCATCGCCGCATAGTCCTCGATATGCACCCAGCTCATCCACTGTTTTCCGTCGCCCAGCCGCGCGCCCAGCCCCAGCTTGAACGGCGGCAGCATGCGCCCGAGCAGGCCGCCGTCGTTGCTCAACACCGGGGCGGTGCGCAACAGGCATACCCGCACGCCAACGCTTTCCGCAACCCGCGCCGCGTCCTCCCATGCTTTGCATAACTCGGCGGCGAAGCCTGTGCCGGCATCCGCCGCTTCGTTCAGCATGACGTCGCCGCAGTTGCCGTAATAGCCCACTGCCGAGCCGCTCAATAACACCGACGGCTTGCGTTCGGCAGCGGCAATGCACCGCACCAGTTCCTCGGTGAGGGTGACGCGGCTATCCCACAAACCCCGCTTGCGCTGCGCCGACCAGCGCTTATCGACGATCGGCTCGCCCGCCAGATTGATGACCGCATCGAAACCGAGCGCTGGGTGCCATTCGGCAAGCGACGCCAGCGCATGGACTCCCGCGCCGCATTTAAGCGGAACAGAAGCCGGATTGCGGCTGAATACAGTCAGCTCATGCCCTTCCGCCAGCAACGCCTTGCAAAGCCGCCGGCCGATCAGGCCGGTACCGCCCGCGATGAGAATCTGCATGATGCACCTCCACTGGAACATTACCCTGCTGACAAGCCGCAAAACCCGTTATGATTTCGCGTATGCAAAATCATACTCCAACTAACGCCGGTTTACTCGCGCGCAGCCTGTCAGCCGTCTGGCACCCGTGCTCGCAGATGAAGCATTACGAGAATTTTCCTCTGGTGCCGATCGCGCGCGGCCAGGGCGTGTGGCTGTATGACTGTGACGGAAAGCGCTATCTGGATGCGGTCAGCTCATGGTGGGTAAACCTGTTCGGGCATTGCAACCCGCGCATCAACGCCGCGTTGCGCGACCAGCTTGAGACACTGGAGCATGTGATGCTGGCGGGTTTCACCCATGAGCCGGTGGTGCAGCTTTCCGAGCGGTTGCGCGACCTGGCTCCGGCCGGGTTGGGGCATTGTTTCTACGGTTCAGACGGCGCCTCGGCGACGGAAATCGCGCTGAAGATGAGTGCGCATTACTGGCGCAATACCGGCAAGCCGGGCAAAACGCAATTCATCAGCCTGGAGAACAGTTACCACGGCGAGACATTGGGCGCGCTGTCGGTGACAGATGTCGCGTTGTTCCGCGATGCGTATGGCGCATTGATCCGGCAGCAGGCCACCGTGCCGAGCCCGGATAGCCGCAAGGCCGCTGCCGGCGAGAGCGCCGAGAATTATGCGCTGCGCTGCGCCGCCGCGCTTGAACAGCATTTACAGCAACACCACGCGCAGCTTGCCGCCTTCATCATCGAGCCGCTGGTGCAGGGCGCGGCAGGCATGGCAATGTACCACCCGGTTTATTTAAGCAAGGCGCGCGAGCTGTGCGATGAATACGGTGTGCTTCTGATCGCCGACGAGATCGCCGTCGGCATGGGGCGTACCGGCACATTGTTCGCCTGCGAACAGGCTGCTGCCCCCTCCCATGACAAGGGGAGGGCTGGGGAGGGGTTGGGAATCACCCCTGATTTCCTGCTGCTCTCCAAAGGCATTACCGGCGGTTATCTGCCGCTGTCCGTGGTGATGACGCGCGATGAAATCTACCAGGCGTTTTATGCCGACGAAACGGCGCGCGGCTTTTTGCATTCACATTCCTACACCGGCAATCCGCTGGCCTGCCGCGCCGCGCTGGCCACGCTGGATATTTTTGCGCAGGACGACGTGCTTGCTGCGAACCGCAATAAAGCCACCTGTCTGAACCACATGGCGCGGCCATTGTCCGAACATCGTGCGGTGCGCAACTGGCGCAACACCGGCATGATCTGGGCGTTCGAGGTGGATAGCCCGCATCGCGATTTTGCGCAGCGCTGCTTTGCGCTTGCGCTGCAAAATGAATTGCTGCTGCGCCCGGTCGGCAACACGATTTATTTCATGCCGCCGTATGTGATTGACGAAGAGGAGATGCAATTGCTGGTAACGCGGACATTGGACATTGTGGAGGCGCTCGCATGAGGCACCTGGGTTGCGTTATTGCGGCACTGCTTTTCGCATCCGCTGCCCAGGCGGTTGCGTTGCCAAGCCCAGTGATGCAGTCGCTGAAGGAGGCCGGCATCCCGCTTGCCGGCGTCGCCATCGAGGTGCGCGCAGCGGACGGTATGACACGGCGCGCGCAAGCGTCTGGTGCGGGAATACCGTCCCGTCGCCTCCTCCCGCAATCGGCTGGCTTCGCCAGTAACGTGTCGGAGGCGCATGCGCGCAGGCCGCTCATCAGCCTGAATGCGACCCGGCCGATGAACCCGGCATCCACGATGAAACTGCTCACCACCTATGCCGCGCTGGATATGCTCGGCCCGGTTTACAGCTGGAAGACCGAGGCGTACCTCGATGGCGAACTGAAGGATGGCGTGCTGCACGGCAATCTGGTTTTGAAAGGCTATGGCGACCCGAAATTGACCCTTGAGCAATTCTGGCTGTGGCTGCGCGAGTTGCGCGCGCGCGGCCTGCACGAGATACGCGGCGATCTGGTGCTGGACCGCAGCTTTTTCGAACTGCCGCCGCACGATCCCGCCGCCTTCGACAACGACCCGGTACGCGCCTACAACGTCGGGCCGGACGCGCTGCTGCTGAATTTCAACACGCTGCGGCTGCGTTACCTGCCCGATGGGAACGGCATGAAGATCATCAGCGAGCCGCCGCTCGACGGCATGAAGCTGGACAACCGGCTCGCGCCGCAATCCGCCCCCGCCACATCAAAAAACAATTGCACCAATTGGGACGACGGCATCCTCGTGCAGCCAGGCGGTGACAGCGTCGTGCTGCAAGGCGGCTATCCCGGCGAATGCGGCGAGCGTGAGCATCACCTCAGCGTGATGCCACACACGCGCTACGCGGAAGCGGTGTTCCGCGCACTGTGGCAGGAGCTCGGCGGCTCGCTGAAAGGGAAGCAGCGCGACGGTATCGCAAGCGGCAATGCGCAGCTTTTCTCGACACACTACTCCGAACCGTTGAGCGCGGTCATCCGTGACATCAACAAGTTCAGCAACAACGTCATGGCGCGGCAACTGTTCCTGACGCTGGGCGCGGCCGTTCCTGCGGGAGAGAATACTGCAGCTTTCACCAATATCGAACGCAGCACGCGAGCCGTACAGGACTGGCTGCAAAAACAGAGGCTCGATTTCCCCGAACTGGTGCTGGAAAACGGCGCGGGCCTGTCGCGCAGCGAACGCATCAGCGCGGCGCACCTCGCGCAACTGCTGCAGCACGCCGCCGCCCATCCGCTCAGCGCCGAATTCGAAGCATCGCTGCCGATCCTCGGCGTGGACGGCTCGGTCAAGAAACGCCTCACGGAAAGCGCCGCCGCCAACCACGCCCACCTCAAGACCGGCACCCTGGAGGGTGTGAAGACCCTTGCGGGCTATGTGCGCACGCAAGGCGGCAAGGAATGGGTGGTGGTGTTCTTTATCAATCACCCGAACGCAAAATACGGGCAGGCCGCGCAGGATGCGCTGGTCGAGTGGGTGCAGGGGCAGTAACTCACTGAATATGCTATTGTTTGAAGGGCGGATTCAGGCGTAATGCCCATGCTTGATCTGGCGCTGCGAAGTATTGGCATGTCCACGACTCGATTACCGCTTTTCTCCCGCTTGCCGTTAACCCGCTTTGCCCCGTTCACGCGACCTGAACAGGCCATTTCATTCAAAATCTGGCGAGGCAACTCGATAGGAGTATTTTCCAATTCAGGTATGAGCCTGAAGCGGATTCAAATTAGGAGATTTGCGAGTGTGAGTTGACCTGGTTAAAAATGAAGTTTAATGGATTTCTTGCCAATCGGTTTTGAGTTTATTTTTTAC
>Ga0209211_10010545_pt1 | contig 12003 bp, 15 predicted proteins | sample RifGroA2_FD_183992 | JGI IMG/M metagenome (GOLD analysis project Ga0209211, IMG submission 183992) | Groundwater microbial communities from Rifle, Colorado, USA - Groundwater A2 (SPAdes) (version 2) | ecosystem: Environmental > Aquatic > Deep subsurface > Groundwater | place: Rifle, Colorado... | reverse complement strand
TTTTATTTTCTTCAACGTACGTATTCTCAAGGGTGATTTCATGTCCGGTTCTAGCGATTGGATGTTCAGTTTGGTTTTAGTCGTATTGGCAGTTGGTTTTGTCGGCGGTTTCTTTTACAACCAAGGCCGGGACCAGTCGCAGTATTCTCCTAAACCGGGTGGGGCCGGCGGCTACGGTAGCATAGGCGGTGGAGGCAGCGGCCTTTCGGGAGGAGGGGCAGCTTGCTGCAAAGGCGTTACTGGTTCCAGTTGCAGTTTCAGGTCTGAAGGCTGTAGTGATTCTGAAGAGGCTTGCAGTGCTGCAGATTGCGGCAAATCAGACCCAAATTGTTTCCCGATAACTTGCGCTGACGGTTCTCGTGGCTCAGTGTGCTACGACAGCAGTAATATTGGAACCACACTCTGTTAGGCAACTCTCCTATAGCGAAACCGGAAAGTAATCCGGCATTTTTCCGGTTTAGTCTGCAGGCCGCGGGCAGCTCAAAGCTGCGAGCTTTTCGCAGTCTAGCCGCAAACCATGTTGCAAAGCGGAGCTTTGCGACACGCCGCAGAACGCTTCGCGTTCTGCAAGCGAGAAAATTCAACCGAAAGACTTTCTTGGTTTGCTATAAATGCGCCATGGAAGGATGACTAAAGCTATTTATCCTTCCCCCCTCTTTTTTTTCACATGGCTATTTCCGCCGGGACCCGCATGCAGCTGCAGCGCGAGATTGAGCACCTGCCTTTCATGCTCCTTCCACAGGAGAAGAAGCGCATAGCGAAAGAGCTTAAGTTGATCCGCCGGCATGAGGATTCTTTGGTCCGAGGCAGGATTCCGAGGACATTCGGCCAAAAGCTCAAGGAAACTTGGCAGGAATTCCGTTTTCCCGGAGTTTCTTTTTTGGCTGGAACTGTCGGTACCTTTTTTCTGCCGTCAGTCTACGCCGACCACCTTGGTAAACTCAAAGATAGCATAGGCCCTTACCCAAATCTCGTCTGGTGGGACCGCGCGGTTGAAGACAAGCCCTGGCCCCATGCACTAGTCGCCCTTGCAGCTGCTTCAGGCGCCGCTTTCGCAGTTTCAGCCTTGACTTCAAAAGATGCCTGGGCTAGGCTCAAGCACCGCATTGAGAAATCCCGCTTGGCAAAGAGATACTCCTTGAATTTGGCCAAGCCCGGCGAGGAACTTTCCAGGGACGCTTTAGAGTCGAACTTAACTATAATTTCAACCGCAAAGGAAAATCACACTGCCCGGCTGGAGTTGATTCGCGTGCGCATCCAGCAGCTCTCTGACGATGCTTCAAAAATCCGGCGCTCTTCCCCCCGGTTGAATCTACTAGGCACTGTCGTTGAACGCCCTGCTGCAAAAATCCGTCTGTCGGGAGGCGATTCCACAAGCCGTCGCCATTCCCCCAGGTTGAACCTACTAGGCAATGGACCCTCCAGTGCAAAAGGCAATACCCGAAAATAATTCTTTTTTCAAAGAAGCCTTTAATAACGCCTTTTTCTTAATCGGTTTCAAGTGATGCAATGGGAGAAATTTCCTGTCCGAACTGCGGCAACCCGAACCTTGACGTTGACGCACAAAATAATGTCGTCTACTGCAAGAACTGCGGTTTTGCCGTGCAAGTCGATCCGCAATCGGGCAACGTTACGCCAATAAACCCGGGTCAAGGCGCTTCACCAACAGGTGCTGCGCCGGGTGGAGGCGGCCTGCCTATGCCAAGTGCAGGCGGCGGCATGGGCCACAAGACGATTCTTGGAATGGAACCCTTCGTTTTTCTTTCAATAGGTGTGCTCGTCGCACTGCTCGCAGGCTTGGTCTTGAACTTCCAAATGGTGAATGTGCTGATAATAATCGCGCTTGTTTTCTTGGCCTATTGGTTCTTCAGACGCTAGAAATTAAGAGATACGTGCGTCAGGGAACATTGCCGCAGTCTTCTAGGTGAAGTTCCATGACTGCATAAGTTTCGTTAAGCTTCTGGATTTCGGCATTTTGTCTGTCATATAGCCCCTCTGGAGGCGCTACTCCCTGGCAGACGGTTTGCCGGCGGTAGAAAAATATTTGTTTTCCTGAAGCGTCGAGGAGCTTTCCGTTCGTGCAGGACGCGCCTAGTTCTGTGAGTTTTTGGGCTACTGTAGTTTTACCTTCAATCTGACTATTTGCGAAGCCGAATAGCGCCGGATTAGACTCCAATACCGGTTCGCTATTGGTTAGGCTGTAGGGAAAGCAGCTGCCAACAGTGTTGCCGATTGTTGTCGCGTTTGGCCCGCCGGGCGTAGCTTGAGGCTGGCTGGCCGAAATGCATCCGGCCGCGGCAAGTGAAAGTGCCGCTAAAATAACGAGAAGAAAACTAAACTGCATTTTACCACCATGAAACTGATTGTTGCGACAATAGTTTTACTGGCGGTTTGCCTTTATAACCGCCCTGATTTTTTCAGGTAAAAACTTGAGTTGCATGGTGCTCTTCCAGTGCAATATTTTCCTTCTTTACGAACCGCCTCTTTATTCTAAAGCTTGTTTTTCAATTACGTCTGCGATATATCGGGCAATAAATTCCAAGTCCAGCCCTTGCCTAACGCTTTTTCTTACGTCAGAAACCGGGCTTTCAAATCTAGCTTTTGGAGTTTCTTCAGAGTCCCACAGTCGTCTTTTAGCAGAGTGTATTTCTATTAGGTGTAAGTTTTCTTTGTGCCTTCCTGCCGAGTCGTCGTCGGGGTAAGTAACCCTGAAAACAGGAACTTTACACTCCCCCGCTTTAACGTCTTCAACCTCGTGAAATTTCTTTAGCTTAGGTAATTTTCCAAGTCTTTTTTCCCAGTCTAGCCCTATTTTTTCCCTTAAAAAGTTGTGGAAACTGTAGACTAGCGCTTGCGGATTGTCACTGGCGATTTTTGATGAAAAAGCCTCGCCAAATCTAGGGTATAGTATGGCCGTTGCGCTCTCCAAGGCCTCGTCCGCTTCACTTTGTTTTTGAGTTTGCCTGAACCGTCTAGCTAATTCCGCAAAACGTTCTCTCAGCGTTTTTCCGAGTATTTTAAACTCGGGAGCGTGGATTTGCGCACCATAGTGAAATGGCATTTTCCTTTCTTGAACTTCAATTCCCCTAGCCCTCAAAATCCCCCCTACTTTAACCGCAATTAAACCCGCTAAAGCTTCTCGGCGGTGTTCGTTTCTGACGAGAAAAACCGGGCGCAAAACAATCACCATATCCTCTCAACAAAAGCAACCTGGATTTAATATTCCCCTAGTTTTTTTTGTTTTTCGTCCTTTACTGTTTTTTCTTTTTCCCCTTCCGTTCCAATCAACGGGATTCCGTACTCGCCGTCAAAGCCCGGCTTGACTTTTATTTTCCCCTGCCTGTTCAGCATTATGGCGTCAACAGCCTGTTTTTCCGAAACGCCGAGAAGCTTTTCCTCTGGCGCCTCAAGGAGAACGTGAAGCTCGCTTCCCAATGCAAGGATTTTTTCCGCGGCAAAGAAAACTTTCTTCGAAGCCAACTGTACGCCATGAACTCCTGAAAGAAGTTCGTGTAAAGGCAGTATTGTCTTGAAAGGCACTGCGTTTTCCGGAATAAAACCTTCAGGCCGGTCGGCCAACTCTTCAATCCTGTTCAAAACTCCTATGGTCATTGGCTTTTTGCAAACCGGACAAATGCCCCTGAGCTTCCTGGTTTCCCCCGGCTCGCTGCTGAACTTGCACAGCCTATGCCCATCAAGATGGTATTTCCCGTAAGACGGGTTGACTTCAACCGTAAACGCAAAGTTCTTCCTGGTTTTGATTGCCTCGCGTATTTCCGCAAATGACGGGAATTTTTCGAAATCAAACACATTACATTCCCGCCCCAGACGCCAAGGGTGGTTCGAATGTGCATCGGAATTAGACACTAGGGAAATCTTGTCGAGCGCGCTTATGCGCCAGTTCATTGCAGGGTCCGAGGAGATGCCTGTTTCGATTGCAAAAATGCTTTTTGACTTATCCTGGTACGCCTCTTCAAGCGAGTTGAAGCCGCTCATACTGCCAAAAACTCCGAACCATGGGGTATATGCATGAGCTGGGATTACGAAATTTTCCTTTGAAACGCTCTCGGCAATTTCAACTATTTCAACAGGCATGGTCCTGCCGAACATGGGCCTGCCGTCAGCGGAAAGGCTGCCTTTCTTGGAGAGCAAATCGTTTATTTGCCCGGCCACCTCAATGGAGGGAGAATGAATCAGGTGGTGGACTTTCTTCACGCCTTTCGGCGTGGAACAGAGGGTTGCAACCTCGTTCGTCAGCATGAACCGGACGCCTGTTTTCTCGAATCCCTTGAGCGCGTAAAGGCCTTCGCTTTCTGCTGGCGCGAGCTTTTCTTTTAGTTCCTTGAACCATAGGGGGTGGGAAAAATCACCGGTGCCGAGTATGGTGAGGCCTTTTTCTACCGCCCCTTGCACCAGGCCTTCGAGGCTCATGGCTTGCGACACGGCGCGCGAGTATTTCGAGTGCAGATGCAAGTCTGAATAGTAAAGCATGAATAGCCTATGGGAGCGTAATTTTAATTACGTTATGAACTATCTACTGTCATGTCGAAAAAAACATATTCCCGGCCTTTGGTTCGCCCTTCTTTTCTTGCCCCACATTTTGAACTTGGCAGCAAGCTGACGCTGTTGGAACTGAGGGATTCACAAACTGGAGACGCTTACGGAAAAATGACTTTCGTGCATGGGGGTAATTCCATCTATGTTGACGATATGCATGTAAAAGGCGTGCGGGTAAAACGTGCTTCAAGCACCCCCGGTGTCGGCACGCTGTTATTCCACCATCTTTTGAAATGGATTGACGAGAAAAACTTGCAGGGAACCGCGCAAGAGAAGATAGTGCGGATTTCCCTATATGCGGGAGTTCCTAAGGCAATTTTGCCTGTGCCCGCCTCCCATCCTCTTCCTTTCTACGAAAAATTGGGCTTTAAGCAGGTTGGTAGAATCGTTTCTAGCGAGGAGGCAGCTAACGGCGAATTGGTATTGTCAATGCAGGCCGACGTTGAAGACCTGCGCAAAGCCTTACTGGAGCGTTTGCCGAAGCTTTATCCGAAAAAATAGCTCGTAGTTACTTTTCTTATTTGAATAGCGCGCTGACGCTTTCGCCTTTATGCACCCGAAGCATGACGTCTGCCACGGTGGGGGCGATGCTGACCACTTCGATTTTTTTGCTCGTGCGCTTGAGTGGAATCGTGTCGGTCACGAACAGTTTTTCCAACGGCGATTTTTCTATCCTTTCAATCGCGTCTTCGGAGAGGACGGGGTGGGTGATGAAGGCGGCGACTTTGCTTGCCCCGCCTTTGAGCACCGCTTCTGCGGCGTTGACGAGCGAACCGCCAGTGTCTATAATGTCATCGAAAAGCAGTGCGTTCTTTCCCTTGACTTCGCCCACCACGTGGGTTACGAAAGAGACGTTGGGGCGCGGGCGGTGCTTGTGGATTATGGCCATTTCTCCAGTAAGCTTGTCCGCAAGGCGCTTTGCCCTTTTTGCGCCGCCGCTGTCCGGTGAAACAACAACAACGTTTTTCTCGAAGCCTATTTTCTTCATCTGCTGTGGCACTAGCTGGGTTACTGTGACGTTTCCGAAGTAGCAGTCGACAAAGCCTTCAATCTGGTCGCTGTGCAAGTCAACTGCCAGCAAATCGTGCACTCCGGTTGCAATAATCAGGTCGGTGATGAGTTTTGCAGCAATTGATTCGCGGGGTTTTGCCTTGCGGTCTTGGCGCGCGTAGCCGAAGTAAGGGATGACTGCGGTCACGCGTTCGGCGTTGTCCCTTCTTGCCGCGTCGAGGAGAATAAGCAGTTCCATGAGGTTGTCGTTGGGCGAAACGCTTTTTCCATCCAGCGTGGAATTGCAGATGCTTTGAATGACGAAAACGTGCTTTCCGCGGAGGCTCTCGCCTATTTCCACGCTTATTTCCCCGTCGGCAAAACGGCCGACCGTGCATGGCACTAGTTTTGTCTTAAGAGCAGCGGCTATTTTTTCCGCCAACGCGGGATTGGAATTTCCGGTTATGAGCCTCATTTCGTTCATGCTTCTCACCGAATGTAGCGCAGGACGTCCTTCTCAACAGCTTCGGGCATTCCAGGAGGTTGTACTGCCGGCATGGGTTGGCCTTGGCCTTCCATTTTCTTGAACATTTTTTCCACCTTGCTTACGCGCTCTTCGAGCTTCTTGTAGCTGAATTTTTCACCAACTATTTTTGAGATCAGCTCCAATAGTGCTTTGGCGCCCGTAACATCCATGGCCGTGCCCTGTGTTTCCACCAGGAGGCAGCAGCCTTTCATGCCATAAAGTTTTGCCAGTGCAGGCACGAGCCCTGCCATTCCCACTATTGGGACTACTTGTTCCGAGCTTTGCGCGCCGAGGGCGGTGATTTTCTTGAAGAACTCCCTGTTGGTGGCCGAAGCGAATATTTTCGGCTTGTCTTTCTTCCCTTGGGTTGCATAGCCTGCCATTGCTATCGTTTCTATGCAGCCGAGCTGCCTTGCGAAATCAAGGGCTTTGGCAGAAACTTCGAACTGGCCTTCAACGGTCAGGGGCTGGAGGTCTCCGCGCATGAAAAGCACGTCGCGCTTCTTGAAGCGCTTTACGTAAAAGCCTATGCTGAACAGGCGCAGCCTGCCGCTTTTCATGGAAAGCACTTGGTTGGGAAAATGCGGCGAGTAGAGTGTTGCTATCCTTTCCGCCCCCTTCTCGCGCACGAGGTGGTCGACGGCAAGTTTCGAAACGAAGCCGACGCCCGGCAAGCCTATCAGGAGCAACGGGTTTTTGAGCGCAGGCCTTTTGGTCACGCGCAAGAACGATTCGGTGAAAGTCGGCGTTGAAGCGGGCGTTTTAGGCATTGAAATCCACCTTTAGCGAAAAATTCAAAATAATATGCGCTGGGCTGAATAAAAACCGATTGTAAAAGGCTTATGGCAAACTGCATAATTATAGCAAACCAAGAAAGTCTTTCGGTTGATTTGTCTCGCTTGCAGAACGATGTTCGCAAAAGCATCGGCTTTTGCAAGCGAGTTCTGCGGCGTGTCGCAGAGCTCGGCTCTGCAACATGGTTTGCGACTAACTGGCGAAAGCTCGCAGGCTTGAGCTGCTCGCGGCCTGCAATCTCGGCAAAATACCGAATTACTTTCCGGTTTCGCTATAATGCGAATAAATACTGCGGTTTGCTAGTCGCAAAAAATAGTTGCAAAACTTTTTGCGTTTTGCTGTAACCCTTGTTTGAAGATGCGGCTGTTCTTGGGTGTTTTTTTAGCCCGTGGCTGGCATTTCAATCGTATTTGCTTTTGCGCCGGTATGCCGCGTACTTGTCCTGCACTGAAAATTTGGGCGGGTGGGCGGCACTTGCCGGCCTAGAGCAATGTTTTTCGTGCATTGTGTATGCGCCGCAAGAAACGCATTTCCCGAGTTTCATGCCCTTGCCCCTAGTGTTTTATGCTTATTGCGCTTCGCCTGCAAAAGACCATTCGAACGAGTCGCCAGTGCAGTTTTCTGCCAGATAGCCTTCGATTTTCTGCATGGTTTTATCCAGGACCTTTGCATCGCCTGCCTTGGCTTCAACATAGTAAGAGGGCGCCCCGACGTAATGGACTTTAGCGCCCATAGGGCCAATGCCTGAAATTATTTTCTTTACGCGCTCCAGGCCGTCGGGCAAATAGCAAGTTATTTTCAAAATGCGGCGGTTTGTGAATTCCTTTTGTTTTATTTCTTTCTCCGCAACTTCCTGCAGTGCGGCCAAGAGAGTTTTGGACACTTTCGCCGTTGGGGCGGTTTTTGCCGAAAGGGCTTCGAAAATGCCGTAGAGCGAGCCGAACTCCTGCTCCAGCTCTTTTATTTCCCCTTCGACCTGCTTGAGGGTCTTGCCCGCTTTTTCGAGCGCGCGCTGCAATAGTTTTTGCGCGCGCTTGGAGTTCTGCCATTCCTCTATCTTCCTTTTCTTTTCCCCTTGGGAAACGCGCTTGAGCGAGACGTCAATCTGTTTTTTCACGGAGTCGGAAACGATTATTTTTCCCACTACCACCTGGCCTTCCTTCAGGTGCTCGCGGATGTTTCGTATCCACCCTGAGGAGATTTCGGAAATGTGGGCGAAGCCCTCGGCATGGCCGTATTCTTCAAGGTCAAGGATGGCGCCGAAAGGCATGATTTTCTTTACTTTCGCGACGACGAATTCATCAAGCTGCGGGAAATCCATTTTCAATAGCTCCTTGGCATTTCTCATTGTTCCTGCTTACTGGAGGACTTCGAGAATCCTGCCGTTGATTTTAGCCCTGCCGCCCTTTGGTTCTGCAATGGGCGAGCCGCACTTCGGGCAATTGATTTGCGTGGTCGAATCGCCGTAGACCGTGCTTTCCTCGCTACAATCACATTTGACAAGCAAAAATCTTCCCATGTTCAAACACCTTTTTTCTTTGATTAGCCTTATTTTCTTTTTTCTAAAAAGAAAGTTTACTTCGCCAGTTCGGCCTTTTTCTTCATTCTTCCGCTTATGACCCGCTCGTGCTTCTTCTTGCATAGGCTGCACTCGAGCATTATCTTGTTGCGGATGCCCTGCTTTTTCACCTTGGCTTTGCCCTTGACCTTGCCGTGGTAGCCTGCAAGCTTGCGCTCGTGCTTCCGCGTGCCCCACGCCAAGGTGCGGCCGGGCTTGAACTTGGTGGTTGAAACCTTTACCTTGTGTTTCACGTGTTTTTTGCAGTAGGGGCAGAATACGTTAATTTCCTTTGGGACAATCATTTTCCAAAACCCCTCCTTCTCTCTTGAACCAAAAACCCGCGGCACTCATTTCCTGCCGTGCCTTGAATATTGCGCTATGAAAAGGAAAGTAAAAGGCGCTTTTGTTCCTTTTAAATATTCTGCGCGCCGGGGGTTATAAAAGTGCCCTCTCGGCCGCCTTGCGCTCCAAAAGCAGCTGTGCCGACTGCACGTCAAGCGAAACCGTCTGGCCTGTTGTGAAAGGGCCGAGGAGCCCGCTTGGGCTTTGGATGCGCGGCAGGTCGGTGAGAATCTTGAGGCGCACGGTGGAATCGCCTTTTTTCGAGTAATCGCTCAAAAGCGAAATGATGCTCCGGTAAAACTCCTTCTCCTCGGCCGAAAGGCCGGTCGAGTTTATGGAGTTGGTCTCGAAGTCTTTCAGGGCCTTGAACAGCACTTTGCGCAGGCGCGTTTGCCTCAATTCCCCCAGGAGTTTCCGCGAGTTGTCCACAACGCGCGACTGCTCGATTGAGAAATTGTCCTGGAGTATTTTTTCCTGGGTTGAAACGAATCCTCCAAGCCGGTCAAAAAAATCGTCTTCAATGGGCGAGAGGTTGTTCTGCCCCCTCTCCTGCAATAGCATGGAGCGCAGGAAATCGTAGCTCAGTTCGCTTATTTCCATGGTGTTCCCTTTCCTTTCAAAACGCACGTCAGGCAAGAAGCGCCTTGTTCTTGCACAGGAGCATGATTCCAGCCGCCTGCGTGGCAGTGGCTTGTTCGCCTTTCTTGAGCGAAAGCCTTTCCGGAAATCCTATTTCAATATCTGTTTGTGCGGATATTTTAATAGTCTTCTCCCGGCCGAAAGCCAGTGCGTCTTCGAGCTTGAACGAGGCGAGCTGTTCCAGGCCGATTGTCTTCGCAATGAATCCAGTGTCGCCGTGCAGCGAGTTGGGGATTCTAATGAGCCTTGCCAGGTCGAGGGTCACTTGCGCATCAACCACGACGCTGTTTTCTGCCCTGAATTTGTCGTAGAGCTTTTTCCAAAACAACGGCGTGGCGAAACGCCATTTTCCCTCTCGCATGAGCGCAAGCACCAGCGCTTTTTTCTCAAAAATCATTTCCGCATTTTTTCCCCTCAAGCCGGCGTGCTTCAACTCTTCAAGCGAGGAATTTTCAATGAGCGTGCAGGCGTAGGCGTAGAAGCGCCTGTGCCAGCCTCCGGATTTTTTGCCCGGGCCCAGCAGGTTTTTTTCGTCGCCGGAAAAGACCGTTTCAGGCCCTTGGAGGAATTCCGTAAGCTGGCGGCGCGAGTCCTGGGTGAGCGCGCGCAGGTTTTCGTCGCGCAGGTGGAAGTGAAAGCCTTTGTTTCCTGAGTAGTTCGCCGAGAAACCTTCAAGGCCGAACTCCACTTGCAGAATGCCTTTCAAGCGCAACGCGTCTTTCTTCACGTGCTCGAAGCACTCGGTGCAGAAAATGGGGTTGTGGCCATGCTCGAAGTCGCTGGAGGGCTTGTCGATGTCGAAAACCAAGTCGCTGCCCTGAAAGCCTTTCTTTTCCATGGGCCGTGCTGCAGGAAATGCATAGTGGGCTGTTGAGACCGACGCGTATAGCGGGGCTTCCTCGCGGAAAAATGCATTCAGTGCGTTGGCGTTGCCGAACGCCTGATGCCTGTAGTCGATTTTGTGATTGAATCCGAACCCGAATTCGCGCTTGAACAAATCCGGCACGTCAATGGACGCGCGGTTGTAATACAACCTAAACGCCTCTTGAAGGAATGCAAGAATAGCTGGATTGTCCAAATTTTCCGACCTTCGTTTTTCACGCCAAGCCCTGGGTTTTCAGGGTGGTGAAGGAAAAGTTTATTCCGGGATGCCTGTAAACCCATTCCACTGTGCTCTGCCCTTCCCTTTGCGTGAAAGGGTGGCTTCCGCCGGAGCAGTTTTCCACGTACTGCTGCATCACTTCCATCGCCTGGTCTTTAGTCATGCCGTCTTTCATGCTTGCTATGGCGATTGCCATTGCTCCGTAATACCTTTTTCCTTCTCCCACGCCTTTCAGTATCGCCTGCAGTTCTGGCCTCTGCAAATATTTCCCTTTCATTGCTGTGAAAGCGTTGTCGCGGGCGAAAACATCTTTCACCGACTCTTTCAATTCCGCCGAGGCTTTGGCGAGCGGTTCAGGCAAGCGCGAGTCGAGCTTCGAGTGGTCGGCAACGCGCACGTTAATGGCGTCACGGAGGCAAAGGAGCAATTCGTGCTTGTCGAAGAAAACCATCCCTTTTTCCACCGCAGCCTCGTTCAAGTTCCTGCCGTACTGCAAGTAATCTATGAATGAAACCTTGAACGAGTCAGGCCCTTCTTTTTGGAATGACGGGAAGAAATCGCGGGCTATTTGCGCAAGCGTTTCCTCTTCTTCCTCTTGCAGTTGCCTTTCGTATTCGCCGGATTTGAGCCATGCGAACTTGCGCAGGAAGCTGATGCCGGCAGAGTAAAGCATCAGGCGCGCGAGAAGGAGGTTTTTCACTTCTCTTTCTGCGCTTTTTGGAAAACAAGGCTGTTTGTGGAGGCTTTTCTGGGCGAAAAAAACTGCTTCCCTTATTTCAAGGTCTCTGGGAAGGCCTTCGCCGATAAGCGTCTTTCCTTCGGTGAGGAACGGATATTTTGCAATAAGCGTTTCTTGGCCCAAACTCCCACCGTGTAGAACTAGCGGACGCTTTCTTAAATCCTTATTTGTTTTCAGACATCCCTTTTCTTTTTGAAGGAGCTTGCCATCCTTCAGCCTGAAGGGAGTGTCCGTCAACCCCAAAAGAAAAACGATGGGGGGGGTGTCTCTAGACATTCTCGACGCGCGGCGCGAGATAATAGGCTATTTTCGCGTCGCCGATGTCGTAGGAAACTTTTACTGGAGCGTCGTTTTTCAGTTCGACGCTTATGATCGTCTCATCGGGGCAGGCGCGGGTTATGTCCTCCAGGTATTGGAATGGAAACATTGCGCGGCTCTTGCCTTTAACGCTCATTCCAGTAATGTGCTCCGAGTCTTTCTTGGTCTGGATGTGCAGGTCGCCGCTGTCCCCGTGGGCTTCGATGACGAACTCCGAATCATCCGCCTGGAGTACGACGTGCGAGGAAAGGAGGCCTGCGTCGTGCAAGGCGTCCTTGAAAACGCGGCCTTTTATCTTAATGCTGGCGTCGAACTCGACTTTCGGCTCTTTAGGCAGCGTGGTTGACGATTCGAGGAGCGGGAGCTTGAAGTGCCTGCGCGAGTGGCCTGAAAATTCGAGGAAGAGCTTGGATTCCTTCTCGTCGCGGCTTATG
>Ga0209211_10010540_pt1 | contig 12008 bp, 14 predicted proteins | sample RifGroA2_FD_183992 | JGI IMG/M metagenome (GOLD analysis project Ga0209211, IMG submission 183992) | Groundwater microbial communities from Rifle, Colorado, USA - Groundwater A2 (SPAdes) (version 2) | ecosystem: Environmental > Aquatic > Deep subsurface > Groundwater | place: Rifle, Colorado... | reverse complement strand
GTCCAACACGTCTCCTTGTCACGGAGAAGATCGCCGGTTCGAATCCGGTCGGGCCCGCAACGCAATATCATTAGTATTTTCATTATTAATTTCTGATGCCCTTAGGGACGTTGGGACTTTCCTAATTCCAATTAGTTTGCTACTCTTCGAAAGAATCTAATCTTTGATTTGGAGGAGAATATGACTACAGAATGTCTTTGGGCGGTTATCCGACTCGGAGAAAACTCATTGTTGAAAACAGATTTGAACCGTGCGGTAATGGCGCTTTGCGAGGCTCTAGAGTCTCACTTTAGACCGCATGTCTGCCTGAACGGGGAAGAGGGCGTGAGGGTGCTTGAGGAGATTTCGCCAACTTCAAATACGGAGGTAATCATCAGACCCCACCTCGTAGTGTCCGGAATTGATGCTTGGTTGAATGTGAAATTTGGTGTTTTCCTTAATGAGTTAACGCAACCGACAAATGTTGCCGAGCTTAGTCCGCGGCAATCAGCATTTGTTGTTCAACAGTTGTCAGGTGAATCGCGCGCAACTGTCTTTGAGAAAGTGAAGCGATGGTATTTCGAATATTTCCTTCCTAGAACCCAAAAGGCGCTTGCGAGCATTACCGAACAGTTTGCAAGCGGCGAACCAATGCTTGCGAGCGATGATCGGAATCGCATTTTCGACATTCATGGCGGGCGGTACATGGACGTCCCTTATACTGAATCTGGGATTGTCGGCGGAAATCTCTTTTGGGCTGTTTGTTTCGGGCGCACTATGTTTGAGCAAGGCGAAGATGGATTGGCCCACGCAGATCAGCTCATTCTAGCGCGGCACGCGAGGCAAAAGGACGCCGTGCAAGACATCTTGGGCCTTTTCGATACACGAGGCGTTCGGCGTTAAGCCCTCCGAGTCCACACAATTATCGACGCAACACAATAACGGCCTGTCAGTTTCTGGCAGGTCGTTTTGCTTTTAGATAGAGAAATCGAGTATGTAAATAAACCTTGTTTTATGAAAGAATATAGTTCTAACATTGTTCACGGTGTTCCTTGATTGGCATTTTCTAGCGACAGCGTTTTTGTCGTTGTCTTCCCGTTGTTTTATAAGACAGGTAAAGGGGAATTTAAGTATCGTGAACATATTTTGAAAAAACATTAACAAAAAATGTGATTGTGTCATAAAGAAAGTGGGTGATGGCGGGAGCATCTGCGATAGCGCTCCGACACCTAACGCCGGGCAACCGGCGTTTAAAGAAATTTTTAAATGGCTGAAATATTTCGCAAAATAAGTTCGATAAAATTACCACAACTGGATCGTGAAGCCCAGGGTGAGGATTATTGGCGCGAACATAAAGGCGTCGTAAGATGCCCGCGTTGCGGAAATGTTCATTTTAAGAAACGCTGGTATGCTTCTTCGTCGGATTTAAGAGGTCGGCTTAAAATAAAAAAACTATCGATTACCGAGACAAAGTTTTGTCAGGCCTGCCGCATGATTAAAGAGCATACTTTTGAGGGCGAAATTTTTATTGACGGTTTTCCTTCTTATAAAAAGAAAGAACTCTTGCGCCTAATTAATAATTTTGGAGAGCGCGCTGTAAAAATAGACCCGCAGGACAGAATCATAAAGGTTGAAGAAACCGAATCGGGGTATCGCGTCACAACTACGGAAAATCAGCTAGCGGGCAAGCTCGCTAGAAAAATTAAAGAAGTTTTTAAAATGGTGAAAGTTCATTATTCACGCTCGCCTGAACCGGCCGAGGTCTCGAGAATCTTCGTCGCTTTCCATGGAGCGTGAGGCTCCAAATTTAGCTAAGGTCCGAGTAAAATGGAAAAAGGCAGTAAGTAATTTTTTGGCTATCTTAATTCCGCGCCGAATTGCTTGGCGGTTTCACTGTAAATATTTGCCTGAATTTTATCAACTTCTTCTGATGTAAGTGTGCGCTCGTTTGAGCGATATACAATACGGTAGGTGTAGCTGATCCTATTGTCGCCGAACTTTTCCGCGTTCTCGTATTTATCAGACAGGCGGACTTCTTCCACAAGATCGCCGCCAAGATCGCGAATTAAATCGAAATAATTATTCGGGATAAAATCTTTGGAGACTACAAAAGAAATATCGCGGGTGATCGGTGGGAATTTAGAAACCTCTTTAAACTTATTTCCGAGTCTGAGCTGTTTTTTGACCCGGGGGTCTTCTGACCAGAGCAGGCGAATGTCGGGGAGTTCCATTGAGATAATAGCAAGCCGCTCAAGCCCGAACCCGAATGCCCATCCGGTGTAATTTTCAGGGTCTACCCCAAGATTTTTAAGAACGCTTGCGCGCACCACGCCTGAACCTACAATTTCAATCCAGCGGTCGTTTATATTTATTTCGATTTCAACCGAGGGATTGGTGAAGGGAAATGTATCCTCGTTAAAACGATATTTTATATCTTTTCCAAAAATAGTCTGAACAATTTTTACTAAAATATCTTGCAGGTCGTTCATCGTGATTGTTTTTTGCGAGCGAGGCACGAGATACCAGCCATCTACTTGGTGAAAAATATTCATGTGGTTGCGGTCAATTTCGTCTTTTCTATAAACTTTGCCGTAGGATAGCGCGCCCATAGGCTCATTTTTTGCGATTCGTTTTTTAACTTTCTCGTTCATTAAATAGTAATACCACATGATGGTCGTGTGTGTGCGGAGAATGTGGTTTTCGTCTACATAGTATGTATCGGAGCGCGAGCGCGCCGGATGATCTTTCGGGAAGTTAAATAGATCAAAATGAATATCAGCCTGGACAATTTCCGGAACCTGGATTATGTCAAAATTCTTGAAATCTGGAAGATTAGCAATTCGTTCCATGAGTTCATGAATGGGGCTTTCTGGCGCGCGCGAAAGATCAGGCATATTTAAAAAACGAAGCATTCTTTTTGCTTCAGCATCGTCTCTATCTTTGAGCGATTCTTTTAATTTTAATTCTTCCGGAGATTCTATTTTAATCTCACTAGCCATATCTTTTCAAATTAGCAAAATGCGGCAGATTTTTCCAGCGCAATTGAAAACGCATGGCATCGTACTAGTCGCAGATTATCCATGCGTTTCATTCGGTCGGTTTGCCGCGTCGAAGCCAACTTCGGCTTTTTTGAGCTCTCCGAGCCGCTCTGCAATTCTACAATCGCAGATTATAAATGGGATTAAACTGCGCAGCGTATGTTCAGCTTCCTTTTTTCGCGGATCACGCTCGTGCAATTCGCGCAGGTCATCTCCTTCTTTACCAAGTATGTCGAGGATCACTATGTGTCGCTTTTTCCCATTTCCGCAGTTTCTGCATTTCTCATGAAATTCTATGGCGCAGTCGATGGCCGCGCCGCCGAGACGTACCCGGAAAAAATCAAATGTTTTGTCCCATTCCATAAAAGACCACCTCCTTTCTTTGATATAATTATATCATAAACTTGTGTCGGAATTGTGTGTAATGTGTGATTAATTTACTGTTATGATATATCATAACAGTATGCCGCATGTATCGCGACGCAAAGTTAAGAAGAAAATTTATTTAAGACTAGAAACAGATTTACTGGATGTATTTTTGAGTTCGCGCTCCAAGAAAGAGATGGCTGGTTTAATAAAAGATTTACTTACATCAACTGAGCGCGTGATGCTCGCAAAACGAATCGCAATAATTTTAATGCTCAACGAAGGTTACTCTTTTAGAGCTGTCGAAAGAACATTGAAAGTGACCCTGCAAACAGTTTTTCGTTTTTGGAAAATGAAAAAGGATGGCAAATTTAAAGATTTGAAACGAAAAAACAAGCAGGATGAAGGTTTTTGGGAAATGCTGGAGAAAATAATGCAAGCAGGGCTCCCGCCGAGGGGAAAAGGAAGGTGGAAGCACGTTTTTGAAACTATGGATAATGCAGAAAAAAGATACAGAAGATTGTATAAAAATTAATTTTATTATCGTTATGATATATCATAACGATATCAATTTGAATATTCTATAAATTATGCGTCTATGTGTTACGATTTGTATTTAAAAAACAAAGGCCCGAGCTTCATTGATATTATCTTCGAAGCCGGGCCGTTTACATTATGCTACGCAGCCGCTCCTATGGAGGGCTTAACCTTTTTTCATACATTTTGTTCCGTCGTTCTGGTGTGAGCCTGTTGTGGTAATGGTTGATTCCCGTGATTCGCATGAGGTCCGGAGGGTTATCCCCGAATGGCGGCTCATCGAAGCAATAAAGCTGGACGCCTAGCTGGCACTCTTCGCCACTTAGCACCGGATACCAGCGCGAAACTTTAACGAGAGAGCGTCCCTGGCTTCGTTTTTCAATACGAGCTAGCGCTCCGCGTATAATTGCAAGATCGGTGGTGTCATCTTTCTCCCCATCGAAAATGAGCTCGATGGGATAGGGATCCAGACCTTCAGTCCCGTCTCTGCCGAATATTATTATCGCCATGGTTGCCTCCTTGTGATTTAGAATCTAACAAATTTACTTTATGAAAAAGTAGCATTTCTCGGCAATTTGTCAACTTTTTGCTGGCTTTTCATAATATTTTCTGTTATTATTAATTCATAATCGCAATAAAATCTTGATCTAAAAATGGCTAAAAATAATGGTAAAAAAGGCGCCGTCCAGAATGGGGGGCAAGGGGGGGCTAGTCAGTCAGTTACAAACGGATCGAACAATTACACCGCAAAAGACATATATGTTTTAGAGGGCCTTGAGCCTGTTCGAAAACGTCCGGGAATGTATATCGGATCAACTGGCATTGATGGGCTTCATCATTTAATTTGGGAAGTTTTTGATAACTCGCTTGATGAGGCTATGGCCGGATATGCAAAAAATATCCTGGTTACTTTACTTCCCAAAAATAATGTAAGAGTCGTTGATGACGGCAGAGGAATTCCGGTTGAAACGCATAAACAGACGAAAAAATCAGCGCTTGAAACCGTTATGACCACGCTTCATGCCGGAGGAAAGTTCGGCGGTGATTCGTACAAGGTTTCTGGAGGTCTTCACGGCGTCGGAGTTTCCGTTGTAAACGCGCTTTCTATTTTGCTTACTGCTGAGGTCTGCAGGGACGGCGAGAGATGGAGCCAGTCTTATGAAAGAGGGAAGCCGATTTCAAAAGTTAAAAAAATAAGCAGCTGCAAGGGCTCTGGAACCGCGGTAACATTCGAACCCGATTCAGAGATCTTCAAAGAAACCAGGTTCAATTGGGACACAATTTTGGAGCATCTGCGCCAGCAGGCTTATTTGACCGCGGGTGTTAAAATTCAAATTAAAGATGAGCGTGATAAGGAAGAAGCTCTTCATGCTTCTTATACTTTTTGTTTTGAATCCGGGATTCGTTCGTATGTAAAATTTCTAAACAAAGCGCACAAAGTAAAAAATGATGCGATTTTTTACACGTCAAAGGAAATAAGCGATATATCGATTGAGATAGCGCTTCAATATATAGATGATCTTACCGCGCGCGAGCTCGCCTTTGCGAATAATATTTATAATCCGGAAGGCGGTTCGCATTTAACCGGATTTAGGACAGCTTTAACCCGCGTACTCAATGATTACGCGCGCAAAAACGGATATCTGAAAGAAAAAGACAGCTTGACCGGAGAAGACGTGCGCGAGGGGTTGACCGCGGTGATCGCGGTTAAAATCAGGAACGCTGTTTTGCAGTTTGAAGGGCAGACAAAAGCCAAGCTTGGAAACCCCGAGGCAAGAGGCGCGGTGGAGAGTGTTTTTGGCGAGGCGTTTTCAAATTATCTGGAAGAAAATCCGTCCGAAGCGCGGGCGATTTTAGAAAAAGTTATTTTAGCGCTCGAAGCGAGAAAAGCCGCTAAGGCCGCTAAAGATACGGTTTTAAGAAAAGGGGCGCTCGATGGATTAACGCTACCAGGAAAACTCGCGGATTGCCAATCAAGGAAAGCCGAGGATTCGGAGCTATTCTTGGTGGAGGGAGATTCGGCTGGGGGAAGTGCGAAGCAGGCGCGGGACAGGAAATTTCAGGCTATTCTGCCGCTTCGCGGAAAAATTTTAAACGTTGAAAAAGCTCGACTGGACAAAATGCTTTCTTCAAAAGAAATCAGGGCGCTTATTATCGCGCTTGGCGCGGCTATCGGGGATGAGCTGGATATTTCGAGACTTCGTTATCATAAAGTTGTAATCATGACCGATGCTGATGTGGACGGTGCGCACATTCGCACTCTGCTTTTGACACTTTTTTACAGATATTATCTTCCTTTGATAGAGAGCGGCTATTTGTATATTGCCCAGCCGCCGTTATTTAGGATTCAAAAAGGAAAGGACGTGCGATACGTCTATAGCGAAGAAGAAAAAGAAAAAAATATGAAAGAATTGGAAAAAATAACAAAAGAAAAAGACGCGGCTAAAGGAAAAAAAGCGCCTGGGAAAGCAAAAGAAGACGGGGAGGAAATTTCGGAGGAAAACGTTGAAGGATCGGATGAAAGCGCTGGCGAGGCCAAAATAAAAGGTGTTTCGGTTCAGCGATATAAGGGCTTGGGGGAGATGAATCCAAGCCAGCTTTGGGAAACAACAATGGATCCGGCGGTGCGGGTTTTGCGCCAAGTTACCATTGCAGACGCGGCTGAAGCTTCAAAAACTTTTGACATGCTCATGGGCGATGAAGTCGCTCCGCGCAAACTTTTCATCCAGACCCACGCGCGAAATGTGCAGAATATTGATGTTTGAGTCGCATTTTTTTCCTGAAAAAAACGGGCGCCTTGTGAGTCGCCCGTTTTCTTTTTCCGGCTTTTGCCGGAGGGGTTTGTTTTAACGGGCGCGATGTCAGAGGTATTGTGGGTTTCGGAAATGATTCCGCGAAACCTCCAATTTATGATCATTCTGATCGACCAGGCGTATCCCAAGACCCGCGATTTCCTCTCCCGCATCCAGTTTCCAGCTTTCTGCGTCCCACACCGTTTTCAGGTGTAGTGGGATATAGAGTTGGCCGTCCATGGATAAAGGAATTTTCGCCCGCACATTCCTCAGCAGGCGATCCTTTTTCGCGATCAAGGCGTTGATGATACCCCGGGCTTCATCATCGCCCTCGTCGTTCAAGACAAGGATTGACTGCTTTAACCGGCCATTTGCTTCGACATACAGTTTCAGCTTGGCCATCCTCGTTGTTGGTATTTCTCCCATTGTTCCTTCCTCCTTCTAGTTTTTTCTGCTGTTGGAAATTACGCATGGCCGGTAACTGGTTGAAATATAGTGAGATCGCCTACTGCTTCTCGGATAAAATCGCCAATTCCGCACTGCGCCTTGGTCGCTTCTTGTATGGCGGCTATTTTGTCAGAGATAGTTGTCTGGCGATAAGGGATTCCGCCGATTGTTACTTCTTGTTTCCCCGTTTTTTTGTACACAAGGATCTTTATTTCCATTGTCTCCATAGGTCCTCCTTTCTGGAGAGTTCATATTATTTATATTACTTTCTCTCTGAAAAGTCAACTAATTTGACATTTATTTTGTTTCTGGTATCTTAGAAATTGAGCCCCTCGGGGCTTTTAAAAAACTCAAATTCGTTCAATATTTAAGCGGTTTTCTAGTTTTATGTTCGAGAAATTAATTTCATATTTAAAAGAAACTCGCCAGGAGATGCGGCATGTAAATTGGCCTTCAAGGCAGAACACGATACGCTTTACCTTGCTGGTTATCGGAGTGTCCGCGATTGTAGCCGTATTATTAGGCTCTCTTGATTTTCTGTTCCAGTTTTTATTGGGTAAGTTCGTTTTATAATGGCGAAGCAAACATCGGAATTCGGGAAAAATTGGTACGCGGTGCATACTTATTCCGGCTACGAAGACGCGGTTTCAAGAAATTTAAAACAGCGCATTGAATCTCTGGGAATGGAGGATAAGATTTTCAACGTGCTTGTTCCTAAAGAAAAGAAAATAAAAATTAAGGGCGGGAAAAGAGTTACGGATGAGGAAAAAATTTATCCCGGATATGTTCTTGTTGAAATGATCGTAACGGATGATTCGTGGTATGTTGTCAGAAATACTCCGCGGGTAACCGGCTTTGTCGGTTCAGGCACGACCCCTACTCCGCTTTCAAGAGAAGAAGTTGATTATCTTTTCAAAAGAATGGGCGAGTCAGAGCCTAAATTTAAAGTTGACGTTAAGATTGGAGACGCGGTCAGGATTTCGGACGGGCCCTTTAAGGATTTTGAAGGCAAAGTTAATGATGTGGATGAAGAGCGCGGAAAAATAAAAGTGCTTGTTTCAATGTTTGGACGCGAGACTCCGGTGGAGCTTGATTTTTTGCAGGTAAAGAAGTTATAAAGGACAAGTTATGGCGAAAGCAATAAAAACAATAATTAAATTACAAATTCCCGGGGGGAAAGCCACTCCAGCGCCTCCAGTTGGAACGGCCTTAGGGCCGCATGGAATTAACATTGGCGAATTCGTAAAAAAATTCAACGACGCGACCGCGGACAAAGACGGAACGATTATTCCGGCGGAGATAACCATATATGAAGACAGAACTTTCACTTTTGTCCTAAAAACTCCTCCGGCCTCTGATTTTTTGCGAAAAGCCGCGGGAATCGAAAAAGGATCCGGAGTTCCGAATAAAGAGAAAGTGGGCACGGTTACAAAAGCGCAGATCCGCGAAATAGCCGAGAAAAAAATGGAAGACCTGAACGCGAACGATGTTGAGGCCGCGATGAAGATAATCGAAGGAGCTGCGCGTTCTATGGGAATTGAGGTTACGAAATAGTTGGTAGTTTTTAGTTTATAGCCGATTAGACAATCTGATTTTAGACATGCTAGTGTTCGAGAGAACGCTAGTTTTTATTTAAGGAGGAATCGCGATGAGACAGGAATCAATAACTCAGGAAGATTTCAAAAGACTGCTTGAACAGGATTTTGTGAATGAGCGCCGTTTTATGGAAGTAGATAAGAAATGGTTTTGCCGCGATTGCGGGAGTCAAGCGCTTGTCCATGTTGTTGCGCACACGATTTGGGACGGTCCTTTCGAAGGGGCTGGAAGCGGAAAATGTGACTATCGCGTTGTCCCATATTGTTCCAAGTGCGAAGCTGGAGAAAAAGCTACATGGTCGAGCTCGGGCGCTCCTATTAGAGTTCCTTGGGCGGGACATACAGAACTTCGCGTTCTTCGTAGGGTTGCTTTGAGACTAAGCGTCCCATATCTCGCGCATCTGACGAAAATATGGAAAGTAAAACTAAGAATTGATTACTCTTTTTAATTCGAAAACCCTCAAGTAATCTTGAGGCGAAACAAAAGAGGGGGCGGGCTTAACGTCTGCCCCTTTCTTGTTTTCCAAAAAAGAAAATGATAATCTTATAAACAATCCCGATCTGATTTTTATGTTTAAGTCAAGAATACTTGCAATAGGTTTTTTAATTTTAGGGCTACTAGCCGGTTATTTTGATGTTGCTAATTTAGCCGGCAAACTCAATGCGCCTGATTTTTTGAAAGTGCCTTTTAGTCTTGGGCTTGATTTGCAGGGCGGAACCCATCTGACTTATAAAGCCGATGTTTCGCAGATAGATTCGTCTGAAACTTCTGAAGCAATGTCGGGCCTGCGTGATGTTATTGAACGGAGAGTTAATTTTTTTGGCGTTACAGAGCCTTTGATACAGGTTGAAAAAAGAGGGGATGAAAACAGACTGATTGTGGAGCTTGCCGGAATTAAAGATATAAATGAAGCGATAAATATGATCGGTAAGACTCCTTATCTTGAGTTTAAAGTTTTAGCGCCCGGAACAAATCTCGATGAACTGCAAAAAAAGCAAGAAGCAGGCGACCAGTTTGCCATTTTGAACGCGTTTTCGCCTACAGCTTTGACCGGTCGCTATATTAAGAAAGCAACGCTTAATACTACGGACAGATCTTTTGAGCCGGTTGTAAGTTTGCAGTTTAATGACGAGGGCAGAGAACTCTTCGCGGAGATCACAAAAAATAATATTGAAAGGCCTGTGGGGATTTTTCTCGACGGACTTCCGATTTCAACTCCGATTGTTCGCGAAGAAATAACGCAGGGCGAAGCGCAGATTTCCGGAAATTTTACCGTGGAGTCCGCGAGAGAGCTTGTAAGAAATATAAACGCAGGAGCCCTGCCTGTGCCGATCAATTTAATTTCCCAGCAAACAGTCGGCGCGTCTCTGGGCGAGTCGGCCCTTTTGAAAATGCTTTGGGCCGGCATATACGGCACTCTAGCGGTTGCTTTGTTTTTGATTATTTTCTACAGGCTCCCGGGATTTACAGCTGTGGTTGCTTTGGCAATTTACGCGGCTGTGCTTCTCATGTTGTTTAAATTGTTTCCGGTTACGCTAACGGCGGCGGGAATTGCCGGATTTATCCTTTCTATCGGCATGGCCGTGGACGCGAATGTTTTGATTTTTGAACGCACAAAAGAGGAGCTTCGTTCAGGAAAAAGCTTGGCGCTCGCGGTTGAAGAAGGATTTTTAAGAGCGTGGCTTTCGATCCGCGATTCAAATGTTTCCAGCTTGATTACGGCAACGATTCTTTATTGGTTTGGCACAAGTCTTGTTAAAGGTTTTGCGTTAACGCTCGGCCTTGGAATTTTAATCAGTATGTTTTCGGCGATAACAGTTACAAGAACTTTCCTTCGCGCGATTGAATTTAAAACAGCCGGCGAGAAGAGTAAAATTGTTGGTTTATTGTTTGGAGGGAGCAAGGCTTAAAATGAATTTAATCAAAATCAGAAAATTTACATATACTTTATCGATCCTGCTTATTCTTGCCAGTATTTTCGCGCTTTACGCGTATGGATTAAAACTCGGCATAGATTTTACCGGAGGCGCTATTTCCGAAATTGAATTCAACGGCGAGCGGCCCGACATTTCCAAAATTACTGAAAAAGTAAATGTTTTGAATTTTGGAAATGCAATTATTCAGCCAACTGGCGAGAAGGGAATTTTAATCAGGACACGCGATTTGACGGAAGGCGAGCATCAGGCGCTTTTAAGAGAAATCAATTCTTTGGGGGTGTCTCGAGAGCTTCGTTTTGATTCAATAGGTCCGACAATAGGCAGAGAGTTGAGAAATCGTTCAATTTGGGCGATTGGCTTGGTTCTTATTGCGATAATTTTGTATATTGCTTTTGTTTTTCGTAAAGTTTCAAAGCCTGTTTCTTCATGGTTTTATGGAATTTTTGCGGTAGTTGCACTGTTCCATGACATTTTGATTCCGCTTGGAGTTTTCGCGTATCTTGGAAAATTTTACGGCGCGGAAATAGATACGCTTTTTGTAACGGCGATTTTAACCGTGCTTGGATTTTCAGTCCACGACACCATTGTTGTCTACGACCGAGTCAGGGAGAATTTAAAAAAACAGCAGAAAGGCGAGATTTTTGAAGATACAGTGGCAAGATCGCTTTCGCAAACTCTGACGCGTTCCATAAATACTTCTTTGACTGTGCTTTTGGTCCTGTCGGCTCTTTATTTGATAGGCGCCGAGTCAACAAAATATTTTTCACTAACGCTTATAATAGGCATAATCGCCGGAACATATTCTTCGATTTTTATAGCATCTTCTCTTCTCGTGACTTGGAATAATTTCCAAAATCGCAGGAGTTAATTTTTAAGTGCAAGGCGCAAAATTTAATTCCACAAATTAACTTCAATTAATCCTGCCAACGCATTTTTTTGAATTTTCGAATCTGCAGTTAGCGTGCGATCGCATCATAACTTAAGATTCAGGAACAATCAGACTCTGTCAAACATTCGATGTTTGACAGAGGGCTTTATAATAACCGGTCATATTCTTCGATTTTTATAGCCTTTCCGCTTCTCGTGGAATAATTGTCAGCAAAAAAGACTCGCCCGGTAATCGTAAAAATCAACTACTCACTCATGTAAAAAGGCCTTATAAATAATTACGTGGATTATACCTCCGGCTACGTAAACTAATCAAGACCTTCGCAACACTTCCAGTGGCGTCTGATAATTAATTCCCATGTGTAATCTTTCAGTATTGTAATACGGCAAATACTTTCTGAGCGCGATTTTGAAATGTTTGATGGTGT
>Ga0209211_10010539_pt1 | contig 12010 bp, 14 predicted proteins | sample RifGroA2_FD_183992 | JGI IMG/M metagenome (GOLD analysis project Ga0209211, IMG submission 183992) | Groundwater microbial communities from Rifle, Colorado, USA - Groundwater A2 (SPAdes) (version 2) | ecosystem: Environmental > Aquatic > Deep subsurface > Groundwater | place: Rifle, Colorado... | reverse complement strand
TGATAAAGATCGCCGGATTGTTGACTGATCTTTATCGCTTCACGATATTTTTTGATCGCCTCTTCATAGTTACTTTTTGAAGCGAGATAATCGCCATTAAAAGAAAAGGCTTTCGCAATACCACTTTCATAATTAATTTGAGCTGCAATATTGTAAAGTGAATCAACTAATTGAAGATATCCCGTAGTATCAACAGAAGTTTGTTTTAACTGGGTCAGTAATGCATCTGCTTTTTTTTTCTTATCAGATTCTTCCATCTTTTTGCATCCCGAGGTTACCAGCATCAGAAAAAATAGGATGGAATAAAGTGGGATATTATCCAACGCAGAGTGCATGAAGGATTTAAAGGGAGTTTGAAACTTTTGATTTTGAATTTGCATTGAAAAATTTATGAATAATATTATGCCTTAAGATAATTAAAAGAGAACAATTATTATTAAATAATTTTCGGGAAGAGATTTTACTTTATGAATTAATTTTTTTAGAGAGGGAGTGAAAAGAAAAATTTGCTTCCTTTTCCCGGTTCACTTTCAACCCCGATACAACCGCCATGTTTTTCAACGAATTCTTTACACAATCCTAACCCAAGACCGGTTCCCCTTTCTCCGCCGGTCCCATTCTTTGAGTGTATGGTATTTATGTTGAAAATATTTTTTTTAGTTTCCTCGTCCATCCCGGTTCCGTTATCTTGCACCGAAATTATTAAGTTGTGATCTGCAAAATCGGACGAGATTTCAATTTGTCCCCCGGCATGAGAATATTTTATAGCGTTATTTGTAAGATTACGGAGAATTATTTCAAGCATTGGCTGATCGGCTAAGGCTGTGGTGTTACTATCAATTTTGTTAAATAATTTAACTTCCTTTTTCTGCGCCTGTGGAGTTAATAAATGGAATACTTTGTCAATAATCTTTGCAACTTCAACTTTATCCGGATTAAAACTTACTCTTCCTGTTCGAGAAGCCGAGAGATTTAAAAGATTTTCTACAAGTTCATAAGTCTTTATCGCTACTTCTTCAAATCCGGAGATATATTCTAATCTTTCCTTCTCCGAAAATTCATGATAATCTTCTTTTAACATGGTTGCGAGGTTAATTAAAGTATTAAAGGGGCTTCTCAAATCATGTCCGATTATAGAAAACAACTTTTCCTTAGCTTCGTTCAACTCAAGGAGTTCAACATTTTTCAAATTAATCTCTTTACTTTGCCCTTCGATCAAAGCATTTTTTTCTTGAAGAAGAATATTGATCTTTTTCCTTTTGCCATTCAACCTAAAGAGCATAATTGCAATGGCAAGCAAGAAAAAAATTGCAGTAATAGTTGCTATCAAATAAATTTTTTGTTTTTCGTTTTGATAATGCTGTTCTTGGATATCTCTCTGAAATCGTTCATACTCTGATTTATTTTTCAAATCCAGCAGCCGTTTCTGCATTCCTTCATCTTCTATATCCTGCTTGTATTTATTAAATTGTTTCAAAGCGACAAAAGCTTTTTCAGTATTGCCCAAACGATCATAGATTTCAGCAAGATTACCGAATGCATCCCTTAGAATAAACTTGATAGATGATTTTTCACCAATTACAATACTCTTTTCGAAATTTTCCTTTGCTGTTATAAGATCATTTTCTAACAAATAGGCTTGACCTAATCCTTTATAAGCACGCGCTACTCTCATCGGCACATTTTCATTTAGCGCCATTTTTAACATTTGAATAAAATAAACTTTTGCATTCTTCGGATCTTTAATATCCAAATAAAAATTACCTAACCCCTGGTTAGCCAAAGCTAATCCGACAGTGTCATTTCCGGATTGATAAACATCGAGCGATTTTTTTAGATAATATAATGCGGAATCTTTATTTACATCACTAAAGGCTGTGCCTAAACAATTATAAGCATACCCAATTGTCTGTACCTGATTTGAAGCGTTAGCATAAGGTAAACTTTCTCTGTAGTATTCAATCGCCTTTTCATTCTGCGCTGTTTCTTTGTAAACCAAACCGATATTACTCAAGCAACGAGCTATACCACTGTTGTTCTTTTGCTCTTTCATATATTCAAGTGAATGAAGATAGTGATCGAGCGCTTTATCGTATAAACTCCAGTTGTAATAGACGGTTCCAAGGTTATTATACGTGGTAGCCCGATTAGCTAGATTCGGTAGTTTATTTCTTATTACTAATGCTTTGTCAAAATAGTATACTGCGCTGTCGTAATCGGATATTATCCAGTAAATATATCCCATAAAATTAAATGACGAACCAAGTCCGGTAGAGTCATTTGATTGCATTCTTACAATTGCTGATTGTTTTAATGCTGCTATCGCTTCACTTCTTTTCTTTAAATTTAAATAGGTATCTCCTAAATTATAATAAGCGTCTCCAATGTCGATGAGTTCATTAGTTTGTTTGCTTAACTTCACAGCCTGGTTAAAATTATCCAGTGCCTCGATATTTTTTCCCTTAGCTGAAAAGTACTTTCCTTTAAAGAAGTAAGATTTTGCTATTCCCCTTTGATAATTGTTTATTTTAGAAAGTTTATAGAGTGAGTCGGTGAACTCGAAATAATTATCCGTGGTTACTTCAATCGTTTCAAACTTTTTGAGGTAAGATTCCGCATTTGCAATTTTATCACGTTCCTCCTTTTTATTACAACCGACACAGATTAGTAGTAGGAAAAATGAAAGGAGTAGATTCCGATTTAAATTAAAAGACTCTCGTTTTAACAAGTTATTCGTAATCAGTTTTTAGTTTTTAAATATCTTATACAAGTAAAATAAACAAACATTCGTAAATAATGGAGATAAAATCACTAAAATATGATGTGTCAACTACCTAAAATATTTATTTCAATTATCAACTTTAGTCTAAAATTAAAAGATAATTCGATCCACGGTGGTTCCTATTCAATTCACAAACCAGATATTCATGGTAATTGCTTATTATCAATTGGAATCACTATAGTTCGCCAAAATTATTCGTTATTGCCACAGTTGATAGTATTAACTGATTTCAATATGAATATTTTCTTCAAATTTCGTTTGAAAAGGGCAAAAAAATGCCCGGTGGAGGGCTACCGGGCGTGGGAAGATTCACTATGGGGGGTAAGCATAATGAATCGTGGTTCAAACTTAAAACACTTTTTTAAAAAAAGCAAGAACTTTTTTTTATTTTTTTGATTTTTTTTTATTCCCCCATTGCTTTGATAATTAAACGTTTTCGACGTTGTCCGTCAAATTCAGCATAATAGATTTGCTGCCACGGACCAAAATCAAGCTCACCATTCGTAACAGGAACGATAACCTCATGATGAATTAGCAAACTCTTCAAATGGGCATCTCCGTTATCTTCACCGGTTCGATGATGTAAATAGTTTTGATTGAATGGTGCGAGATGTTCAAGCCAAGTGTCAATATCCTGAATAAGTCCGCTCTCAGCATCATTTACGTAAACACCGGCAGTAATGTGCATTGCCGACACGAGAATCATTCCCTCTTTAATTCCGCTTTTATGTAAAAAGCTTTCTACATCGCTTGTAATATTGATGTATTCTCTTTTCTTTTTTGTGTTGAACCACAAATACTCGGTAAATGTTTTCATTTTTTTCACGCTGCTCTAAATTTCAATAAAAAAGCTTTTATAAATTTATTCAGATCACCGTTCATAACTCCTTGAGTATCGGAAGTTTCTACATCCGTTCGGTGATCCTTCACCATATTATACGGATGAAAAACGTAGGAACGGATTTGGCTTCCCCACTCAATTTTCATTTTTGTTTTTTCAATTTCATCTAAGGCTTCTTCCTGTTTCTCCACTTCTTTTTGGTAGAGTTTTGATTTAAGTAGTTTCATTGCGTTCATTTTGTTTTGCGTTTGTGAGCGTTCACTTTGGCAAGCGGCAACAGTATTTGTTGGAATATGAGTAATTCGAACTGCGGTTTCAACTTTGTTTACGTTCTGCCCACCTTTACCACCGGAACGATACGTATCAATGCGTAGGTCTGCGGGATTAATTTCGATCTCAATCGTATCGTCAATTTCCGGGAAAACAAAAACCGAAGCAAAAGATGTATGACGTCTTTTATTTGAATCAAACGGAGAAATACGGACTAATCGATGAACCCCATTTTCAGCTTTAAGATAACCATAAGCATATTCGCCGATTACCTCAATGGTCGCGCTTTTTATCCCCGCGCCGTCCCCGTCGAGAATATCGAGCAATGTCATTTTAAAATTATTTTGTTCTCCGTATCGGAAGTACATACGCATAAGCATATCAGCCCAGTCCTGAGCTTCTGTGCCACCGGCGCCGGAATGAATGTTAAGAATGCAATTCTTGTTATCATCTTTTCCGCTGAGCATACTTTTGAATTCTACTTCTTCGATTGCCACAAGAAGTTGTTCCAAATCTTTTTGAATTTCGGAAGAAAAAGTTTCATCTTCTTCGGCAGCGGCAAGTTCAATAAGATCATTCAGGTTAACGGCTTTTTTATCAAGATTACTCCAGAGGTCAGCCCAATCTTGCAGCGTTTTTAACTGCTGTAAAATTTTTTGCGCCCCTTTTTGATCATCCCAAAAGTTTTTACCTTCGGTCTTTGCCTTTAATTCAGATACGAGTATTTCATTTTTATCTAAGTTAAAGATAACCTCGTAAATTATCGATTCGTATTCTGTAGTCAGCTAATGTTTTAAGTTCATCATTGTACATATCTATATCTCACATTTTTTTTATAAATCACAAATTGGGAAGTATATTTTCTTGATTATGAATATCGAACACCGAATAAGGAACAATGAATGATGAAGTGTTGCCCTTCTATATTCTGCACTCCCCGACTTAACCGGACAGGCATGTTCGTTATTCATTATTACTCTGGGTTTTGGTTTTGTCAGTTTATATTGAAAAATAAAGAAACCGGATCCTAACTAAATTCCTTAGGAGTTTGATCAAAATCCTCCGAAACGAAAGAAAATATTCCTTTACCGCTACCAAATTTTCGTTTTTGAGATTTTTTGTCGTAATTCTTGTTTCGAAGTTTGGATATTTCTTCAATTAGATTTGAATCTTGCAAACTTTTTATCCACTTAATCAGCTCGGATTTTTGGATTTCAATGTTCATAACTTCTCCGTTTTATACTTCAAATTAATAAGCAAATCATTAAGATAAAATATCAATTTCCATTCTTAATAAAGCAGCGGCAAGAGTCTTCCCTTGTGCATCGAGCTTAAGGGAAACTGTTCCTCCACCACCAAGTGTATTGTGCAGAATAAAATTAAGCGCTTTCAAATTCGGAAGTTCATAGCGCTCAACTTCGCCAAGACATATTCCCGCGAAATGTTGTTTTACTCTTTCGGTAGTTAAATATTTTTGAAGGATTTCAAATCCTTTGGTATCATAAGCGATTATACCAACATTAGCGGCATCCCCTTTATCACCGCTTCTTCCGTGAGCAATATCAATCAATTTGATTTTCATAAATTCTTCTTCGATTTAGTTTTCATCAATTGTTATAATTCTAATATTTCAACTTTTGGTTCAACAAGTTTTTTGTTTAGCAATGCCGGCCAATATGCAACAACTTCATTGGGCTTTGGTCGTCCTCCGGCAAAACCGGTAACACTCGGCGGACCTGTTAAAATCAATGGTGCTATTTCTTTCCCAAATCTTTCTACTGAATGAAAATCATGCGAACGAACTGAAATACGCAACTGAATTTCATTAATTAAATTTTCATCGAGTTCCGGTGCAAGAGGTCCGTGGCAAGCATTATAACCAACAAATTCACTTCTGATCTCATCGAATGAAAGATTGAGCAACTCCAATCTTTTGCGTAAAATTTGATCAGCAGCTTTCGCCTTTGTTAATGCTTTCGGCCAAGAATAAGTCGATTTTCCCCGATTTGTTCCAAATGAATAGACGTAAAATCAGCAACGCAATCGGGAGTGATATATTCTTCCGGGTCTCCAATTTCGTAGAGTAATTGCTCACTTACGGTTTCTACGGTAACTTTTCCACCTAATGATTCATGTTTTGTAATAATGAACTCTCCCGTTGGAAAAGCTTCGCAAATTGGAAAACCGATTTCAGCAAAATTAGGAACAGATTCCCAATCGCCTAAAAAATTTCCCCCGGTTGATTGCGCTCCGCATTCTAAAATATGTCCGGCAATTGTTCCCGCTGAAAGGAGATCGTACTGCTCTTTCTTCCATCCGAATTCATAAATCATAGGGGCTAATGTTAGTCCTGTATCTGTTGTTCTTCCGGTAATTACAACATCAACGCCATTTTGTAAAGCTTCAACAATTGGAAAAGCGCCAAAGTAAACGTTGGCGCTCAATAATTTATCTTTTACGCTTAGGATTGATTCACCGGTTTCCATATTTTTCAACTCAGAACCGGCTGCTAACATGTCATCAATTTTCTCTTGAATATTATCGCCAAGTACAATGCCGATCTTTAATCCAGTAATCCCCAGAGATTCGGCAATTTTAAGAACCGCTTTCGCACAAGAAACCGGATTTACTCCTCCACCGTTCGTAATTATTTTAATTTTTTTTTCTTTGCAAATCGGCAGAATTCTTCTCATCAACTCCGGAATATCTTTAGCATATCCAAGTTCGGGATTTTTGTTTTTTTGCTTTTGAAGAATGGACATGGTTACTTCTGCAAGGTAATCCATTACAAGATAATCGATTTCACCTTTTGTAACCTGATAAAATGGAGCTTCAATAAGGTCGCCCCAAAATCCCTGCCCTGATGCAATTCTGATTTTGTCTTTCATGCTAGACCGCTCATTTGTGTGAGAATTTCATTTTTAATCTTAACCAAATCTAATTCATTTTTAACATCGAACCAATGGATCCGTTTATCTTTCATGAACCATGTCATCTGCCTTTTGGCGTACCTTCTCGTATTTCTTTTAATTAAGGAAACCGACGTTTCCAGTGAAATTTCATTCTTGAGATGGGCTATAATTTCTTTATAACCAACCGAGTTTAATGAATTGAGTGCTTCGCTATAACCATTCGCTAAGATAGATTTCACTTCTTCAACTAATCCGTTTGTTATCATGTCATCAACCCGTTTTTCAATCCGCTGATAGAGAAGTTCTCTTTCCCAGTTCAAACCGAACTGTTTAAAATTGTACTTAGGTCTTACCCGGTCTTGATCCGAATGAAATTGTGTAATTGATTTTTGCGTTAAAGAAAAAACTTCTAAAGCCCTCATGACTCTTTTCCAATTTTGCGGGAGCATAGTTTTAGCCGATGCAGTATCGACTTTTACTAATTCTTCATAAAGAAATTCAATCCCATATTTTGCTTTTTTTAATAAAAGTTCCTTTCGTAAATCCTTGTCTGTCGGGATGTCGACAATTCCATCAATTAAAGCTTTAATGTACAAACCGGAACCACCGGTAATAATCGGTATCTTATTTTTACTTAATAGATTATCTACTTTAACTAAGGCTTGTTTTTCATAAGTACTTACATCAAAGTCTTCATCTAAATCTATTGAATTTATGAATGTGTGATGAATCTCGCTCAACTCAGATTTTGAAGGTTTCGCTGTACCGATATCGATAGAATTATATATTTGCCTGCTATCAGCTGAAATGATCTCGGTGTTCAATTCTTTGGCAAGCTGAAGTGATAAACTTGATTTTCCGGAGCAAGTTGGACCGACAATAACGATAACTAACTTTCCCAACCTTCGCGTCCAATTAATGGTACAAATGTAAAAGAAGGGATCTCTTTTTGGCTGAATTCGTTTTCATCCACTTTTGTTATAACCGTTAATATTTGCGAACTCCTATCCCCCACCGGAATTACGAGTCTTCCGCCAATTGCTAATTGTTTTTTCAATGATGCCGGAATTGATGGAGAACCAGCGGTAACAATAATTCCTTCGTAAGGGGCAAATTCTTCCCAACCGATCGTTCCATCGCCAAATTTCAATAATGCGTTTAAATTTTTATCATCGAATAACTTCCTCGTTCGAGCATAGATATCAAACTGTCTTTCAATGCTAAACACTCTCATGCCCATGTTAATTAAAATCGCCGCTTGATAACCGGAGCCGGTTCCAATTTCTAAAACTCTGGCTCCTTTTTTTAGCTGCAATTCCTGAGTCATAAATGCCACAGTAAAAGGTTGAGAAATAGTTTGACCGAAGCCGATGGGCAGAGCAACATCGCTATAGGCGTGTGATTCAAGAGCTTTAGGAAGAAATAAATGACGTTCTACTCTAAGAAATGCATCAAGGACAATAGTGTCGGTAATTTTTCGTTCTTTTAGTTTTTCAACTAATTCTTTTCGTTCTGATTCAAACATAAATATTTTTTTTATTAATAGATCAAAATATAGATATTTCAGTAAATATCTCTAATTTTCTATTCAAAGAAATATTTATGAGTAACAAAAATGTTTGACGGCGTTTACGGTCCAATAATAATTATGGTTTTGCGTATTTGTGATGTGACCATTGGAACTTTTCGTACAATCCTGGTGGTACAGGGAAGAAGATATTTAGCAGGTTTAGCCGGATTTTTTGAGGTTCTGATCTGGGTATTTGCGATAAGAATCGTTTTCCAGCACTTGGATAATGTTTCAAACATGTTTGGATATGCGATCGGGTTTAGTCTCGGCAATGTTTTGGGTATAACGTTGGAACAAAAAGTTGGACTTGGTTACCTTCAAGTTACAATAATCTCCAAATTCCTGACTGATAAAATTGTTTTTGCTTTAAGAAGATCTAAAATAGGTGCAACCATCATCCCCGGTGAAGGTGGTACCGGAGGTGTAGCGATTATAATTTGTGTTGTGCCACGCAAATTACGCAAAGAAACAATTTCTCTGGTTGAGTCAATCGATAATGAGGCATTTATAACCGTACAGTCTTCCCTGCCATACAGGGGATTTATCCACGGGGCACGAAAGTGATTTTGCGTACACTAAATAGTGTATAAATTTTATTATTTTCAACTATCAAATTTTGTGTTATATTCTCGATAATAATAAATAAAAAGAGGCTTTTTCATGCAACAACTTTTAGTTATTGGCGCGTTAATAATTTTAGGCAGTTTAGTGCTTACTTTTAACAGATCGACCCAAAATGTAAATGCCAATAATTATTTTAATATTGCCGTAATTGATGCAACTGCTTCAGCTCAATCTTTGATTGAAGGAATTCAAACAAAAGCGTTCGATGAAAATACAATTACTTCCAGTGTTTCCGCCGCTAGTTCACTTACCGCCAACGCTTCGTTAGGACCTGATGCAGGAGAGAGCATCACTACTCAATTTGATGATGTGGACGACTACGACAATTATACGGAAATTGATACATTCCAACAGTTCGGACAATTTACCGTTTCGGTTGATGTTAATTACGTACAAAAATATTCTCCTGAAACCGTTTCAGTTGTTCCAACTTTTTTAAAAAAAATTGATGTTACCGTATCGAATTCTTTTTTAACACGATCTTTAACTCTTTCAAGAATAATAACTTACTGATATGAGTACACTTTTAGATATTATCGGTTCATTTATCACCGGAGCAACAGTTATACTGGTGGTTATGAATTTAAATTTTCAAATAACTACCTCACAGAGAGAAAACTTTTTTAGTTCGCTTTCTCAAACAGAGGTGATTACTTTTGCAAATATTATTGAAAATGATTTTTATAAAATTGGTTATCAAAGCAGCACCGCCAACATTATTACAACTGCAGACTCTGTCGCCATACAATTTTATGCGGATATCGATAACGACACAACGGCAGAACAAGTTTACTACAATTTAGGCGACGCCTCCCTATTATCCGGAACAACAAACCCTAATGATCGGCCTGTTTACCGGAGAGTCGGATTAGGTTCAACTGAATTTATCGGTACGGCATATTCGTTGCAACTGTCTTATTACGATTCGATAGGAAATCAATTAGAATATTCTGCCTTAAGCAGCCAAACGAACCGAAATAGAATTAAAAAGATCGGTATTAATTACGTGTTTGAAACACCATACCCGGTTGACGGTATCTACCAGCGTGTACAATGGAAAAAATCTATTAACCCAAGAAATTTAAACTGAGAGAAAACTATGGGACGAAGTGTAATTATTTATGTGATGGGAAGTTTTATCATTTTATCAATTGCTTTGATGAATGCAGGGAGGAATGTCGATACTGCGGGAACTAAATCTGTAGAATATATGAGAGATTCTAAAGCGAGAAATGTCTGCAATAGCATGACAAGTATTCTCCTCACCAGATTGGCAGACAGTACATCGTTACGAATTGAAACACCTGTTACCGAAAGTCTTATGGGAGGAACGGTTACCTATCAAATGTACTCAGTAAATTCGGTTGGAGATATTGTGAACGATACGCATGAAGGCGATGATCATGGAGACGATCACGAAGGTGATGATCATGAAGGTGACGACCACGGAGATGACCATGAAGGTGACGATCACGGAGATGACCATTCATCAATATTCACTTCCCCATTTCAAAGTCAAAATACAGTTGCTTTTTCCGCAAGTATTTTAGGCGCTTTTAGTTTTTCAAGCGCTTCATTTGCTTTTGATGATGACCATGGTGACGATCACGAGAGTGATGATCATGAGAGTGACGACGATGGTGAAGATCATGGAGGTGACCACGATGACTCTGATGATCCAACAGACGGTGATACAGTAAAAATAGTTGTCTCGGCTACAGTTTCGAATAGTACTAAAACTCAAACTACTTACGTTGCAATTACGCCGCCAACTTCTACAACAACACCTATGGCTATTCAGGGTGGTCTTGCATCCAGGAATGCTGTTTCTACAAGTGGAAACATGCAAGTCGATGGAAGAAATCATGATTTGAACGGTAATCTTATTGCCGGAACTGGGACTTATGGTATTTGGACAACTTCAACCATCAGTCAGGGCGGAAGTTCTGATATTGGCGGGACTTATAGTGGTACTGATTATGCCCCATCTAAACCTGCAAACTCCCACGCAATAAAAGCTTCTGGAAGTTACCCTTCAGGAAGTTTTCCCGATACTCCGGATAAGGTTTTTGGTGGAATTGCATCCGGATTTTCGGAAGGGACACTTAAAAATTTAGCTATAAGTGGAGCGAATGGAGGGCAATACGTAACTGATCCGTCTGATTTATCTTCTCCATTTTCCGGAGTAACGTTTGTCGAATTGCCAAGCGGTGGAACATGGCAATCAATGAATATTTCAGGTACGGGTGTTCTAATAGTTCACAATGCAGCAGGAAATGCTATTATGAAGAATTTGAATACAGGTGAATTTAAAGGGATAATAATTGCCGACGATATAATTCATGTTCATACGAAAATCATTGGAGCAGTAATCGGATTAAGTGCTTCTCCATCTGAAGGTAATTGTTTAGGAAATGGGGGCGGTTCAATAAAATATTCGAGAGAAGCAGTAACCCAAGCTGTGACAGCGGTTAGCTCTGCTTCTACGTCAACAAATTATGGGTTTGGAAAAACAAGAATGAATGTCATCGGATGGTACGACCAGTTATAGGTAAAACATCGTGTAATAATTTATCTTCTGAAAATAAATTAGAAGGCTACAATTTCCGCAAAGAAATTTGGAATAATTTTCGTATTCGTATATATTAAGGAAGTTCTTTTGAAAATTTTCTGCGGGAATAGCTCAGTTGGTAGAGCGCAACCTTGCCAAGGTTGAAGTCGCGGGTTCGAGTCCCGTTTCCCGCTCTCACTCAAATCCACTAAATGTGGATTTTATTTTTTTAGCAATTATGGCGCTGTACCCAAGCGGTCTAAGGGGAAGGTCTGCAACCCGCCATTGGCGGGCGAATCCGACCGGCGCTTGTTTGATATTTTGATTCTTTTTTTGGCGCTGTACCCAAGCGGTCTAAGGGGAATCCGCCGCGGCGGACTGCAAAACCTTGACTTGAATTTGTTTTATAGAACTATAGTTCGAAATATTGAAATCTTTTGGCGCTGTACCCAAGCGGTCT
>Ga0209211_10010533_pt1 | contig 12015 bp, 6 predicted proteins | sample RifGroA2_FD_183992 | JGI IMG/M metagenome (GOLD analysis project Ga0209211, IMG submission 183992) | Groundwater microbial communities from Rifle, Colorado, USA - Groundwater A2 (SPAdes) (version 2) | ecosystem: Environmental > Aquatic > Deep subsurface > Groundwater | place: Rifle, Colorado... | reverse complement strand
GCTAAAGATAATAATGGGTGGGCAAAATCTGTTTTGGTGTTGCGGGCGCGGGCGAATTCGGTGGGCGGGCTAAATGAGACGGAGACGGACTTATCACGCAAAAGAGGGTTCGTTCCAATTTTTTTGAAATGGTCACGAATTTCAAAAAAATCATCGCTCGAAACCAATTGCGTGGCTTTTTTCATATCTAAAATCCATTCCCGCAAAGGTTCGACCCAATTCTTTCTCTCCTGTCGAGCAGAGTCCATTTTGTGTGCGAGAGAGACTTTTTGCAAGAGAAGCTCGTTCTTTTTGGCGAGATAGTTTGTTTTTGGAATATCGCCATCAAGATACAATGTGACCAAGTTATCGAGCTTCTCTTGCGTCTCTCGCTCACGAGTCCGCACCTGCTCGACAGCACTTCCCGACGACAAATATTCTTCTTTTTCCCATGAGTCTGTCATTTTCATCATGTACTCGGTATCGTCGTCGGGAAGTGTGAGTTGTTGAAGACGTTCCTTGAGTTGAGACACGAGCTTCCCCTCAAGCAAATACCCCTGCTCACATTTTCCGTTCTTTTTCGTACACCTGTAATACCGATATAAACCACCGTGACCTTTTGTCCACTGTGCCGTTATCATCCCTCCGCATTCTCCACAACGAAAAAGACCCGTGAATGGAAAATCGTGAGACTTCTTTGATTTGCGAGGATGTGCTCGTGTCTTCAATCTCTTCTGTACGGCTTCAAACAAATCAGGAGAAATAATTGGCTCAAAAGTGCCATCGTAATATTCATTTTTATACTTTACGAAGCCGAGATATGCTCGACTGGAAAGCATAATGGAGATGGCACTTTTGCTAAGTGGCGTTCCGTTGCGCGTGGTAACCCCATGCTCAGCCAAAAACTGAGAAATTGTTCCAAAACAATGTTTGCCCGTAGCGAATTCTTTAAAAGCGCGCACTACAAGACGAGAAGTAAGTTTGTCTGGTTCAATCTTTTTCGTCTTAACATTATTCACATATCCGAACGGCGCTTTTGTGAGCCATTCGCCACGGCGCAGTTTTTGGCGGATACCGCGGTCAACATTTTGTTTAAGGTTGTCGGAATAATATTTCGATTGACCGAACGCCACTTGAAGCATGAAGAGACCTTGCGGGGTTGGTTCAAACCAAAAAGTCGGAAATCGCAAAGAAACAATCTTGGTCGTGTCCACGGCGTAGATGACGCGTCCGCCATCAATGGAGTTTCTCGCCAAACGATCAGGATGCCATGCGAGAATGCCCACACCATCCATTGACTCAATGCGCGACATCATTTCGCCAAATTTCTCACGACCTGGTTTCTTTGCGCTTTTCGACTCTGTAAATTCCTCAAGAACTTGCAGATTTTCTTTACGCGCAAATTCACGAAGCTCAAAGAGTTGAGCTTCAATACTCATAATCTGTTTATCATCATCCTCTGTGGATTTGCGCGCATAAAGAAAATATTTTGGTTTGGTCATAATTGTTTTTAGATATGAAAAAAGAAAAGTCCGTGTCCGTCTCATTTAGCCCGCCCACCGAATTCGCCCGCGCCCGCAACACCAAAACAGATTTTGCCCACCCATTATTATCTTTAGCGCGCCAGCGCGCGCGGGAATTTTCCGAGGAAGTTCCGAGTTGTGCTGTATTGCAATGGTTTGCGCGAACCTATTTTGAAAATAATGGGGACTAACGCCCGCTCCGCGCGCGTGGTAATTCGGTGCCAATGCGTACGCTCCACTAATGTGGCGACTCTTTGCGTCCAAGACGCGAATCAGCTGATTCGTAATTCCGTCACGCGCGGGTACGCGCGTCCGCCCTGCACCCCTCCATCGCTTTCCATTCTTTCTTTGTTTGGCGGGGGGATTTTTTTGAAAAGGTATTGGCGATGGGGGCTTCGGGCGAGGAGGCGTCCTTGCCTCTATTGTATTATATAACAATATTGTTTAAGAAAACAATCAGCGTTATACTTCTTGTGTGGATAACTCAGCAAAGAAACTAGGCGACAATGTAAAGAGAATTCGCCTTGCGAAGGATATGACGCAAGGCGATTTATGCCGAAAACTGGAGGTTGACCGCGCCTATATGAGCAACATAGAGAGCGGGAAAAAAAATCCGACACTTTCGACCATTACCAATATTGCAAAGGCACTCGGAGTTTCAGTTGATCAATTATTGAAATAGAGAATGATTAGATACCGCAAAAAGTTTGATGCAAAAGCATATTGGGCAGGTAAGCCATTGTGCACTATCTGCCAAATGCACAAAGTTAAGGATGGTGTAATTTGTTCTGAATGCAGAAAACCAAAGAGAAAAAACGATACTCCTTTAGTTACGGAGACAAGTGAAACTAAGCAAATAATCGAAATGGGAACTGAACACACAAAACAACTGAAAAATGAAGAAGCTGCATCAACTGAAACTTTTGGAGTTTCAGTTTCCCCAGAAGCTCAAAATAAAATTATCAGGCTTTTTACATATCTAGAAAAAGCCCTTTCTCTTGATGACACAATTGTTCGTGATTTTCGTGCGACGCTAACCTCACCATCTCCTTGGTGGCTAGCTGATTATCCAAGTGAGTTAGACAATCTTTATATTCGACCTCTTGAAACAGAAGAGCAGGTTTCCGACCCGGAGCAATCTAATGTGTATTTACGTGTTCAAAAAAGAAGTATTGAATCAGCCCCAGAACTTCCAGAGAAACTTTCGGAGTGGGTTACTGAAATTACCCCACTTAGTAAGCCGATTGTATTACAAAAAATTGACAGAAAGGTACATTTCGATAATGACAAAACGCGTGTTAGTGATTTTAAAAAATTTCGTAAGGATTTCAAGCAGGGGGATGCCCTCCCAGAATCGCTTGTTGATTGGGTGGTGCTCTCCCCTGATAAGCTGCCAGAAGCAATAGAAGTAAAATATTCCGCTGATTCTTGGGACGACCATCCAGAACTAAAAAAAATACTGGTTGGGTATATTGAAAATGAATGGAAAGATTGGGCTGACAAGGTTGTGAAGATATATAAGGCGAACTTACTATATGACCAACTGTACGCTTTACGCCTTCTTCTTAAAAACGAAGGTGATAATTACGAATTATTGCTCGGGCAAGGTATTTTGACGTGGAACCATCGTGCGGTTGGAGCAATTTATTCACCAATTTTTCTCACTCCACTTATATTAGATTTTGATGCTACAAAACGCACGATAGAAATAAGCCCTGATCCAATATTTAGAAATTTTGTTGAGATAACCTCTGTTTCTGAAACAGACAATCCAGCGGAAATTGATTTGGATAAATGGATGGGGGCTGTAAATTCAAATCCATTTGATTTTTGGCATTACGAGACCCTAAAGTCTCAAGCAAACACATTTCTTAACTATTTATCTCCAGACGGTGAGGACTGTTTTAAGGAAGAAATAGCAGGCTCTCCTACAATTACTGAAAATCCTGCAATCTGGAATACTCCTGTAATTTTTGCGAGGAAGAGAACAAATAGTTTATGGTCAAAATACGCTGAAACGATTAGGCGCGACATAGAAAAAAATGGCTCTTTGTCGACAGAATTTATTAATGACCTTGTTGGTGAGTACGGAGAAGAGAAAAACGGAAGTGTTGATTTTGAGGAAAAAACAAGAGAAACTTTCATTAATGATTCAGAGTTATTTTTCCCTTTACCGTGGAATGACGAGCAAAAAAGAATTGCAGAGCGCTTAGATTCAAATTATGGAGTTGTCGTTAAGGGCCCCCCAGGGACTGGGAAAAGTCATACTATTGCGAATCTTATTGCGCGGTTTTTGGCTGAAGGGAAAAGCGTCCTTGTCACATCACAAACAAGCAAGGCCCTCGAAGTATTACGAGATAAATTGCCAGAAAATATTCGAAGTCTTGCTGTGTCGCAATTGCATCAAACAGCGAAGCGTGATGATATGCTTCAGCAATCTATCGCAGAAATTAGTTCTAATCTTGGAGAACGTCATACTAAATTTAGTGAATCAAAAGCTGAGGTGATAAGAAAGGAGCTGAAAAGCGTAAGAGAAGAGAAGGCCTCTATTTCTAATCAAATTAGGGAATATATTCTCACAGATTCAACTCAGCTCTTAAAAGCAAACGGGGGAGAGGTTACGCCTATTGAAGCTGCAAAGTTTATTTGTGAACAAAATGAGAACCCCGCTTTTTCGTGGTTTATGGATGAAGTTCATTTTGATACAGAATTGAACTTCACCACAGAGGACATGAAGGAGGCCCATCAATTACTTACTGACCTAAGTAAGGATGATAGAAATTTGCACAAGTTTAGTTTGCCAGATCTTTCTATTTTGCCAAGCCAAGACATCGTTTTTGGTGCCTTTGCTTCACATAGAGAATTAACTACTAAATCAAAAGTATCAAATGAAGTGTTCGGGGATTTTGAAAGTGATTTTAGCCAGGAAGCATTATTAGAGCTTTGGGGTATGCTCAATAATGCTAGTAAGGTTCTATCTTCCATCAACGAAGATTATGAGCATGAGATATTTAACGCATGTATCACAAGCGAAAGTGAGCGCGAAAAATGGAAGACAATTCTTGCAAAAATTTCAGAAAAAATTCAAATTATTGGTAAGAGTAAAAATAAGATTGTTGGGCATGATATTTCTGGTTCAACCACACTAAGCCTCAACGATTTAATGGATGCTGTGCAGGAGCTTAGTTCTAAAGTATCTAATAATGCAAAATTGGGTACTTTTGGGAAAATGCTTCTTTCAACAAATGTTAAAAAGGTATTAGAGGGCTATTTTATAGATGGTCGTTGCCCAGACAATTTTGAGCGTATAGACATTTTGAGTGATGTGGTGGCTCTTCAGGTTGCGGAAAGAGAAATAAAAGTTCTTTTGAGTCAGGGCTTTTCGGAGTTAAAAGATTCTCCAAGTATATCAAAGGAAAACCTAGATCTCATTCAGCTGGAAGTACTAGTCGCAAGCACGGAACGCATAACGAGTTACCACGATAATTTTCTTAGCGTGAACGAATCATTTGAGAAAATAAAGCAGCTTTCTAATTTATTATTTACGCGTCGCGAGGACATAGAAACTGCAAAAGAGCTAATTGCATCTAGGGTTGCACGGTTTGAGTTGTTTAAATTAGAGACGATTTTTAAAGAGTGGATTAGTTTAGTAGATGACCCTATTCGTAATGGACACGGAATTCGCGAGCGTCTCATTTCTGCAATTGAGAAGAGGAATAATACAGCATGGGGGAAAGCAATTGAGGAATTAACTCTACTGACTAAAAATAAAGAATACGCTATCAGGCTTAATGAGATTGCCGAAAGGATAAGTAGATATGCTCCAACCTTGTATCAAGATATTGTTGGGCTCGCGGATCAAAAACAACATTTCGACTCACCAGACAACTTGGAGCTAGTGTGGAAAATTGCCCGATTGAAATCATGGTTAAATCACATCCATAACCATACAAGTATTGACGAACTTCAATCAAAACACGAGCGACTCTCAAAGCGAGAATTTCAATTGAATTCTGACTTAGTTACAATGCTTGCTTGGCAAAGACAGATTGATAAAGTAACAAAGAGGCAACGAGATGCGCTCATGGCGTGGTCGGATGCAATGAAAAAGTACGGCAAAGGAACGGGTAAGTATGCGAACAAGTGGCTTAACTCTGCGCAAGAATCCCTCAAAGAAGCAAAAAATGCTGTACCAGTTTGGATTATGCCACTGCATAGAGCAGCGCAAATGTTCTCAGACCCCAAAGCGGGGATGTTTGATGTTGTTATTTTTGACGAGGCTAGCCAATGTGATATCCGCGGGCTCACCATTGGATATCTTGGAAAAAAGTTATTAATAGTTGGCGATCCTGACCAAATTAGCCCAGCAGGTATTTTCCAGGACCAGGAAAGAATTTTTGAGCTAATCTCACGATTCCTGCACGATATTCCTCATAAAGATAATTTTTCTATTACCTCAAGTCTGTTTGACCTCGCAAAAATTAGGATACCCAATATGGTTCAACTCAATGAACATTTTAGATGTGTTCCAGAAATTATCGCGTTCAGTAATCATTATATCTATGAAGGGAAATTGAAACCATTGCGCCACCCTCACCCAAAGGGCTTATTAAAGCCTGCTTTAGTCCCCGTATTAGTAGAGGCCGGCTATCAGAATACAAATAATAAAGTAAACGAACCAGAAGCAAAAGCAATTGTCGAAAAAATCGCTGAACTTATTGAAAATCCAGATTATCAGATAAGGCCGAACGGAAACCTCTGCACCTTTGGTATAATTTCTTTACTTGCAGAAGACCAAGCAAAGTATATAAAAGAGCTTTTACTCAGACATCCTAAGATAGGTGAAAAAGTTATAGAGGAAAGGAATATTACTTGTGGCGATGCATACGCCTTCCAAGGGGATGAAAGAGACGTGATGTTTTTGTCCATGGTTAAAGCCTTTGATCCAGACAACCAGAATGACACAGTGAGGGCACTCTCTGATAAGGGGACGGCGCAAAGATTTAATGTTGCTGCAACTCGCGCCCGCGATCAGGTGTTCCTATATCATTCAATTCCAGTTCATGAATTTAAAAATCAAAATGACTGGAGATACAGAATACTTAATTGGTATTACGATCCAAAAACGGAAGAATTGGAAGCTGGTCGTCAGGCGCTTAAAAAAGAGTACGACTCAGGTAGAGCATCACAATTCTCCTTTGACGTTGGCAATATATTAATTGACAGAGGCTATCAAGTGTTACCAGAATACCCTGTTATTGGTTATCGTATTGACTTGGTAGTGCAGGGCGCAGAGTCACGTTTGGCTGTTGAGTGTGACGGAGACCAGTATCACACTCTTGAAAATTGGGAGGCTGATCAAATAAGAGAAATGCAACTACGTCGTGCGGGCTGGGTTTTTTGGCGACTATCAGGAAGTTCTTTTTATAGACACAAAGAAAAAGCACTTGATAGTCTCTGGGAAAAATTAGATGAACTTGGGATAAAGCCAATCATGGAATGATAATTTAACGCTATGGATAAAATTTTGAAGGAGGCTAGGTAGGGAGAGTAATAATGTGTTCTAGGTGATCAAAAAATTTATTTAATATATGCCAGAAATTCAAGAAAAAATTAAATTTTTTATATTTAGCGATGAGTCAGGAAGCTGGCATGACCCAAGTGATGTTTACGTAAGGTCATGGATTGTTATTACGGAAGACGAATCCAAAAAACTACTGAATAAAATTGAAGAGATAAAACACTTAATAAACGCAAACGAATTAAGTTGGAAAACACTCGCGGGGAATGACGCTTACTTTGGTTATTTCGATAATCTAGACTTTAGAGTATTTGTTACAATTTCTTCACCGAAAGATATTGCGTGGGATAAAAAATATAATGTTACCAAAAATTTTGACAAAAGCATTACAAATTTTGATTTCGGAGAATTAGATTCAGGTCTTAAGGAATATATGGAAGATAGAATCTTGCGAGATATTAAAAATGCATTATTTTTAAATTTTTATGAAAAATTTCATATTGAAAATGCAAAAAAGGGAATTGAGCGAGTAATAAAGCCTACAGCATACGAGTTAATTTATCGAATTGATCCACCGCAAATGTCTCAAGATGGATGGAAAATGATACTAGCGCAAATTAGTGGAACGCCAGTGAATATTGAATTCCCAAAATCAAGCAAAACTCAAGGAATTCAATTTGCGGATATTGTTGCGGGATGCGTAAGGTCGCTTTTGTTAAGAGATCACAATTGTGAAAAGGCAACGACTTTTTTTAAGCAGATAAAGAAAAAAATGATTGCAAAAAATAGAGATAATCCAAATCCAAACATAATTTTTTATGGAGAAGTTAATTCTGAACTAATAAGCCGTTGTGGAGCAATTTGGAATATATAATGACAGATATGCAAACAAAAAAATTTAGTTATTTGGGAGTATATAATGATGCGCATAAAAATGCTGTAGATTTATTGAATGAATCAAAAATTCTTTTTGATAAGGAATGTTACTCCCGAGCATATTTTTTAGCCTATACAGCTTTGGAAGAAATATCAAAATCACAATTTGCCGCGGATGTCTGCACAGGTTTTCATACAGAGGAAGATTTTCTAGCTTTCTACACAGACCACGGGATGAAAAATAAGAATATTGGGTGGGCTCACCACGATGCGAATTCGTATCCGCATAATCTTATTTGGGTTGGTCCAGACAGAGATGATGTGGAAACAATTAACGCAGAGAAGCCACTCTTTGGAAAGAGAAATAATTCTTTATATGTGGGTATTAGTAATAATTGCCTTAAATTACCCAAAAATGAAGTGTCAGAAAAAGATGCTATGGGCATCATTCATATCACAGAAACAGCACTAGAAAGAATATGGGACATGACTGAAAACTGGGGACATCAAATTGGGACTAAGGGGTTCATGAAATGACTATGGAAATCCCACCACAATGCACTTGTGTGGTTCTGGGTGGCTTTGGGGCGTGAGATTTTATACCCCCCGCACTAATATTGCTCTCGAAAATTGACCTATTCAGGCCTATTTTTGCTATAATCCCCGTAATACACTAGACAAAACTATCGAAAATTAATTTATGAAACTTTTAACCAAAACAGACTTCATACGATATCGCGAATGCCCCAACAATACTTGGGTAAAAATCAACGAACCAGAAGAATATGCTAAATTTGAAATTTCTGATTTTGAAAAATCACTCGGAGTTATGGGTAATGAAGTTGAAAGGTTAGTTCGAGGCATGTTCCCTGCGGGAGTTTTAGTAGATGGGCGAGGAAGTGACGCACAAGAATTAACGAAAAAACTTATAGCAGAAAAAACGCCAGTTATTTTTCAAGCTATTTGTGCAACAAATAAATATTTAGCCGCTACTGATATTTTGGTTTGGAATGAATCTGCAAATGCTTATGATGTCTGTGAAGTAAAGATGTCGTCGGCCTTTGAAATAAAACAAGAAGAAATGAGCGATGCAGACAGTGACGAGGAAGACCTAAAACCAAAGAGAGTAAACAAAAAGAAAGAATTACAGTATGAGTATGACTTGGCTTTTCAAGTAAATGTATTTGAAATGTGTGGTGTGAGAATAAATAATAAATACTTAATTAGATTAAACAAAGAATATACTAAAATTGGCGACTTAGATTTTTCTGAAAATAAACTCTTTGTAAAAGAAGATAAAACGGAAGCGATAAATAATTTGCTCGAGCAAGCAAAATTTGAAATGGAGCAGGCGAGTGAACTCCTTTCACAGAATATTAAACCAACGGGCAATTGCTTCTGCTATTACAAGGGGCGTAGTTCGCATTGCACAGCCTTTAAATATATCAATCCTGAGGTTCCCGATTATAGCGTTCATGATTTAAATAGAATTGGAAATAGTAAAGCGTTATTAAAAGAACTATTAGACGCGAAAATTTTGACTGTCGAAAATGTTCCTGAAGACTGGATACCAGCAGTAAAAAAGTTGTCAGCGAAAGACGAAGAAAAAGGTAAAAAACAAAGTAAGCCAAGAAAACTAAACCAGGTACAAGCGTATAAGACAAAAAGAGAAATCATCGATCTTGAAGCAATAAAAACTGAATTAAATTCTCTGACCTTCCCTCTGTATTTTTTAGATTATGAAACATACCCAACAGCTATTCCAATGTTCAACGGTTATCGTCCATACCAACACATTGTATTTCAGTATTCTTTACATGTCTTAAGAAGTGTAGATTCTGAGTTAGCTCATTATGAGCTTTTGGTCCTAGATGGTGACCCTGCGGAGCGAATTGTTGAGGGGCTAAAATCTCACATAGGAGATACTGGAAGTATTATTTCTTGGTATAAAAAATTTGAAAATTCCCGAAACAAAGAATTAGCTCGCTTGGTTCCTTTGCACTATGAATTTTTACATGATGTTATAAGTCGTACTTATGATTTGATGGATATTGTTGATCAACAATATTATGTTCACTACGGATTCAAAGGAAGTTCTTCAATTAAAAAAGTACAACCAGTTCTTGCTCCTGATTTTTCATACAAGCATTTAGATGTGCAGAATGGCACAGATGCAATTGAGGCATATAGACAAATTACCCAAGGTGAATTAACTGGTGAGCTTGTCGAGGAAAAGAAAAAACAGATGCTTGAGTATTGTAAAAATGATACAGAAGTTATGTATATATTGTGGAAATTTTTTTTGAACTTGATTAAATAAAGATTTTGGAGTCGGCATCTTCCGCATGCGCAGAAGAGGAGAGACCCCCATGAAAATCGCCCCACAATGCACTTGTGGGGCTCTGCGTGGCTCAAGGGTGCGAGATTTTGCACCTCCCGCATAAACATTGCTTCCCAAAACTAACCCATTTAGGCCTTCCTTTGGTATAATCCCTGTATATGCCTGACGAAACAACATCAACCCCCGCACCTGCAAATACACCAGTTTCCCGAGAGCCAGAAACGCCTACTTCAGCGGCTCCTGAGATTGTTATCCCGCCAGCGTCTGTAGAAACTCCAACTGAGCCAATTCAAACGCCTGCGACTGTGCCCGTGGAGTTAACGGCTCAAATGGCAGGAAATGAGCCGTTAACTCCTGTGGCTGTTAGTGAGCCCGCGCTAGTGGAAAGTATTTCACCTGCCCCAGCCATAGAAACTTCAGCAGAAACCCATGTTGCTATCACTGAGCCTGCATCAGTAGAAACAACAGCGCCAGAAGTAGTGCTGACAGAAACAACTCAACAAGCTCCATCCGAGCCAGTGATTGAAACTGTGTCCGAGACGACGATTGTCGAAACCTCCGCAACTACTCCAACTCCAACCCCTGAACCAGTTATTCAAGTCTCAAATCCTGCCCCCATACAAACTGCAACTGAAGCGCCATTCGTAACGCAAGTTGAAACTTCAACTTCTGCTCCTGTGCAAACTCCTGAAATCATCGTTGCTCAAGCACCAACTCTCACACCAGCACCCGAGCCAACTCCTACACCCACAGCGACCTCCACCCCGAGCCTTGCGCAAGTCATTGCAACTGTTGTGACTCCAATCGTTGCCACCACAATAGTTCAGACTGTAAAAAATACTGTCCGCGAACTTTTAAACAAAGCACAACTCACCATACAAAATAAAAAAAGAAAAAAGATTGATCGCATCATGTCATTGTTTGCGAAGCAAACAATGATTACCAACAACGAAGCTGAAAAACTCCTCCACGTATCAGATGCAACCGCCACCCGCTATCTCTCCACTCTAGAAAAAGAAGGAAAGATAAAACAGAACAAGAAAACTGGGAAAGGAGTCACGTATTCTAAAATTTAAAAAACAGGGAGTGAGTCCCCGTGCGCGCATGGGAGGGTAAAGTGTGTGCGTACTCGCACACACTGGGGGTAAGCACGTTTGCACCCTGAGCCTCGGACTTTTTCCGCTAGGGCGCCCCTGAATGAGGACGAGTGCCGCCGCGAACGAAGTCACAGAGTCTAGAAGCGGAAGCGACACAGCAAACTCTAGGATGAAAACGAGGATGGGGGTTGTGCGAGTGGCGGACTCCGTAGGCCTGCCAAACGAAGCCATAATATCTAGGTTAAACGGCAATCTATAAAGCACTAGAAACACTATGTCACACGGCGAGGAGGAGCCCGAAGCTGGGGGAAGGAACCCTTTCTTCCCCCAACTAGCGGGGTGTTTGCCTTGCTTCCAGGAGCTCGAACGGCTCAAATGGGCGGAATTGAGCCGTTCACCCTCTCAAGCAGATGTAAGGCAAAACCACCCCATCGTAGACATCTAGGCACTCGTAGCCCTAGCGGAAAAAGTCCGAGGCGAATGCCGAGGATGGACCCCCTATGAAGAGGTGACCCTCGCGGAAAAGAAGGAAGAGGTACAATGTTGCATTCTGATTCCGTCGCTTCCTTGATTCATTCAAGGGAGCGCGCCCGAAGCCCCCATCGCCAATACCTTTTCAAAAAAATCCCCCCGCCAAACAAAGAAAGAATGGAAAGCGATGGAGGGGTGCAGGGCGGA
>Ga0209211_10010532_pt1 | contig 12016 bp, 14 predicted proteins | sample RifGroA2_FD_183992 | JGI IMG/M metagenome (GOLD analysis project Ga0209211, IMG submission 183992) | Groundwater microbial communities from Rifle, Colorado, USA - Groundwater A2 (SPAdes) (version 2) | ecosystem: Environmental > Aquatic > Deep subsurface > Groundwater | place: Rifle, Colorado... | reverse complement strand
AAATGGGCAGTAATAGACCTTAAGGTTAGCAAGTAAATTTAAGGTCAGCTTTAGATTTCAGGAAGGAGGAAGTTGCAATGGCAAAAGGAACAGTAAAATGGTTCAATAACACCAAGGGTTTTGGATTCATCCAGCAAGAAGGCGGCGAGGATATATTCGTTCATTATTCCGATATTAAGGATGAAGGATATAAGAGTCTCAATGAAGGACAGCAGGTTGAGTTTGAAGTTACAAGCGGCCCAAAGGGCCCTAAGGCATCCAATGTTGTTAAGGTGAACTAATCACTGATTGACCCCGCACTCATAATAAGTGCGGGGTTAATCAACAATCCGTATAATTATCTCTTTCCCTTTTATCTCATTTTCTGTATTCTCTACCCGGCATAATAAGAATTTAGTTGTTTGGCTGTCTTGATTTAATTCAAGTCCTCTCCGTTCTCTCTTTACCCTTCTTTCATCGGGAATAGTTTTTTGTAAATAGCTTCCGAAGCGTCGTTTAGCCCTTCTTCCTTTTCTTATTGAAACAATCTTCCCCTTTAATGTCCTCTGTTTAGATGACGGGCTATTACCCTTAGATGGTACAGGGTTTGGATTTATAAGTGGATATACTGTGATGTCTATCATAGTTTATTATCGGTTAATAAATATAATTGATTAGATGTTTTTTGTGTGGTTATATAGTTAAGTATTTGTATTAAATATCCGAATATATAAATAAAGGTAAAGTGAGGTAAAAATGGCACAATTTAATGTTGATAATAAAGAGATGAAGATTACGATTGATGAACTTACATCCATGTTCTATGGCGAGTATTTCATTAAAAGTGATGATGAAGACAATTATATGATTTTTGCGAAGGTTGTTATAGCAGATTTTATTTTAAACAATGCAAAATATGCTTCTGCGTAATCTGGGGGCAAAGGGTATGGGATATGAGGATATAAAGAATATTTATGAAGGCGGCACTCCTCTGACAATAAATGAGTTGATAGAAATACTGTATGGCGAATCAATTCATATATGTCCTGATGAGATGGAGGCATCTTCCCTTGCCATATCAGCCCTTACTGATTTCTTAAAGAGTTATCCATTTCTTGTTTGTCATACACATAGATAAAAAGTAAAGCCTACTTGATTATCCTCTTTTCAATCAGGTTTACAGACAGAATACTAAATATAACTGTGAATACTATAAGAATCAGTGTGCTTAAAATGAGAGATGAATAAGCCATATTGGATAAAAGGGATAAAAGACTGCGGGATATATTAACTGCATGTGTTAAGGGCATGAATTTTGATGCCGTCTTTACCCATTCAGGAAAATTTGATAATGGAAAGAAGATGCCTGAAAAGAAGAACATAGGGGCAAGGATTAGCGTAAAAAAGTAATTAAAGAAATCATAACTCGGACAGAGGGCGGTAAATGTAAGGGAGAGGGATGAAAAGAGAAGCCCGATAATGAATATAAGTAACAACATAGGTAAAAGCATCAATATAGATGTCTTCATTAAGCCAGCCACATAAATTACAAATAGCATTACGCTTCCGCCTATAAGGCTTTTTGTTGCACCCCAGAGTATCTCTCCGGCAACAAGGTCTCCAACATTTAATGGTGTTGCGAGGATGCCGTCATAAGTCTTTTGCTCAGCCATCCGTGTGAATGCACCGAATGTGCATTCAAAAGATGCAGAATACATTGCAACGCCCATTATAAGTCCGGGGGCAATGAATTCCATATATGATACGCCTTCAATCAGCCCAAGGTAGCTCCCTATCCCGATTCCCATTCCAAAGAGATACATCAGCGGCTCACCGAGATTACCCAATATGTTTGCCTTATAAAACCGCATATAGGAATCCCTGTTCCTCTGCCAAACCCTATAAGCCCGCCATGAGATATCCGGTATTTTGAAGATAGTCATTTTATTCCCTGAGTCCTCTCCCTGTAAGTTTTAAGAACAAATCCTCCATTGTGGCAGGCCTATGGAGTAGTTGAGTATGCTTTACATCTACAATAGAATGTAAAAGCTCCTTTCCGTTATTAGAAAAAAGATAAAGTGTATCTCCTGCTCTTTCATAAGTGAAATTAAATTCATTTAACTGTTCAAGTATTGCCTCCTGATTCTCATCTTCTAATCTTATCTCTACAACCTCAGTCCCTATATTATCATTTACCAGTTTTTTAGGCTCTCCTTCTATTAGTATCTTGCCTTTGTCAATTATTGCAACCCTATCGCAAAGCTGTGAAGCCTCTTCCATATAATGGGTTGTGAGAATCATTGTTATCCCATTTTTTTTTAGGAGCCTTAATCTCTGCCATATGAGGTGTCTCGCCTGAGGGTCTAAACCTGTTGTCGGCTCATCTAAAATTAAAATCTTAGGGTTATTGATTAGAGAGCGGGCAATGAGGAGCCTCCTCTTCATACCGCCTGAAAGCTCGCCTATCTTACTATTCATCTTATCTTTCAGTTGAAGAAAATTTAGCAGTTCAACAGCCCTCTCCTCTGCGGTTTTTACCGGGATATCAAAATAGCGGGCATAGACAATGAGATTTTTGAGTACCTTTAAATCAGGGTCTAAATTTTCCTCCTGTGGGACAACACCCATGATTGCCTTTATTTTTCTCTGATCTCTTCTCACATCCATTTCTGCTACAGTTAGTATTCCGGCAGTCATAGGAGAGAAACAATGAATCATCTTCATTGTAGTGGTCTTTCCTGCCCCATTGGGGCCAAGAAATCCATAACACTCACCCCTATTGATAGAAAAACTTATCCCGCTGACGGCAATAGTTTTTCCATATACCTTGGTAAGATTCTTTGCGGTGATTATTTCGGACATGATTAAAATCTTGAAACACGAATTACACGAATATACGAATGGCACGAATAGAGAAGATATAAAACCATTTTATGATTTCTATTCTTTTAGTGTAATTCGTTTCATTCGTGCTATTCGTGGTTGAGCATTTTGTTATTTCGGCACTTTTTTCCAGTCAGAGAGAAATTTCTCTATTCCTATATCTGTGAGCGGGTGTTTCACTAACTGCTTTATAACATTAAATGGTATGGTTGATACATCAGCACCGAGCAATGCCGCTTCCACTACATGGAGAGGGTTTCTAACACTTGCTACAATGACCTCCGTTGAAAAATCATAATTATCATATATGGTAACTATTTGTCCCACTATATCCATGCCGATATGGCTTATATCGTCCAACCTCCCGACAAATGGGCTTATATATGTAGCACCTGCCTTTGCAGCAAGTATCGCCTGAGTCGGAGAAAAGACAAGGGTGACATTCGTATGGATTCCCTCCTGACTTACCTTTTTTACAGCCTTCAGTCCCTCCTCTGTCATAGGGATTTTTACAACAATATTTTTATTTACCTTTGACAACTCCCTTGCCTCTTTAATAAGCCCCTCTGCGTCCATACTAACAGCCTCTACACTTATAGGCCCATCTACCACCGCACATATCTCATCCACAACAGTCTTAAAATCTTTGCCGGTCTTTGCAATCAGTGATGGATTTGTGGTAACACCATCAATAATTCCAATCTCCAGTGCAGCCTTTATCTCATTAATATCAGCAGTGTCAATAAAAAATTTCATTTTTTCCTCCTGAGTTTGTTACAGAATCGCATCTATTATTAATATTAAATTAAAGGGAATTTTTTGTCTATCCTTTTCTTTATCTCTTCATCCATAATAATCTCAGGAGGCCATTCACGAGGATGCCCTTCTTCTTTCAATTTCTTGGTGGCGTCTATCGCCAATTTCCCATCAATAAAATAGAAGTCCCTCTTAGGGTCTGTATTATTAAAGAGTTTCCATATTACAGTTGAAATATCCTTTATATTTACATCTTCATCAAGAATCACTGCAATACTGATAGAGTTGTTCCCATTGGTCAGTTTAAAAAGTTTCTCAGCAGCTATCCTTGCATGATAGGGTTTATCCTTTTTTATCGAAATGAAAATGATTCTATTTTTTACATCATTCAGAGGGATATTTATATCAATGATGTCAGGTATTTTTTCTTTTAACTGACCACTGACTATTGACCACTGACCACTGACCCTTACCTCTTTCCTCTTATCCTCACCTTCTATTCTTTCAGTGGCATCAACACCAATTTTTGAGCCGTAGATATAATTTGGTGAAGAGTGGTCTAACACATCAAGTGTCCCTTCAGTTATATAAATATCTCTCTCAATATCAACATTGTTTAAAAGGGTTGATGCGACTTCTCTGTAGTCATGCACATTAATAGCCTCATCAACAGTCAAGAGCATCTTTGAAAAGCTCATCTGTCCTGAGCCCCAGAGGGATGTCATCAATTTCCTTGCATGCATTGGGTATCTCTTTTTCATGGATACGATTACACAGTTATGAAAGACACCTTCCCACGGCAAATCCATATCAACAATCTCAGGGTTTAATGACTTGAGCATCGGGAGAAAAATCCTCTCCGTAGCCTTCCCCATGTAGCAGTCCTCCATTGGAGGCTTCCCGACAATTGTTGTAAAGTATATTGGATTTTTTCTGTGAGTGATTGCTGTAACATGAAACACAGGGTAATCGCCTTTGAGAGAATAGTATCCTGTATGGTCTCCGAATGGACCCTCTTCTCTTAATTCATTGGGCTCAACATAGCCTTCAAGGACAATCTCTGCTGTTGCAGGCACCTCCATATCAATTGTCTTACATTTAACAAGTTCAACACCCCTTTTTCTTATCATGCCGGCAAAGAGGAGTTCATCCACACCGTAAGGGAGGGGAGCAGTTGCGGAGTAAGTTACAACAGGGTCTGTCCCTATTGCTACTGCAACCTCCATTCTCTTACCAGCCTTTTTATACTCATCATAATGTGAAGCCCCATCCTTATGAATATGCCAGTGCATGCCTGTGGTTTTTTTATCATACACCTGCATCCGATACATACCGACATTCCTTTTTCTCTCCTTAAGACTCTTTGTAAATACTACAGGGAGAGTAATAAACCTCCCGCCGTCAAGTGGCCAGCATTTCAATATGGGGAATTTAAAGAGGTCTATTTCATCGCCTGTTAAGACCACTTCATGGCATGGGGCTTTACCTGTAATAACCTTTGGTGGATAATGGGATATTTCAAAGAGTCGGGGGAGAAATTTTAACTTCTCTATAAGATTTTGAGGAGGCTTTAATTCAATCAGTTCCTGTATATCATTTGCTATATCTTCCACATTATCAACACCAAGTGCCATAGCTATCCTTTTTTTACTCCCGAAGGCATTAATGAGGACAGGTATGCCAGAATCATCTGTATTTTCAAAAAGGATCGCCTTCCCTCCATTACCAGACTTGCAAATCCTGTCTGTTATTTCTGTAATCTCAAGGATTGGAGAGACCTTCTCTTTTATCCTTATTAATTCTCCTTCACTTTCAAGCCTTGCCAGAAAATCTCTTAGTGAATTATAATGAATACGCATATTTTTAATCTTGAACACGAATATCACGAATGGACAAATTACACTATTTATGGAATACAAAATCAAAAATCAGGAATCAGAATAAAAACTCTTTTATTCGTGACATTCGTGTAATTCGTGTTCTATATTATGAGAAAATAGATTGGTATGCAATACAAAAACCTTCACAAATGGGATGTTTCTCCAGCAGAGGCAGTTGAGATTCAGAAAAATCTGAGAGAAAATATAATTACTGAAAATGAATTTGGAGAGGTAAGATATATTGCAGGTGCAGATATTTCCTGCAATAGGTCAAGTCCTTTGGGATATGCAGTTGTAGTTGTGATGACATTTCCTGATTTAGAAGTTGTTGAGGAAAAACGGGTTGAGGCAGAGATAAAATTTCCATATATACCGGGTCTTTTGGCATTTAGAGAGGCGCCAATTCTTTTAAAGGCTTTTGAAAAACTAAAGAAAGAGCCTGACTTAATTATTTTTGATGGGCAGGGTATTGCCCATCCGAGAGGTATGGGGATTGCCTCACATCTGGGGATAATCCTCAATAAGCCGACCATAGGCTGTGCAAAATCAAAACTCTTTGGCACATACAATGAACCGGGGAAGAATGAAGGAGATTTTAGTTATCTCTATTCCCCTCAAGAGGCAGATAAAGTAATTGGTGCGGTTGTCCGGACAAAATCAAATACAAAACCTGTATTTGTATCAATCGGTCATAAGATTGATTTGCAAACTTCAATAAAGTTTGTATTGCAATGCACAAAGGGTTACAGAATACCCGAACCCACCCGAATTACACATAATCTTGTGAGTAAGCAAATATAGTATATTTTTTCCTTGCCATATTTAATTATTTTTTATATACATAAATGATTACCGTGAATGAACAAAATTTAAAGAAACTTAAGAGAACACCACTCTATGAGGCTCATAAGAAATTGGGAGCCAGAATAGTGGATTTTGCGGGCTGGGAGATGCCAGTCCTGTATTCAGGAATAATAGAGGAGCACAGGGCAGTCAGGAATTCTGTCGGCATTTTTGATGTAAGCCACATGGGGGAAATAGAAATCGTCGGCAGGGAGGCAGTAAAACTGCTTCAATTTCTTACGGTAAATGATGTAACAATGCTCAATGATAATGAGTGCCAGTATTCTATGATGTGTTATCCTGATGGCGGGATAGTGGATGACATTCTTGTATATCGGCTGACAGGTGAAAGATTTATGCTCTGTGTGAATGCATCCAATGCAGATAAGGATTATCAATGGATATTAAAGAGCCTTCATGCGGGGAGAGCAGAGGGGATGTTTAGAAATGCAGAGGTTAAGAATGTCAGTGATAATATAAGTCAGATTTCCATACAGGGAAAAAATTCAGAGCCTGTTTTGCAGAAGATTACAGGTGATGACCTGTCAGTGATTAAACATAATCGTTTTGTGCTTACAAATGTTGATGGGGTAAGTGCATTAGTGTCAAGGACAGGCTATACAGGGGAGGATGGGTTTGAGATATATCTAAAAAATGAAAATGCTGAAAGGGTATGGAATAGATTATTGGAAATCGGAAAAGAATATGATATAAAACCAGTTGGGCTTGGTGCAAGAGATACATTGAGGCTTGAGATGAAATATCCGCTGTATGGTAATGATATAAGTGAAAAAACAACACCATTAGAGGCAGGCCTCAGTTGGGTAACAAAGTTTGATAAAGGGAATTTCATGGGAAGGGAAAGTTTATTGAAACAGAAAGATGGAGGGCTGAAAAGAAAGTTAATAGGTTTTGAAATGATAGATAAGGGTATTCCACGCTCGCACTATTCGATATTTAAAGGGGCTGAACAAATCGGAGAAGTGACAAGCGGAACTATGTCCCCTTCACTCAATAAGGCTATTGGTGTCGGTTATGTAAAAACAGAAATCTCAAATATTGGCAATGAGATAGAGATAAATATAAGGGGCAGTCATCAAAAGGCAAAAATAGTATCAACACCATTTTATAAATCAGGTAAAATCAAGCAATGAGTTACGAGCAATAAGTAGTGAGTATTTTTTACTCATTGCTCATCACTCATTTCTCATTGCTTATTTAGGGAGGGAGTAAATATGGATTTTCCAGATGATCTTTTATACACAAAGGAACATGAATGGGTAAAGGTTGAGAATGGGAAGGCAAAAATCGGTATTACCGATTATGCACAGCACGAGCTTGGAGATATAGTCTTTGTAGAGCTTCCTGAGGTGGGGAGCGGGGTTGTGGCTATGGAGCCTTTCGGTGTTGTGGAGTCTGTCAAGACTGTCTCAGACCTTTATTCTCCTGTTAGCGGTGAGGTTGTTGGAGTGAACAGTGAACTTGAGGCAACACCTGAGGTTGTCAATACAAGCCCTTATGATAAAGGCTGGATGGTTGAAGTGGCAATGAGTGATAAGAACGAGTTGAAAGAGCTCTTCTCTGCTGATGAATATACAAAGTATGTGGAGGAGGAGAGCCAGTAAAGAGTTAAGGAGTTAAAGGGTTGAAGAGTTGAGGAGTTTCTTTAAATCTTAATTTCTCTAACTCTGAACTCCCAAACTCTTAAACTCCCAAACTCTATGCGATATATTCCAGATACAGATAAAGAACAGAAAGAGATGCTTGACAGTATTGGGGTTAAGTCAGTTGAAGAGCTTTTTTCCTCAATACCTGATAGCCTTCGTTTGAAAAATCCTCTATCAAATATTCCCCATGCTATGTCTGAACCCGAAGTCTTAAGGCATATGAAAGGGATGAGTAAAAAAAATGCCGATTTGGATTCTCACATCTCCTTTCTTGGTGCAGGCGCATACAATCATTTTATACCGAGTGTTGTAAACCATATCATATCCCGTTCTGAATTTTATACTGCCTATACGCCATACCAGCCTGAGATAAGCCAGGGGACGCTTCAGGCGATTTATGAGTTTCAGACACTCATCTGTCAGCTTACAGGGATGGAGGTTGCCAATGCTTCTATGTATGACGGTGCATCGGCACTTGCAGAGGCAGTCTTAATGGCTCACAGGATAAATGATAGAAAAGAGGTCTTTGTTTCAAGGGGCGTTCATCCCGAATACAGACAGGTTGTAAATACATATTGCAGGTATCTCGGGATTACTATAAAAGAGATTCCATTTACGGGAAAGGGGCTCATTGATACTGAGTGGCTCTCAAAGAATATATCCGAGAACACATCAGCAGTGGCAGTTCAGAACCCTAATTTTTTTGGATGTATTGAAGAGATTAAAGATATAGAAAAATTGACACATGCAAGTGATGCCATTTTTATTTACTGTGCCAGTGAACCGATATCCCTCGGAATTCTTAAATCTCCGGGTGAATTTGGGGCTGATATAGTAGTAGGGGAGGGGCAGGGACTTGGAAATCCTGTATCATTTGGAGGTCCCTATCTGGGTCTATTTGCTACAAGAGAGAAATATATAAGAAATATGCCGGGGAGGCTTGTTGGAAGGACAGTTGATGCAAATGGAAAGACAGGATATGTCCTGACATTATCTACGAGGGAACAGCATATAAGGAGGGAAAAGGCGACTTCAAACATCTGTTCAAATCAGGCACTATGTGCCCTTTCGGCAACAGTTTATATGGCACTCATGGGGAAAGAGGGTTTTAAGAAACTATCAGTTTTAAATTTACAGAAGGCAAATTATGCAAAGGAGCTTCTATCAAACATAAAGGGTTACAAGCTGAAATTTAAAAACCCGTCCCCTCCTCCCGCCTCCCCCCACGGGGGGGGGAGGAATAAGGTGGGGGGATATACTTTCAATGAGTTTGTTATTGAAACACCTGTCAGTCCTGATGAGATAAATAAGAACTTGTTGAAAGAGGGAATAATGGGCGGATTAAATCTTGAGAAATTCTATCCTGAATTGAAAAACTGTATGCTCATTTGTGTTACAGAAAATCACAGGAAAGAGGACATAGATAGATTATGGAAACTTGTTGAAAGAGGGAATAATGGGCGGATTAAATCTTGAGAAATTCTATCCTGAATTGAAAAACTGTATGCTCATTTGTGTTACAGAAAATCACAGGAAAGAGGACATAGATAGATTGGTGAAACATTTAGCGACTATCAAATCTTAGCTTTTGAATATAAAATGATGCCGAGAAAATCAGGCTTTGCCTGTTTTTGAGGCGACCTTGCCGAAGGGAGGCAGGGAGCAAAGCGACCGTCGGAAGGGAAACTGGAAGTTTCCCTCCGAGGAAAGATTATGGAAACTTTTGAAGCAATATTAAAGAGAAGGAGCATAAGAAGGTATAAAAATAAAGATATAAGCGAAGGGCAGATAAAAAAGCTCCTTGAGGCAGCTATGGCAGCGCCTTCAGCTCATAATAGCCAGCCGTGGGAATTTGTGGTTGTCAAAGATAAAGAGATGAGGGGTAAGTTGTCAAAGGTTCATTCCTATGCATGGATGTGTGCAGAGGCACCTTTTGTAATAGTAGTATGTGGTAATAAAGATGACCTTTCATGGATTGAGGATTGCAGTGCTGCTTCAGAGAATATGCTTGTAGCTGCTGCTGAAATGGGTCTCGGAGGCTGCTGGATTGCTGCAAGAGGGACAAAATACAGCGGCAAGGATGATGGGCAGGTAATCGCAGATATACTGGGAATTCCAAAGAAATTGGCTGTATTGTGTATGCTCTCCTTTGGCTATCCTGATGAAGAAAAGGCTCCAAGGACACAATACACAGAAGATAAGGTTCATAAGGAGAGATACTAACCAACAACTAACTACTAACAACTGACAACTAATAACCACAGATAATCATTATTATAAGTTGTAGGTTGTTAGTTGTAAGTCATAAGTTATACATGAATATTATCGGCACACAGGGTCTTATTTTTAATGAGCCGCTTCTTTTTGAGCAGGGGAGTGCGGGGAGGGAAGGGTGCACACTCCCTGATTGTGATGTCCCTGAAAAAGATATTAGCAATCTCATCCCTGAAGATATGGTCAGAGAGGAGATTTTAGGTTTCCCCTCTTTAAGTGAGGTTGATGTTGTCAGACACTTCACTCGCCTTTCGCAGTGGAACTATGCAGTTGACCTCGGATTTTATCCCCTCGGCTCATGCACAATGAAATATAATCCAAAGATAAATGAAGATGTTGCAAGGCTTTCAGGTTTTTCAAATGTCCATCCATATCAGCCAGAGGAATTATCTCAGGGGGCATTACAGATGATGTTTGAGTTGGGGGAGTGTCTGTCAGAGATAGGCGGTATGGATAGGGTATTCCTTCAGCCTTCCGCAGGTGCACATGGTGAACTTGCAGGGATGATGATTATAAAGGCATATCATGAATCTAAAGGTGAAAATAGGCATAAGGTAATCATCCCCGATTCAGCCCACGGCACAAATCCAGCCAGCTCAACCCTTTGCGGTTATAAGGTAATTGAGTTTAAGTCTAATGGGAGGGGTTTATTAGACCCTGAGGCGGTTGAAAAGGCTATGGATACGGATGTAGCAGCGTTTATGATAACAAACCCAAATACCCTCGGTCTTTTTGAAGAGAATATACTGGAGATAACTGAGATTGTCCACAGGAAAGGCGGGCTTATCTATTGTGATGGTGCAAATCTTAATGCCATTATGGGTATTGCAAGACCGGGTGATATGGGTGTAGATGTCTTACATTTTAATCTACACAAGACATTCTCTACGCCTCATGGCGGAGGGGGTCCTGGAGCAGGGCCTGTTGGTATTAAAAGGGAGCTTATACCATTTATGCCTGTCCCTGTTATAGAAAAAAATAATGTTGGACAATATAAGTTGAATTATAATTTTCCACATTCCATTGGCAGGGTTAAGGCATTCTATGGCAATTTTGGCATTCTCGTAAGGGCATATACATATATCAGGACTATGGGTGCAGAGGGGCTAAAGATGGCAAGTGAGACTGCGGTATTAAATGCAAATTATATTATGAATCAGTTAAAAGATTATTACTATCTTCCTTATGACAGGAGATGTATGCATGAGAGTGTATTCTCTGATAAGATACAGAGCAAATACGGTATTACAACACTTGATATTGCAAAGGCATTAATAGATTACGGCTTTCACCCGCCCACTATTTATTTCCCGCTGATTGTAAAGGGTGCAATAATGATAGAGCCGACAGAGACGGAGAGCAAGGATACAATGGATAGATTTATTGATGCAATGAAGGATATAGCCGTCAGGGCGGAGAAAGACCCTGATTCCCTAAAAAAATCTCCGTTAAAACCAAAGGTAACGCGTCTTAATGAAACAAAGGCTGCGAGGGAGCCAAATTTAAGGTGGGTTAATGATTATCTCTTGGGAGTCTTTTAGACCGTATTTATAATTTCATTTCGGGGGAAGCTAAGCCCCCCGAAGTTTCTCTTAATCTCCTTTCTACAGCCTTCCAGTCTATATTCCTGAAGAATGCCTCAATGTAGTCAGCCCTTTTAAGGCCGTAATCAAGCATAAAGGCATGTTCAAAGACATCCATTATCAATATCGGGTTACACCCTGCAGGATGAGA
>Ga0209211_10010531_pt1 | contig 12017 bp, 12 predicted proteins | sample RifGroA2_FD_183992 | JGI IMG/M metagenome (GOLD analysis project Ga0209211, IMG submission 183992) | Groundwater microbial communities from Rifle, Colorado, USA - Groundwater A2 (SPAdes) (version 2) | ecosystem: Environmental > Aquatic > Deep subsurface > Groundwater | place: Rifle, Colorado... | reverse complement strand
AAATAAATGGCTTTGGGTATTCTGAAAGGTCTGCTGCCATTGCTCCGAATATTGTAGCTCCAACCATGGTAGCTCCAATTCCCAGAGCAGCAATCCTCTTTATAGCCTTTCTCAATTTCATCTCTAAACACCTCCTTTGTGTTTACTTTTTTAACTATATTTATTTAAGACTCTAGCCTAGAGCCTCGCATATATACCATCTTCCGGTTTATTGTAATATTTAAAGCTTGCGGTATTTATATATTCTAAAATATATATATTTGAACACATAGATAGCATGTTTTCTGTTTTACTATATTCAGAAAGGGCCAAGTTAGTCATTTAGGTATTATAATACCAGCCTACTTATAAATCTTCAGGTATTCTAATCCCTAAAACAATAGAAAACATTAAATTATGCTGAAGATTACCCGGCTTAAAATGACGCTCGTGCCTATATTAATGTACCACGAAATAGCCAATAAGGATAATTTGTGGTGTGTAAAGCCAGAGGAGTTTAAAAAACAGATGGCTTTCCTAAAGGAAAATTGCTTTATAGCTATAACACCAGATGATTTATACGAGCATATTAAAAACAACAAAGAAATCCCTCCCAAATCTGTAATCCTGACATTTGATGATGGCAGGAGAGGTGTTTATGACTGTGCTTTCCCTTTGCTGGAGGAGTTGGGATTTAAGGCCGTACTATATATAGTAGCTGACTGGGCTGATGGCGGCAAAGTGCATGATGAAGAGAGATATTCAGAATTTCTAAGCTGGGATCAAATAAAGGAACTAGCTAACTATTTTGAAATTGGCTGCCATGGGAAAAGCCACAGAAATTTAGCCAGGCTGGAGGAAGATGAATTAAAAAAAGAAATTTTTGATTCAAAAAAGGAAATTGAAGATAGGCTAGTAAAAAAGGTTTGCCATTTCTCTTATCCTTATGGTTTTTTTAATGAAAAGATAAAGAAGATTGTCCTGGAAGCAGGCTATAAGACCGCAGTAACTGCAAATAAAGGAATGAACACAGAATTATTGGAATTGTCAAGGCAGTGGGTTCTTAATAACACTTCAATTGAGGATTTCAAGAAGCTGGTTAGCATACCAACCTTAAGCATATGCATGATAACAAAAGACGAGGAAGAGCATTTAGCAGATTGCTTAAATTCTGTTAAATCCATAGCAGATGAAATCATAATTACAGACACAGGCAGCAAGGACAAAACAAAGGAGATAGCAAAAGGATTTACTGGCAAGGTTTACGATTTCCAATGGCAGAATGACTTTTCAAAGGCAAGGAATTTTTCTCTAAGCAAAGCCACAAAGGATTGGATTTTGGTTTTGGATGCTGATGAAGCAATAGCAGAAAAAGACTTAACCAGGATAAAAGAGTTGATAACAAATAAAGATATTATGGGCTATAGATTTGTAACCAGAAATTACACAAATGACAGCTCAATAACAGGATGGCTCCCTGCTGTTGGTTACAAGGAAAGCAGGGATTTTTCCGGGTTTTTTCCATCAATCAAGGTAAGGCTGTTCCAAAACACTAAGAAATCTGCAAAGCAGATTTCTGGTGTGCCAGAAATTCAAAGAATTTCTAAGCACAACAAAGGCATAAAATTTGATGGCGTTGTGCATGAGATGGTTGATGGTTATATAGAAAAAATAAAAGGCAAGATAGTTTTGGCAGATATCCCTATACACCATTACGGCGCAGCAAGGGATAAGGAATTCAGCAGGAAAAAGGAAGAATACCTTGAACTGGCAAAAACAAAATTAGCTGATGCAAAGTCATTATATGAATTGGGCATATTAAGCAAAGAAATTGGCAGGCTGGATGAAGCAGAAAAGGCGTTTATGGAAGCAGTAAGGATTGATGATAAGTTTGGCGATGCTTATTACAATTTAGGTGTAGTTTATGAAATGCAGAAAAGATATGATGAAGCAATAGCGCAGTACAAAAAAGCTTTAAGTTTTGGAAAGCACTCTGATGCCTTGTTCGGCATTGGCGTTTGTTTATTAAAAAAAAGCCAGTTAGATGAAGCAGCTGAATATTTTGAAGAAGCAATAAAAATAAATCCATTCAATGTAAAAGCCTTTATCAATCTGGGCGTTATTTACGAAAAGAAATGTGATTATAAGAAAGCAATTAGTGCTTTAAAGAATGCTGTTGAATTAAACCCAAAAAATGCAAAAGCTTACTTTAACCTGGCAATTGTTTATGAGAAAGAAAAAGATTTTAAAAATGCCGTAATTGCCTACTCCGGGGCAGCTGAATTAAATCATGAAAAAAAAGAAGAAATAGCAAAGAAAATTAATGAGCTGAAAAATCTGATAACAGATATTGGCTATTCTTATTCTGTCGGGATGCAATAATTCCGGATACCAAAACAAAAACTTTATATAGAAATAAAGATACTGCAATCAGGCATGATAGATGTATTCAAATATGAAAAAGGAGCAATAAAAAAAGGCTCACTGGATGATTTGAAAAAATCAAATGTTGTGATGTGGGCTGATGTGCATATACCTTCTAAAGATGAGCTAAACAAAGTCAGAGAGGAAACCGAAATTGACGAAATTGATTTTAAGAGGGCTGTTGACGAGGAAGAAAGGCCAAGAACAGCTGACCTGAATAATTACTCCCTGCTTACTTTCAGGGCGCCTTTATTTGAGAATGGCGATATTTCCACCACATCAGTTGCTATATTCGTTTCAAAGAACAAAAACAATGTTATAACAGTCAGGCATGGTGATACAAAGTCAATCTCAAAAATCAGGCAGCTGGTTGAGGCAGGCAAAACAGTATTGTTTGAAAAAGGAGTTGGCTATTTTGTTTACAGGCTGCTGGACGAGATTTTAAAGACATATTTTATAGTCATAGACAACATTGAGGACGGCATTGAAAAGATAGAAAAAGATGTTATAGAAAGCCCGGATAAGAAAGTTGTCAGCCAGATATTTGAGATAAAGAAGACATTAATCTATTTCAACAAAAGCCTTATTGCCAACAGGGAGATTATAGCCTCAATTGAAAAGCAGTACGTAACAGACATAACCGGGAAGCACACAAGGCTGTTTAGGGACCTCTATAATGATATTGTGCAGTTAATTGACACTTCAACCACGCTCAGGGAGGTTTTGACAGGAACCCTGGATGTTTATTTAAGTTCTGCCTCCAACAACTTAAACCAGGTAATGAAAACACTGACAGTTGGCGCTTCCCTCATTTTAATACCTACATTAATTGCCAGCATTTACGGGATGAATTTTAGCAGCTCGCCTTACAACCTACCGGAGCTTGGCTGGAAATACGGCTATTTCTTTGCTTTGGGCGTAATGGTAGTGTCTGTTGCAGCTATGTACATATTCTTCAAAAGAAAAGGATGGGTATAAATTATTCTAAAATCCTATAGAAGGCATCAAACACAGGAGTATCAGTAGTTATCAGATGAAAATGCATTCCCAGCTTTGAGCATGCCTCCTCTATCTTTGCTGAATGGTCTGCCAGCATATTTTGGTATCTCTGCCTTAGCCTTGGGCTGATGTATGTTCTTAAATGCTCCCCTGTTTCACTGTCCTTTAATTTAAAGTCGCCTTCTATCCTCAGGTTTTTTTCCAATGGATCCAGGACCTGTATTATCTTTATCTCATTTCTGCCCAGCATATACAGGGATTCCCTTATCTCTTCTATAGGCATTAAAAAATCCGAGATTAGGACAATCATGGCCCTTGAGCCAATCAGTTTTTTGTATTGTGTTATTGCGTCCCTGACTTTTGAAAACCCTTTTGTTTTCATGGAGTTCAGGTGGTTTATCATTGCTGCAAGCTGTGACATGCCCCTTCTTGGCTGAAAGACTTCTAAAGATTCCGAGAAGGTTGAGAACATGAATTTCTCATTTTCTTTTAATGCCAGATAAGCAAATCCAACGCCAAGCATTGATGCGTAATCAAATTTTGTTACTGACTTGCCGAAATTCATAGAGGATGAGCAGTCAACTATCAGATGCACCACTAAATTTCTTTCCTCCTCATAAGTTTTTATATAGAGATCATCTGTCCTTGCGAAAACCCTCCAGTCAATGCTTCTTATATCATCGCCAGGCGCATAGATTCGGTGCTCTTTAAAGATAAGGCCCCTTCCCAGGGCAATGCTTTTCCTTGGCCCTATATAGCTGGATGTAACCCTTTTTTTAACTACGAGGTTAAACCGGTCAAGCTGTGACAAAAAAGAGGTGTCTATTGCCATTTTTTATTTTACCTTGGATATTATTTCCTTGACAGCATCATCTGTTGTCATCCCTTTTCTTTCTGCCTCAAAATTAAGTATTATCCTGTGCCTAAGCACCGGATATGCCATTACATTTATGTCATCTGTGCTTACGTGGTTTCTTCCCTGGATTAACGCTCTTGCTTTTGCTGCCAAAACTAGGCCAATAGAGGCTCTTGGCGAAGCGCCGTATTGAATAACATTTTTTGCTCCCCTTGTTGCCAAAACAATATTTATTGCCCTCTGCTTTATATCATTGGCAATTGGAACCTGCCTTGTCAGTGTCTGAAGGCTTAGCAGATGATTTTTGTTCAGCAAAATCTTCAGCCTTGGCTCAGAGTGCTGCATTGCATACATGTCAACTATCTGCCTTTCCTCGTCTGGCGTTGGGTAAGACACCCTTATTTTTAATAAAAACCTGTCAGCCTGCGCTTCCGGCAGCGGGTAAGTTCCTTCCTGCTCAATTGGATTTTGCGTTGCTAAAACAAAGAAAGGCAGGTCTAATTTAAATGTTGAATTTCCCACTGTAACCTGCTTTTCCTGCATCGCTTCCAGCAATGCTGACTGTGTTTTTGGGGTTGCCCTGTTGATTTCATCTGCTAATACTATATTCGCAAATATCGGCCCAGGCTGGAATTTAAAGCTCCTTTTTCCCGATGTTTCCTCTATGATATAAGTTCCTGTAATGTCAGACGGCATTAAGTCCGGCGTGTTTTGTATTCTTGAAAATTTTAAGTCCATCACCTGAGCCATTGTTTTTACAGCCAGCGTCTTGGCTAACCCCGGATAGCCTTCCAAAAGGGCATTTCCGTCGCACAGGATTGCTGTCATTATCTGGTCTATCAGCTCTCCCTGGCCGACTACTATCCTGTTAACTTCCTTATGCACAGTTTCAAAAATCTGTTTGTAATTCCTCATCTAAATCACCTTTTTGTTTTTTATTTAATATTTTAACCAATAAATATTATTTTTATTCGCCAAAATTCGGATTATTTTTTTATTGGCTCTGCCGTTGTTTACGCCGAATTTTAGCTTGTCTGCCTGCCGCCAAAGGAACTTTGGCGGCTGATAAACGCCCTGTGAGCCTTGCATAGCAAGGCGAACAGCATGGTTTATTATTTCTTATTATAATTCCCTGGTCTTTTTATTTTTATCCTCCGGCTAATTTCTTGAAATACTCCTTTACAAGCTCCTGCTTTTCAATCGGAATGCTTTCTCCATACTCTTCTGCTGATGTGGCAAATACCTCTTCAGGGAATGTCTCCTCAAACACCATTCCCTCTTCCTCCTCTTCTGAGGCAGAGCCTACAAGCTCGTAGCTTACCGGCTTTATCTCAACATCTATTACCTCATTGCCAAGCGTTGCTATTGAATCCTCTCCGTAAATATCCTCATTGGATGCAGTTCCTGCTGCTGGTATGTCGCTGATTCCCTCCTCTGCATCATTGTTTATTATTTTGTAAAACGCAAGCTTGTCCCTCAGGATATCAAAATTGATAAATGTGTTGAATGTTGACAGCAGCACTATTAAGAAGCACAGCACAATTGCTGCAAGAATCCTGTAAGATATCTTTCTCTGGTCAACAAAAGAAGAAACCCTTACATTCTTCATTTCGCCTGCAACCTCTTCCTGCAATGCGTCTACAATCGGGTTGTCCATATTCAGATTATCTTCTGCTGTCCTTAATTTTTCTTTTAAAGGCTCGTATTTCTCTTCCACTATCTCCGCTTTGTCTTTGATAAATTGATTATAGGTAAAGTAAGCCAGGTATGCAATGGCAGGAATTATCGCCAGGAATGGGCGGAAGTCTATGATCGAAAGCAGTATGTATGCTGCTAAGAATATCAATATAGCATTTAACAGGTTATTAAATAGTACAATGTTGTTTAATGTCCTGTTCATCTCCTTTATTATGCCTATGAATTTTTTCATTTTTATTATTAGCAATTGCCTTCATCAGCATCTGCTGTTGATTTCAGGCAGCTGATGTCTCTGTTAATTTCATCAACCCTGTTCTGCAGCACAGTTATTTCCGACTTGGCAGCTGCTAAATCAGCCTGCGCCTGCGTAAGCTGAAGCTCTGTTTGGGTAAGCTGCGCCCTGGTGTCTGCCAGGCTCCTTTTATTTTTTGACAGATCGCTTTCCAGCTTGTCCTTTTCATCCTTAAGCTGGTTGTATTCCGAGCTGATTTGCTCTGTCTCTTCTGTGGATTCGCTGACGCTTGACGCTGCTTTTTCCAGCTGCTCTTTCGTCACCTTTAATGTTGTCATCACCCTGTCAAGCTCGTCAAGCTTGTTCTGGTAAAGCGCTGTTGTATTTTTGTATGAATATTGGTAGTAGGTTGTGAAGCTGGCAAATGCCACTAATGTAGCTACAATTATCACAAATAATCCTAAGTTTATGTTTTTTTTGGTTATTTCCATATTCTAGCACTTGCTTTCATCAGCATCTGCTGTATCTTCCAGGCAGTCTATCTCCCTGTTTAAAGTATTTATTTTAGCCTGCAGAGAGGATATTTCATCTTTAGCTGTGCTTACTTCTGCCTGTGTTTGCGAAAGCTGGCTTGCTGCCTGGTCAAGCTTGCTTGTTGCCTCTGACAGGCTGTCTTTTGTCTTTGACAAATCGCTTTCCAGCTTGTCCCTTTCATCCTTAAGCACATCTTTTTTTGAGCTAAGGTCATCCTTTCTTTCGGTTGTTATACTCAGCTGGTACGCAGTCTGGTTCAATTCCTGTTTTTGGGTGCCTAAAGTAGTGGATATCTTGTCAAGCTCTCCCAGCTTATTCTGGTAAAGCCCTGTAACATTCTTAAATGAGTATTGGTAATAAGTGGTGTATGTAACAAATGCTATTAAGACAGCTATAACAACAGCAAGCAACCCGAAGTTTATATCCATTTTCATTACAGCCACTATATCACCTGCGCATTTTATCCGAATAAATTTTTATTTTCATCAAGCTTCCTGGCTACTATCTCGCCAAGCAGCACAAGCAACGCAGCAAGCACAAAAGGCCACCTGTAGTCTGCTGTCTGCATTTTAACCCTTTTTGATACTGTTTTTATTGTTTCAATAATCCTGTCAATCTCATCAGGCTTAAATACAGCTCCTCCTGTTAATACAACAAGCTCCCTCAGCTTGGGATTCAGCCCCAGCTCAAGGTATTCATCATTATAATTGACAGCAACCTTTGCCCCCAAAATATCATGGAAGCCTGTTTTGTCCGACATGAAAGATGCTGTGTATTTATTGACATCTGCTTTTTTGAACTGCAGCCCTTTGGAGGAGGGCATTTCATTTGAAACAACATTAACATCAGTCGGCTTGCCTAATGATGTGTCGTCTATGTCAACATCAAATTCCTTGTTCCTTGATGTATCTCCGATTGCCCAGTTTACTGTTTTTATCAGCAGCTTTGAATTATCCTTGCTCAGCATTTCTCCTGACCACTTATTGCCGTCATCTGTTGTCAGGGATGCAACCCTTCCCAGGCCCAAGCGCCATACAGTTATTACCGGCTTTCCGTTTGATGTTACAACAAGGCTTGTTGCTGCCGGCTTCGGCACAACAGTATTATAGCCCGTAATTTTTGCATTTAGCTCTATATTTTTTGTTATCCAGTGGTTTGTATTTATGACAATCAGGCTTGGGTTTTTATCTTTATCCTCAGGCTCCTCAGGCCTTGAGAAAACTAATCTTAAATTCTGGCTTTCAGTGGGCTTAAAGTACAGGCCATTTCCCTTTGATGCCAGCTGCTTCAAAAAGTTCTCGTCTGTATCCATTCCAACACCTACAGTATATGTTTTTATCCCTTTTGTTGTTGCCCCTTGTGCTACATCAAGCGCAGTGCTTTTGACAGCATCAATCCCGTCTGAAATCACAATAATGTATTTTCCTCCCTCTGCCCTTTCCAAAAGCCATTCCGCCCTTCTTAACGCCTTGAAAACCAGAGTTCCCCCGCCGGATTGCAGTTTTTTAATCTTGTCCACCAAATCCTCTTTTTCAGCAAAAGTGCTTAACGGCGAAATCATAAATGCAGCATCATTAAATGCCAAAACAGCAACCTTGTCTTCAGGCCTGAAGCTTGACAGCACATTAAGTGTTAATGCCTTCTCAACATCAAGCTTTGAATTTACAGAGCCTGATGAGAACCCCATTCCTGATGTTCCTGAAATATCCATTATAACCACTATGTTTATATCAGAATCCTTTCCTTTTTCCCCTGAGCCAACCTCTACAGGCAATATTGTCTCAAATATCGAGCTTTTGTAAGAGCCCTTGTCATACGAGTTTTCTCCCCCCACAACAAACAAGCCATTTCCCTTGTCTGCCACATATTTTGTCAGGGCATCAGTTTTGTCTTTCAGATCCTCTAATCCAATATCATTTAAGATTACAGCAGAGTATTGTGTTATGTCTTCCGGTATATTTTCTTCGAGCCTTACATTATATATCTCTATCAGCGCCCTTAAAAGCTGCGATGTTTTTTTAGAAACAAACAATATCTTGGGCCTTTGAACAACCTTGATTGCTTTGTAATAGATATTATTCTGCTTAAAAAAATCATCATTATTTGTTGTTATCTCTGCTGTTATTGCATGATAGCCTTCATCATTAAATGTGTATTTGAAATTTCCGTCAGGGTCAGCTATAATCTCGCTGTCATCCACTTTTACTTTTAATTGGTACGGCAATGGGCCAATCTGCTCCACCTTTGCTCTGAACTCATTTTCTGTGCTTATGATAACCTCTCTAGGCCCCAGGATTCTTACGCCAACATCCTGCTTTAAGGGGGATATATCCAGCATGTGTATAGTTGCATTCAGCATGGATGCAAACAAAACCATATCCCCTAAATCCCTGCCGTAATTGTTGTTCCCATCAGAAACCACCAGTAAATTGTCATCGCCCTGCACATTGTTTAATATCCCGTCTCCAATGGCTGACCTTTCTGCTGATGCTATTGGCTTTAATGTTACAGGCATTTTTTCCTCTAATTTTGATTTTAAGTCATATGCTGTGTTTTTATCAAACATATCAAATGAAGACGAGTTGTCTGCCAATATTTTCAGTGATATATCACCGGGTATTGTTTTCTGCTCCAGTGCAAATGGCGATGCCAGGGCAATAACCAGCAATAAAAAGATTATCGACCTTGTTATAATTATAAATAGGCGTATTTTGCTCTTCTCCTTTTCATACTCCTCCATCTCCTTTTTTGTCTGGAATTTTACAAAGCTCTTTTTCAGGAATGCTAACAGGATTATTATTAATGGTATCAACAGCAGCAAAGCATAAGGGTGCGCCAGGCAATAGTCGCTGAAACAAACTTTTTCTAATGCCAAATCAGATGTCACCCCTTATTTTTATGTATATCAGCTCAAATAATATTATTGCAAAAGCAAATATAAGCAAAGGCAGGCTAAATGAAAATTCCTTGCTTTCTTTTGCCTTTTCAGAGGAGAATTTCTGCTTGTCCTGCTTTACTATTTCTGCCTCCCTGCCGATATCTGACTCCTGCTCATTCACTAAATTAACTGCTATTTTCCTGTCCTCCAATTCATACAAGCCGGCTTCGTCAAGTATAACCTTTTCAGTTTTTATTGAGCCGTATGGCTTTTTCACTGTCTGCTCCTTTACAGCCAGAACCTCTCCTGTTTTGTAATTATAATCCTTTATGTCCTCTGCTTTGGCTAAAAATGATATCATGTCATTCCAGAATATTGGGTAAGAGGTTAATGTCCTGAAGTCAGAAAAGTCATCAAAGATGCCGTAATATATTACCTTCCCCCCTTTCTTCTCGTCAAACGCTATAATAGGAAAATCATCTTCTGAGGATGCTATTTTTACAGCAGAATCCTTTAATCTCCCGTTGAAATATCTTTCAGTGTTTGCAAAACACCTGTTTTCCTCAAACTGTTTTGTGAACTGGTTTATTGCATCTACGCATACAGCTGTCCTGCTTTCATTCTTTCCCCATATTTCAATCGGCAGCATCTCTTTTAAGTCATTGGAGTTAAACTCATTCAGGCTGTCCTGCGCAGCTATTATAATATTGCCGCCTTTCTCAACATAATGCTTTAAATCTGTAAAATCAGCCAAAACAAACAGCTCTTTGTCCACATGGTCCAAAACAACAATCTCCTGCTCTATATTATACGCATTGGTTGTTGGGGGCTCTCTTATTTCCAGGCTGATTTCTTTTGATGCCTTTAGGGCAGCTTCCACAGAGCCTTGCTTTTGGTTTGTTATCAACAATACAGATACTGTCTTTTTCTCAGGAGCCGATATATAGGCATAGTTGTCCAGGGCTAAATCATCATCAATGTCAAGCTCTATTTTGCTGACACCTGTTGGCGTTGGGAATGTTATCTTCTCCTTTGAATTCGGCAGTAATTTTAATGACTGCTTGTCAAGTGAAGAGCTGTCTTTTGTCAGCTTTACACTAACTGTCTTTTCCTCATTGTAATAGCTTTTTATAGTCGCTATTGTCTCGCTTTTTTCCACCTGCAGCTCCACAATCCCCACATTAGCTGCCTCTGAACTAAGGTCAATGAAATTAACAGCATTCCCTTTTGATGTTATTGCCCTCTTTGCAACCAATAAATCCGGGCCCTCGGTTGCTATAAAATCTGAGATTACCAAAACCCTTCCCTGCTTTCCTGTCAATATCTCATCTGCCATTAACAAGGCATCTCCAAGATTTGTTGTAGTTGCTTTTGGCGACATTTTATTCAGCAAAGACAGAGCCTCGTCCTTTCTTCCGTCTTCAAGTATTACAACAGGCGCATTTTCTGCCATTATTATTGAAATCCTTCCGTCTAAGCTGTTTTTTGCCTCTGCTATTGCCCTGTCCATCCTTGTTCCTGCGCCGGATTTGGCCTGCATTGACGCAGAAACATCCAGTATTATCACAGTATGGTCTACTGAAACAGAGTAGGGGATATTAATGTAAGGCGCTGCTATTGCAATTGCCAGCCCAGTTAATGCTGCTAATTGCAGTATAAAGAGCAGGTTTTGCATCAATTTCTGCAGGAAGGAAAATTGCTTTGTTGTCTGCTGCTCTTTCAGTATAAACATCAAAGAGGGTATTATCTTGTCCAGCGGCTTTGGCCTTATAAGATAGATAAGGATAAACGGGATTAATGCAGCTAATGCCCACAACCCGATTAAATTGCTGAACGACATTATTTTTTTCCTCCCTTTTTCTTATCCAAAACCATGCTTATCAAGTCATTCTGGTTGACAAGCTCTTTTATTATGATAAGGCAGTCATTGAATTCATACCAGTACAGCTCAGAATTTAGATTGATGTTTAAGTCCTGCCTTGCTTCAAACGGCAGTGTTATCTGCCCTTGTTTGCTTAGCTTTGCCTTACCTATGAATTTCGGTTCCATTATTAATATTAATAATATTATTATTCCTTGTATTTCTTTTAATATTAATAATCCTGTTTAAATAGTTTTCTGTTTTTTGCTGCTGTTTTATTTCCATTCCAAAGTGGTTAAAACCAAAAAATTAATAAATATGCCTATAACTTCAATGTAATTATGAGGCAAAAGGCGCATCACAGAAGGGAAATCATATTCCTGCTTGTATTCTTGGTTTTGTTTACTCTGTTCTTTGTCATATCCATAATAAACCTTAGGAGAAAAATGCCTGTCTTTGGCTTTGGCGTTGATTATTTCGTAGAGGACAGCTTTATCATCTTCATGTCAATACTTGCAATTCTAAAGATTCTGTGGCAGATTATTGTTCATTGAGG
>Ga0209211_10010527_pt1 | contig 12022 bp, 9 predicted proteins | sample RifGroA2_FD_183992 | JGI IMG/M metagenome (GOLD analysis project Ga0209211, IMG submission 183992) | Groundwater microbial communities from Rifle, Colorado, USA - Groundwater A2 (SPAdes) (version 2) | ecosystem: Environmental > Aquatic > Deep subsurface > Groundwater | place: Rifle, Colorado... | reverse complement strand
TCCATCGGGGAGACAAAAGGGAAAATGTTCGATGCCATAGGCTCTTCAATTGGCATCATCCCGCAAGATAAGCCGCGCTACCTGATGGGTGTCGGATCTTTGGAGGAAATGCTAAAAGCGATCTCGCTCGGGGTTGACTGCTTTGATTCCTGCTTTGCAACCCGCACCGCAAGGCACGGGCGCGCATTCACCTCAAAAGGGAACATCAATATAGATTCTGCAGTTCACAGGCTCGACCTTTCGCCGCTCGATGAAGGATGCGGCTGCTTTGTTTGCAAAAAGTACTCGCGATCCTACATCCACCATTTATTCCGCACAAAAGAGGAGAATGCAGGAAAATACCTGACTTACCATAATATCTTTTTCGTGCAGAATGTGCTCGCGAAGGCAAGGAAGCAGATAGTGGAGGGGACATTTCGGGACTGAAGGCAAAAATATGGAGTTTATTGATTGGGCATTGCCCCATTTCCACAGCCCAGTTCATTGCCGGCAAGGCAATTTCCTGCAATATAAAAAATTATGAGGTGCCAAAATGCACCTGCTGGCAGAAATTTTTTGACATGCCCCAAAAAACGGCATTTTTTAAAACACCCCGTTTTGTGGCAAATAAAAGAAAAGGGGAACCATAACCCCAAAATTAGAACGCCCCCATTGGGATTTGAACCCAAGTCTCAAGGTCTTTCCGCAGCCATGCCATTTAAAGGCAAGATGAACCATAACTGGCACTTTTCTTTTTTCCCAGGTTTTTTCTTTTCGTGCAAACGAAAAGAAAAAAGCTGCGCCGGAACCTCGCATTCTATCCTGGCTATACTATGGGGGCCTAGTAGGAGTAATAAAGGGCAATTAATAAATACTGTCGCAATAAGGCAAAAGGGGGCAAAAAGCGGCTTAGCCAAGGCTTTTAAACATTTAGAATTTCTATTTTCCCTATGGACCGCGACAAGGTTATTGCAATTGTGCTTGTCGTCGGATTCGCCTTTCTCATTATAGCGCTTTTTGGCGTTGCTGCAATTACAGGGTATGTATTGTTCTTTACAAGCCCAGAGCCGGCGCAGGCGGCTTCCGGTGCAAATGACCAGCCCGCATGGAAACCCCCAGTAACGGGAAATGTCGGCATCCAGAGCGCTAATGCAGATGGCCAGACTGATGAGTCCCAAAGCGATGATTTGGGAAATGAAGAAGAGGAAGAGCCTGCCCCTGTGTGCGGCAACAGCATTAAGGAGAGCGGGGAAGCGTGTGATGCAAATTCGGATTGCAGTTCCACGCAGGTTTGCAACAATTCGTGCCAGTGTGTTGATAAGCCGGTTGAGAGAGCAAAAGTTGAAGGGCTGCAAATTGAAAAGATAGTTTCATACTGGTGCGCACCCGATTTCAACGGCAAGAAGGGCCTTGCTGCAAAGATTTTGAGGTTCAAGAATACCGGAACAGCGGATTTCACTTATAATGGCGAGGTGCAGATCAGCGCGGAAACCGGGGATACGAGGGACAGTGTTGTAACAAACAGCGCATTCAGGTTCACTGTCAAGGCTGGAAAGACACTTGATATTTATGGCACCAACCTTGCGCGCTCTTCAGCCCCTTTCATCTTTTTGGGGGCAACCCCAACAAAGACCAAGCTCACGGTAGATTTTGGGCCAACCAAGTACATCGAATATGAGTATACCCTGCGGGCAAATGACTTTGCATCAGTTGGCTGTCTGTAAACAAGCAACTGCCGTGAACAATCGGCAATGGCTTTACTGACTCCTATTTTTTGATGCGCAGGTTGTAAATCCGGCGAATTCTGGGCCTTGGGTTCATGAGTGTTGTAATTGCCCCCCCGAACGGATATAAAGTTCAGTCTGTGTGATGATTCAAAATCAGATAAATAGAATTTTATGGTGTGTTGTCACCAAGTTGCCTTCGTGCCTATTTTTTCCTTGTGTTTTAAATCCGCTTTTGCTCACAGCTTTTGGGGGCGTATCAAGAGTAATTCACTGATCCATGCTCTTTTCATATATTAATGAATGGATTCGGGGGTATCTCATGGCTATCTGAAAGCCTCTTCGTTCCAATATTTGCCTCATCGGAAAAAATTCAGGGCTATCTGATGTAGTCGCTCTAACTTTGAGTGCGTTCCGCCTTTTTGCAAGGTCAATGACTTCATCGGTGATCCAACCTCCATTTCCGCGGATACGTTTCAGGAATGGCACCCATAATGAAACGAGTTCAAGTTCCCGTTCTTCTGGTATCCAGTTCACAATGGCGCTTCCTTTAGAGCCAACATAGTTAGGCAAAGTTCCCACATAAAGTGTTTGCCCGTCATCTTTCCACAAATATGGCGTCCTCATTAATCGGCCAAATGCTATATGCTCGCAGTTTAATCTTCCACTAGATGAGAACCCTTTAGGGAGATCAACAAACCTGGGTCGCGAATAGTATTCTGCTGGACTGTTTAGTTTTGCCTTGAAACGCACCTTTGCTTTCCCGCTCATTTTTCTGGCCGTGACGCGCAGCATGAGAAAGATAAATGGGTTGAAGCATTTAAACTTTTCCTGAAGATAAAATTCGCTTTTCAAGCATTTTCCCACAACTTCCAACCCTGCCAGTCACTTTCAATCAAAACGCATATTTAGTCATCACCCGCATAATTTCAGCGTGGCTCTGGCCTTTCAGCCCTTGTAGAGCATCCCGTAGTAGAGGTTTTCAATCATCGCCCAGTATTCCATGCGCTGGCCGGTAGCCTTGTCAACGGGCATTTTGTCGCTTACAAAAAATTCAGGGGGGAATGAATAATATACAACCCTCCCTCCAAGGCCGCTTGAGACTATTGCGGGAAATTCCCTGCCAAAATTAAGATTCCCCTGCCTGAGCCAGAAATAATTTGATGGCGCAGTGGCAAGCAGGTTTGTGCCATAATCAGTGTATGCAAGCGCCGTCTGGTATGCATCCTCATCAATTTCCACGATTGAAAAATCACCAAAAACCGGCAGGCTTTGGGAAATGCCATTCACGATGCGGCTGTCCTGCTTTACAATATCAAGTACGCCTGCCAGCTCACCTGCTTTGCAGCCTGCAAGCTCGCAGTAGTTTGCCCTGTACTGCACGCCCAAAAGATGGTCAAAAGAGAGCTGCTTTCCTGCGCTCTTGCGCGCCCATGGGCCGATGAATTCAGCCCCCGCCCCTGCTTTCCTCTCACCCTTTACTAAAAAATAATTCGAGTCTGCCTGTTCGGGCGGTGCCTGCGAGCCGGCATCGCCGATCCACACAAGCCTGCCCCCCCTGTTCACATAGTCCTGGATCATTCGCAGCTGGGCCGAACTCATTGTCCTTGCGCGCTCCACAATTACCAGCTGGTAGTTTATAAGGTCGGGGACAGATACTATCCCGATGTCTTTAATGCTCACGCGCGCCCCGATGCGTGGCGACCTCAGCACTTCATAAAGGTATTGCGGATCGCCCAAGCCATCCTCGCCATGCACTATAAGTACCTTTGGCTTGCCGCCTGCAATGAGCGAATAGTAAATCTCACATCCAAGGGGGCTGTAAAAGCCGCAGGACACAATGTTGAAAAAAACCAGCAGGAACGATGCGGCTGCAAGCAATATGAGCAGGATTGCAAATTTTGGCGCTGAAGAGCCCTCGCTTTTCTTGTCCATGTAAAATAAAAGCCACCCCCCTAATTAAGGATTTCCATCCCATGGGCTGTATTGAAAAAGTCGGAAAAATCCCGGTAAAATAAGGCCGACGTTCCGGCATTCGAAGGTTTTCCAAAGGCTGAAATACTTTGGATCAAAATGGCCAAAGGCCAAAATGGCTGGCTTTTTATATTTCAATTGAGCCCACCCCATGCCAAAAACCCCTTTTTGTTTGAAACACGCATCTATATAAATCCAGATTTAGAATACATATGCATGAAAAGCACGGCAAGGATGCTTATAGGGCCTTCAGACCTAAAGCCAAGCAGGACGAATTTCCGTGTCCGCGGAATTTTCAACCCCGCTGCTATAAGGCTTGCTGACGGCAGGATAATGCTGCTTGCGCGGGTTGCCGAAACCCCCCTGCACGGCGAGCGCTATTTCCTCGCACCCCGCTTTGCGGGAAGAGACAGGCTGAAGATGGTAATAGAAACCATCCCGCGCCACAAATGCCGCTGGGATAAGGACTGCTTTCGCATCCATGGCGATATAGCACGGCTGCCGACCATTTCACATATGCGAAAGATTATTCTAGATAAGGACGGGCTGCAGGTTGACCATATAAGCCAGAGGGCAGATTTTTATGGCCTTGTCGATGACGGGGATTTTGGCGTGGAAGACCCTAGGATCACTTTTCTCCAAAATGAGAAGAGATATGCAATGACATATGTCTCTGTTTCAGCGTTAAGCGGTGTCTCGACTTCGCTTGCAATCTCTCGCGACCTTGAAAGCTGGGAGAGGAAAGGGATAATTTTCCGCCAGCAAAACAAGGACGTTGCAATATTCCCCCAAAAAATAAACGGCTATTATGTGGCCCTGCAGCGGCCTGAGGGCACCATGATATTTGACAAGCCAAGCATTTGGATATCATATTCAAAGGACATGCAGTTCTGGGGAAAGGACAGGCCGCTCCTGCGCCCGCGCGAGGGATCTTGGGAGGAAGTGCGCATCGGGCCGGGCACAGTCCCTATTAAAACCGCGGAAGGCTGGCTGCACATATACCACGGCGTGAGATATAAGCAAAAGGGAAACGACTCATCGCCAAAAATATACAGCGCGGGCGCGATACTTTTCAGCCTTGAAAACCCTGAAAAAATCCTCAGCATAACGCCAAAAGATGAGCCGCTCTTTTGCCCTGAATCCGGTTTTGAAACGCAGGGCTTTGTGAACAATGTCATTTTCCCCACTGCAGCGGTATCCCACGGCAAGGACCTTCTGATCTACTCTGGGGCAGCAGATTCAAACATAGAGGTCAGGAAAATCGCAATCAAGGAAATCCTCAACTCCCTTGGCTAAGCTGCCAGCGGCACTGATCCTTCGCGCCCTTAAATGCTTTTTGCCACAAATGAAAGTCAGGCCGCCGATTTTTTTAATGGAAAAATTCAAAATTGAATTCTGTTTTTGGGAAAAATGCATTCCGGATTAAAATTAATGCTGTTTCCGGTAAAAGTGCGCAAAAGCAAAAAGTAGATAAACAACAAGTGCGTCTTATTTACAATCTTTCCAATAAAAAAATAAGGCATTGGTAAAAATGTGCGTAAATAAGATCATTTTCGTGTCAAGTTACCCGCCGCGCGAGTGCGGAATTGCGACTTTTACAAAAGACCTCTCGGACTCCATCCAGAAAAAATTCGGGAACTGCATAATCCCTGCAATTGCCGCCATCAATGAATCCGAGTCCACCCTCTATAAATATCCCCACAAGGTTTCATTGAGGATCACGGAGCAGGACATTGCAAGCTATGAGAAGGCGGCGGCAAAAATAAATTCCATTAGGTCTGCCGGCATTGTCAACATACAGCACGAGTTCGGCCTCTTTGGCGGCCTGTATGGAAAGCATATATTGCGGTTTATGGAGCTGCTCAATAAAAAGGCCATAACCACATTCCACACAGTCCTTGAAAAGCCAGATCAGGAAAGGAAGGAGATAGTAAAGCAGATAATCGAGCGGAGCGGCAAAATAGTGGTGATGACGCAAACCGCAAGGTCAATCCTTATAGATGATTATGATGCAGACGAGGAAAAGATTGCAGTGATACCCCACGGCGTTCCGAGCATTAGGTTTTGCCGCATGGATCGCCTGCGCAAAAAGTACGGGGTTGCCCAGAAAAACATCATACTTACCTTTGGCCTCCTGAGCAGGGGCAAGGGAATAGAAAATATCATAGCAGCAATGCCCCTGATCCTCAAAAATAACCCTGACACTGCATATATTGTTGTCGGTGAGACCCACCCAAAAGTGAGGCTCAATGAGGGGGAGAGCTATAGGCATGAGCTGCAGGGCCTTGCAAGATCGCTCGGTGTTGAAAAAAAAGTCCGTTTCCTTGACAAGTTCCTGAGCCTGAAGGAGATAGTCGAGTGCCTGCAGATGGCAACAGTGTATGTTTCGCCTTCACTTGACCAAAAGCAGATATGCAGCGGCACAATAAGCTATGCGCTTGGGGCAGGCAAAGCCATTGTGGCCTCACAGAGCAAATACAACAGCGAGGTCCTTGCGGATGGCCGGGGCATAATTGCCGGGCAAAACGATCCGGAAAGCTTTGCCCGCGAAATAAACATGGTCCTTGGGGATGATGCGCTGCGCCACAACCTTGAGAAAAACGCATTCGAGTATAGCAGGAAAATGACATGGCAGAATGTCTCGACGCAATATATATCCGAATTTGACAACGTTTCCCCCATTGGGCGCGAGGGCTTTAGCAAGCTGCCGCGCATAAACTTTGGCCATTTTGCACGCCTTACTGATGATTTTGGCATAATCCAGTTCTCAAATTACTCAACACCCGACCAGGGGAGCGGCTATACGCTTGACGACAACGCGCGCGCCCTTGCAGTGAGCGTGAGCGGGCATGAGATATTTGGGACTGCGAAGATGCTCTCATTTGCAGACACATTCCTCTCATTTATCGAAAAGTGCCAGCTGCAGGATGGCAAATTCCACAATCTGGCAAATGGCAACAGGGAATTCATAGACGACTGTGGCAGTGAGGACAGCTTTGGCAGGGCAGTATGGTCCCTTGGCACTTGCATAAACAGCAGCCTGCCCCAAGGATACAGGCTGCGCGCGCGCAATGTCTTGGAGAAAGCCCTGTGCAACAGCAGTGACATCCGCTCCCCGCGGGCGCAGGCAGATGCCCTGATCGGGATAATAAACTCGGCAGGCAGCTTTGACCAGAACATGGTTTATTCCCTTAATGGCAGGCTGATTGATTCACTTATTTCAAAATATGAGGAAAAAAGCGATGGCAAATGGAACTGGTTTGAGGATTACCTCACATATGGCAATAGCTGCATACCTCAAGCGCTCTTTGAGGCAAATGCCATTGACGGCACAGGAAAGGCCGGAAAAGTTGCGCGCGAGTCCATGGACTTCCTCACAAAGACAATGTTCATAAACGGAAAGCTCATGCCTATAGGGCAGGAAAAATGGTACATAAAAAACCAGGAACGCTCATTATACGACCAGCAGCCTATAGAAGCGGCAGGCATGACTGTTGCCTACCTCAAGGCATACCAGAAGACCCAGGAACACGGGTATTTGGCAAAGGCACGCGACTCTTTTGACTGGTTTTTAGGCAAAAACTCAATGAACCAGGTGGTTTACGACGAGGCAACAGGCGGATGCTTTGACGGGCTAACGCGCACGGGGGTAAATGCAAACGAAGGCGCGGAATCGACAATATCATATCTGCTGGCACGCCTCGGCATCGCGCTGCTTCCCAGCATGCACTGATCCTGCAGCAGCCCTGTCAAGGATGAAAGTTGCATCAGGGTGCCTTTGCAAAACTGAAGCAGGGACATTTTGGGAAACACCTTTATTCAGTGCCTTTGCAACAGCTTTCGCCTTTTTCTTCCCGCTTGCAACCAGCACAATCTTTTTTGATGCCATTATTTCCTTCACCCCAAGGGTAATGGCATATGCAGGGAAAACGGAAGAAAAATACTGCCCCCTTGATTTTAGCAGCCCTTGTGAAACCGGCTGCAAATGCACGCCTGAACCAAATGAAGTGCCCGGCTCATTGAAAGCTATATGGCCGTTTTCCCCGATCCCAAGCAGCAGGAAACCAATTCCTTTTCGGGCAACAAGTGAGCGGAATTTGCGGCACTCATTTTCAAAATTTTCTGATGCGCTGTCAAAGAGAAAGACGTTTTTTTCCCTGAAATTGACTTTTTCAATGAATTTTTTCAACAGCATATGGCCAAAGCCCTCGTTTTTGCGGATTTTCCCCATATACTCGTCAAGTTCGATAAAGGTCGCGCGTGAAAAGTCAGCTTCCCTTCGCCTGTAGGCCTTCACAAGCTCGCGGTAAGTGCCAAGGGGCGTTTTGCCCGCACAAAGGCACAGGACGCAATAAGGATTTTCCTGCAAAGCGCGAACAATCAGGGAAGCGGCCCTTTTTGAAAGCGCATTATATCCTGCAACTTTCTCAACGGCCACAATGTTTCCTGATGCCACGTAATCTTCCAGCATCTTCCCCGGGGGCACATAGTAGCCTGCGTGTGAAACTTTTTTCCCTGCAACAAAATTGCCTGCTGCAAGGCAGTTTGCCGCCCCAAATCCATTTGCCCTCGCCCATACAAAGCCTGCATTGAAATAATCCCCCGCGCCTGTCGTATTTTTGGCAATTATCCCGAGGGCAGGGGCATGGAATGATGCACCGCCGCAAAAGCAGGATGCACCATCACGGCCCTCCTTTAGCACAACTTCATTAATCCCTGCCGAATGCAGCCAGTTGATGGCTTTTACAATGGTTTTTTTCCCGCTCACCCGGCCAAGCTCTTCCTGATTTATAAACAGCAGGTCAATCAGTTTTGCAAAAGGCCTTATTTCAAACCGCCCGTGCTCATCAAAAGTGGTATCGAAAAAAACCTTTGCGCCCTTCACGCGTATTTTTTTGATCAATTTTGCAAAGCCTTTTTTCATCCCGCTAAGATGGTAATACCCGCCAAAGAAAACAATATCCCCTTTTTTAACAAGCGGCAGGATCTTGCGGCTGATGAAATTGCAGTCAAGTGATAGCATCACGCCTTTGCGGGAAATTATTGCGCGCTCGCCATCGCCACGCACCAAAATATTTGAAATGCCATTCATGCCTTTTCCATGCAGCAAAAGCGGCCGCACAGCATATTTTTTCAAAGCCGCCAGCAGATATGAAGTGAAGATGTCGCTGCCCACAGCGCACACAAGCGACACGTCGCACCCTAACCCCGCTGCAGCAATGGCAAAATTTGCCGCATTGCCGCCCACTGAATAGGACAGGCTTTTCGCGCTCTGTTCCTGCCCGAAAATAAAACCCCCTGAACTGAACGTGAAGATATCAACATTCAGGTCGCCAACTGCAAAAATCCTTGGTTTATCCCCCTGTGACATGCCAGTATTTGGGAAACGCAATATTTATTTCTATCCTTCAACAATTATCTCACATGGTTAAGGCACTTGTGGTCGTTGCGCATCCGGATGACGAGACAATATGGATGGGAGGAAGGATCATGCATGAAAAGGGGTGGGAGTGGACAATACTCTCCCTTTGCCGCAAAGACGACACTGACCGCAAGCCCAAATTCTTCAAAGCCTGCAGCGAGCTTGGGGCGCGCGGCTTCATTTCCGACCTTGATGATGAACATCCTGAGCAGGATCTGCATTCGCTGGATGAAGTGGTGAAAAGGGTTGAACCGATTGTTGCTGACAAGCAGTTCGACTTTGTTTTCACCCACGGGCCAAACGGGGAATACGGCCACAAGAGGCACATTGAAACGCATAATGCGGTAAAGGAAATGGTGGAAGGCGGAGAGATAACATGCGCAAATTTCCTCTGCTTTGACTACATTGCAAAAAATGAGCCATTCAGGGCAGAGCCGAACCCGAAATCTTTTGGAAAATTTGCCCTCAGCCCGCAAGAGTTTGCAAGAAAAAAGTATTTAATTGAGGATGTATATGGTTTTTCAAAGGACAGTTTTGAATCTATCAGCTGCACAAAAAATGAGCATTTTTGGAAAGTGTTGTGAAAATGGAATTTGGAAATCAATTTAATGGAGGGCAAAAGCTGCGGCCCCTTGTCCTCTACCCCTATCCCGCAGAGCTCGATGGCGTCAGCCTGCAGGGGGATTTCTTATACAAGGGGCTTTGCCGCAACGGCTATGATGCAGCCCCCTGCAACAGAAAGGCCGGATTTGAAAAGGAATTCCTCTACAAAAGCTTTCAGCCAAATGTCGCAATAGGCATTGGATTTTGGGGCGATCTGCCCGACCTTGTGATGCATCCGCAAAAGCATGGCATCCAGCCGGTTCCATGGCTCAATGCGGACGGATGGGTGGCAAACTACCACACAACCCTGAACAGCCTGCCGTTGATTTTTACCACAAGCAAGTGGGTAAAAGAAACGTATATCCGCGATGGCGTTGACAACCCAAACATCATCCCCCAGCCAATAGGAATTGACACCGGACAGATGACCCCGCTCCCAAAAACAGACCCGCGCGTAATCTGCATGCGCGAATACCTCGGGATAAAGGAGGACGAGAAAATGATACTCACTGCCGGCGGGGATACCACAAGCAAGGGATTCCAGGAAGTCCTAAATGCCCTCGGGAAGATAGGGGACAGGTTCACGAAATGGAAATATATCGGGAAGGCATGGGAAAACCACATGCCCTATTACCATTACAAGGAGGAAGCCGCAATAATAAAGCAGTTCGGGTTCAAAAAGAAAGTCAAATATATTGACGGCCAGACATCGCGTGAAACACTGCGCGTACTTTTGAGCGCAGCAGACATTTACGCCGCGCCAAGCAGGATAGAGGGATTCGGGATGCTGCAGGTTGAGGCCATGGCATGCGGGATACCGGTGCTTTCAATCGATGCAGGCGGGATCAAGGATACTGTGGTCCATAAAGAAACCGGGTTTTTGGCAAAAGTCGGCGAAACCATCGACCTGGAGCAGGAATGGGCATACAAGGAGATGGGGTTTGACAAAAAGCAGGTGGTAAAATTTGAAAAACCAAAGACATTTGCATACCGCGCAGATATTGACGACCTGTCCCAATACCTGCTAAAACTCCTTGAAGATGGCGGGCTGTGCGAGAGGTTGGGAAAAAGCGGAAGGGAACATGCAGTGGCAAACTTTGATTGCACAAAAACATCAAATGACATGGCATGTATAATAGAAAAAAGGCTCGGGCTGGATGAAAAAAATACCGGCCAGGCAATCAGGGCATAAGCTTGCAAATTTTCAAAAAATATTTTGCTGTTAAAAACCATTTAACCTGAATTAAATAGGATTGCAGTTTAGATTGCAAATCCGGGTTATTTAAATTTCAGGATATTTTCCCTGGATTTTACAGCCTCAAAAGCAAGCAGGTAGGCCCCTGCGCTCCAAGACTGATGCCTCCCGCCGCTTGGAATCCCCGTAACGGGGTGGATCCATTCATTGAAATCCCATGCAAACTTTTTCCCAAGCGAATTTGAAGTTGCCAAAAGCTCAAGCTCATCCCTTGCAGCAGCCAATCGGCCTGCATGCACAAGCGCGCATACATAAAAACCCCCTATGAAAGGCCAGATGCCCCCATTTAGGTACTGGTGCTTTTTGCCCGCAAGGCTTGCAAGGAAATAATCCTTCCACTCCTTTGCATTGGGCGCAATTGCAGGGTAGATCGCCTGCAGCGGAAATGGCCTTGCTACGCCATTTTGCCCGATAAAATCAAGTATTGAACCGGCCTGCCTTTTATTTGCAAGCCCGAATACAATTGCAAGCACATTCCCAAGGGAATCGAACCATTTCTCCTTCTCAGAGTATTTGCCATGGTCCTTCCAGTGCCATGGAAGATAGTAGCCAAGCTCATCGGACCACAAGTAATTGTTCACCTGCCGGACATATTTATTGAGGCCCTTTTTCTTCCCCGCTGCATTAAGGGCGGCAAAATAGAGCGCCTGCGTGTTTATTGTATGGCCGTACTTGTGCGGAAAGCAGTCCTGCCAATCGCTAGTAGGCTGCTGCTCGGGCAGCATGTCCTCGCCGCTGTCCTGAAATGATACCCAGCCGAGTGCGGCATCAATATTTTTCTTGTGACCCTTCCACACGGCAGGGCCGAACCTTTTTTTATAAAAATGCTCTCCCAGAATATACCAAAGGCTCGAATCGAGCGTTGCAAATGTGACCAGCCTGCGCTTTTCAAACATGTCAACGCAGTTTGGAATCTGACCCTTGGCGCTCTGGTGCGATTTTAAGGTATTGAGGCTTTTTGCAAAAACTTTACCGAATTCACCCGTGGCGGCGCTTGCGCCGATGAGCGAGACCATTGAATCGCGCGCCCAAACTGAGGTGTAGCCGTCCTTTCCCCCTGATGCA
>Ga0209211_10010524_pt1 | contig 12026 bp, 7 predicted proteins | sample RifGroA2_FD_183992 | JGI IMG/M metagenome (GOLD analysis project Ga0209211, IMG submission 183992) | Groundwater microbial communities from Rifle, Colorado, USA - Groundwater A2 (SPAdes) (version 2) | ecosystem: Environmental > Aquatic > Deep subsurface > Groundwater | place: Rifle, Colorado... | reverse complement strand
TCGCTTCCATTGCCGATTTGGCTTCTTCCAAAGCTGGGATACGTTTCTCAATGATGTCATTCAGTTCAGGCGTGATGACCCCAAGTCGAGCTTCGATTTCCTTTGGACGGTTGTCTCCTGACTTGACGAATGATTCTGCGAGTTCGAACCTGAACCCCTTGCGTTTCTCAGCAGCGTTTTTTGCCTTGAGATATTCGTCGTCCTTGGTCGCGGCGGATTTCATGAAAGCAGGAGCACCCGCATCGATGAACCTCCCAATGCTCTTCAGCTTGGGGATTTCCGTTGCTTTTTCGCTCGCAGTTCTAAAAGCCGTTTGCAGGGCTTCCCGTTTGTCTGTGAGCGACTGGGCATCTGACTCATAACGAGAGTGCAATTCGCCCGACAGCCTTGCTTTCTCTTCCGCTTGTTCAAGGGCTTCGGCGAGTTCGTCTTCCGATGTGTCGCCCATCAACCTGCGATATTCGATTGCGGCTCGAATGGAATCGCCGGCTTCTTCCGATGCCCTGTCTCTCAAACGCGGCAAGGCTTCTTCGAGTTGCGATTTCTCTTCTTGCAATGCTCCATCCTTGGCAGGGAAGCCTTTCTCGATAGCCTCCCGAGCCTTTCGAGCAATGATGGCTTCCTGTCCTTCTGGGTCGAGTGCCTCGAATCGCTTTTGCTTTTCCCCAAGGGTCGCGGTTGCCTGATTGATTTGGGTATCAAGAGCTTCCTTTTCCCGCTCGACTAAGGTCGGGTCTAGCAAACAATCGACGGGACGAGTCCTGACACCGACTAGCCATGTTCTAGCCACGGAGCCGTTATAGGAGATATCCGTGCTGCGGCAGAATTCGGCAAGTTCGGACGAGACGAAGACGGGAGACTCAATCCCCTTCGTCGCAAGCATGGAGGCGACTTCTGCTGCTCGTTCGGCGTTTCCATAGACAGGAGAGAACAGAAGAGCCGAGAACATCGACAGGACACGCTCTTTCCTGTCTTGCTGCAAACCGATTTCATCGATGAATGCGTGCAGGGGCTTTGCATCCGTTCCAGCAAGGTCGAGGACTTCACGGGCAACCTTGCCTGGTGCGACTGCCGCCTTGTCGAGATCCGCTCTGCGAGATTTCAGGTCTTTGATGTGATCGCCAAGATTGGCTATCTCCGTCGAGAGAGCGGTCCGTTCCTGTGAACGCTTATCCAACCATGCTTTCGGGTCTTCATCCTTGCCATAAGCCTCTGCAAAGGTGTGAAGCGAGGACAAGGCATCTGCCATTGATGCTCGTTCGGCGGCAATGACTGAAACTCGCTTATCTGCATCAGCAAGTTCCTTTTTGACCAGAGCAAGCAAACCCTCGGGGTTCTCGCTTCCGAATCTGTTTGCAAAAGTCTGAACAAGGGGACGCAACTTCCCAATGTTTTCTGCTTTCGCAGCCAATGCCTCAAAAGCCCTTTTGTCCGTCTCGGCTGTGCCTTTGGCTGTCTTTGCATTCTCGCTGGCAGTCGCCAGTTCGTCTTTGTTGGCTTTTAACGCTCCTTCGGCATTGTCCTTTACCTCTTCCAATGCTTCGGCATACTCCAGCGGGTCAGCATCTTCTCCATGCTCTGCTACGAATGCTTGCCATTCCTCGAAGCTTTTCTTATTCAAGGCAACGTTTTGTCGGTGTGCAGAAAGGGTTAGGTCGGCAGTGGAAAAATCCTTTTCTGCCTTTTGCCCTGTCTGGAACGGTGAACGAAGTTCTTCCTCGGAGAAAAGACCGCTATCCGACATGCGACGGAATTCGGCTTGTTGCTCGCCGATTTGCTGTTGCTCGTCTTTCAGGCTGAGTTTTTCTTTCTGGAGAGCATCCCTCTTTGTGGCAAAGTCGGCTCGTTGCTCGTCCAGAGAGGCTATCTTTTCTGCCAGTTCGAGATTTTCGATTCTTGCGGGGTTCGTGTCGCCGTATGCCTCAACCCAAGAGAAAGAGTCCAGCACCATCTGGATTGCGGAGTCACGAATATAAGGGGATTTGAAATTCGTTGTTGCCTCCAAAAGTATCTTTGCATTTTCAACTGAATAGAGTTTTGATGGATCGCCTCCACCTTGCTCCCTACTGGTAGTCGCCGAACCACGATCACACGCAAAATCAATAAGTTGCGACTTTTCGGCCGCGGTAATCTCAATTTGCTGCCGCTGTGCTCGTTGATTAAGTGTCCTTGGGTCTTCCCCTGTGAAAATTTCGAATGCTCTATCAGGCAAGAACCAGTTTCCACCCTGCATCACCATCGAACGAATGAGGATAGGGGCTTCCTCGGGAGGTTGACGCAACAGCCCAGGAATGGGGTCGTCCACTACGACAGCCTTCAATGCCGCATGTTGAAGCGAAAATTCGGCGACCTTGCGTTCAGTAGTATCTTTTGCCTCGACGACGGCATCAGCCCTCGTCTTGACCCGTTCCAGTTCTTCGAGGACTCGTCTTGTCTTCTCCAAGTCATCGGCGGTCTTCGCCGTGCGAACCTTCGCCTTGATGATTCCTTGAACCTTCTGATGAATGACATCCTCAATGCCGCGTTCGTCGGCATATTCCTCGACGCTGCCCATCATGTCGACGAGAAGTTCGGGAGCCAGCCGTTCATAAAAAACTGCTTCCGAGAATTGCTTGCCGCGAGGCGGATTGACATCGAAATATCCGCTGCTGCCTTCGGCTCCCTTCGCCTTCTGATAGACAAGCTGCTGTTCGATGCTTGGCATGTCGAAGATGCCCGAGACATGCTCCCGCCAATTGACGCGGGTGTCCTCCCGTTGCGTTGCGGGGAAACGACCTGGCATGACCGACAACTTGTCGAGGAAATCCTGATTTCCTGTCAGCGTAATCCTGTTTCCTTCACGTCTACCGATTGGGCAATCCTCCAAGGTTCCGCGATAGGCGTAGACCTTAAATGACCCGCTCTCTCCAGCGTTTCCATACAAGCCAAAGACCATCGGTGTCCCGCCTGCATCGCCACCCGATTGAACAACCAAGTCGACGGGCGAATCGTCTTCGACCCAAATGTAGGTCGCGATTCGGATGTGGGTGTAATGCCCTGTCGATTGCGGAGCAAAATGGTTCTTGCGAAGTTCGTGAATGCTCTTGTCGTGTGCAAGCAGTGCGAGGATGGTAAGGACGAGTGTGCTTTTGCCTCGACCGTTCGGCATGTTGATTGCGGTGTTTTCGCTTTTGAGGTCGAACACTTGGAAAGTCCAGTCGGGACGCCAAGGGTCTTCCCGCCTGCTGTTCATGAAGTTGGAAACTTCGATTTTGTTGATGAGCGGCATCTGTCCCTCCCGTTTTATTGTTGTTGGTTTTCGTCTGCCACGGTCTCGCCGAGCAGCAATGCAGCCGTTTCACGGCTCGCCAAAGGTTGTTTGGGTGGCAGGAGATAGGAAATCTCTTGAGAGGAGTTGTCTGCCATCTCGATTGCCGCAAGGACGGTTTGTCGCCATTCGTCCTTGTTCCCCGTTGCCTCAATCATTCCCGATTGCTCCATGACATTCAGGAAGCGTGCAGCCCAAGTGGAAATTTTCCCCTTGTCCTTCCAAAAATGATCCCAAACGACGCCTGCTTCGCCTTCGGGTCTTCCAGAGTTCCCCATCTTCTCGATGCCCGAGGAGAGTTCCTCGACGAAAAGACGCTTGGAGACGAAGGCTTCGGAATAGCGGCTGACTTCGGATGGCAAGCGGTCAATCTTCTCGTAGAAGAACCATTGCAGTGTCAGCCAGAGACGGGCTGTCCAGAAAATCGTCTCGTGCTTCTTGGCTTCCCTGTCGCCGCCGCGACCATCTCGCATCGCTTCGATATACCAACGGTTGTCGACATAAGGGGCGACATCTTCGCCACGCTTGCGAGTCAAAACCCAAATCGTGTTCGGGGTTCCCGCTTTCGGGGGAATACCAAACTCGACGCCATCCCTATCGACGAGAGAAAAGCCCTGTGCGTTCAGGAAGTCCTCGAAGTCGTTCAGGGCTGAAGAATTGCAATTGGCGAGGATTCTCGCGACCGCTCGTTCGCCATCCCGCAAATTACGACCAGGCGGATTGCCTGAAATTTCCCGCCAGCGGAGCAAGTAGGCAAAGACGATACCGATTTCAGTCGGGTTCATAGGTTTTCCTCCGTGAGGAACATCAACGGGTCGGAGCCTGTGAAATGCAAACCCGCAATGCGTGTGTCGAATGTTTCTCCCGTGATACCTACGACGATGCGGAAGCCTTCGCCATCGAGGTGTTCGGGAGCGGAATAGACGCCGAAGAAATCGGCAGGAGTCTCGTCGGCTTCCAGCGAGAAACCGACATCGGAAATCATTTCGGAGAAGGTCTTTGGACTAGCCATCAGCCTGTCAATCACCATCGCCCGATTCCGCAGGATGAAATCCATGAGCCGGCTATGGCTTGCGGCACGGTCGGGTTCAAGATTGAAGGTGGAAACGGGAACATGTTTCTCGCCCTCATCCAAGGTGGTGAAATCCACGGAACCGACCATCAAGGAAGGATGGAAGAAGTTCGAACCCGTCCCCCAAGGCATCAGTTCGGCAAGGATGGCTTCCAGCCGTCGCAAGTTAGGAACGGTGGAGGGAACGGTCATTGAATCGGCGATAGACAGGAAGGGGATGCCTTCCCCGCCTGTCGACCTCGCCCGTTGAGCGGTTTCGAGGAAGCCCACGAAACGGCGGGACAGAACCTCGACATTCTGCATGACCAACTCGATTTCGGTTTGCAGATTGCCTATGGAATAGGAAACGGGATTTCTCTCCCGCCACATCTCGAACGACTCTCTCGTTCCTGCATCGAATATCTTGGAACAAGCCTGTTTAACGACTTCCGTTGCGTCTCTCAAGGCTCCCGCAATACCTGGACCATCATCAATGAGCATGTCCCGAAGTTCGGCGAGCGTGGGGCGTTCCAAAGCTGATGAGAGTTGTTTGTTCTTCGATGCAATTTCAAGAATCATCATTTTGCAGAAACGGGGAATATCGGCGAATTGTCCTCGCTCGATAGCCTTGACCAGTTTTTCGGCATCGATATCGCTGTAAAGCCAACTTTCCTTCATCGCCGAAATACGAAGCAGGAGCCGACCGTTTTCCGTCAGTTGGACTTGGGCAAAACCTCTCGCCTTCTCGACGAGTGGCGTCGACTCCTTGGTCAAGCCGAAGGTAATTCCGCCTTTGCCGTCCTCGACCCCGTATCTGATTTCCCGCTCGTGAGCCAACGAATCAATGACGAAATCCAAATCCTCATCTACTACCGTCGAGACCCGCTTCCGCATTGCAGTAAGAACTTCGCCGATAGGAACAAACGAAGGTCCGCGATCCATTTCTATTTCGCGAAGCGTGTCGAGAAAAATGAGAGCAAGGGCAAGCATCTGCCCAGACCGTTCCTGCGTTTCAGGAACGTAAACGCCAGTCTCTCGGCGGCTCTGATGCAGGTCTAAGAGCCGCGATATGGCAGCCACGAGACGAACGTCGTGGGGTATTGAGGAAGATGTCGAAGGGCGGCTCATCTGGATGAAAAAATCCCGAATGTCATCACCTGAACTTAACTGCCATCCTCTTTTGTGTCAATCACGGAATACGATTTCAAAAAGTCAGGCTATCCGTTCAAGATTGCGCCAGAGCGGACATTCGACTTGTTCTTCAGGGCTTGACCGGTGCCAAACTCGTTCAACGGCGGCGAAGAGCAGAATCTTGGCAGAGGGGGATAATGTCAAATGTCAAATGACGAAGGGCAGGGGAGTCACGCGATTCCGCTCCTCGGCCATTGCCAACGTTGGAAGTTTTTGGATGCTACGTTTGTAATTGGACTCATTGCAGCCGTTAGCTAATGCCGAGTAACCGTCGGAGTGTTCTGTTATCAACAAACACAGATATTTTTTCATCTTGAAAGCGTACAAGATGCGCCACATGCCAACGGTCTACATTTCGCGTGACGGTAGCCTACCTTAAACGCGAATGTTATTATCGACAGCGGTGCCCACCATACTTGCACGTGAGTAAAAACAGGCAACGCAGCAACGAGCGTCATATCCAGTAGACCTTCTCTTTTGAGCCTCGTCGTCGGGGACTTAAACGCGTGCACCTGACCCGAATCGATGAGGTTTTCAGGAAAGGTTGATCATGACGATCAAACAACTCGCGTTCGATACTCAGCAATATCTCCAAGCCCGAACCAGCACCGCCTTCAAGCGCAGCCACGTCTACGAACTATTGGCCGCTGCCTTCGGTTTCAACTCGTACGCATCCTTGTGCGCCGAGTACGTTTTCACGCAAGGCGGCCTCACCAGCCGACGTCCGGCCAAGTATGGGGAATCGGTCGGGCGCCGCTGCCTGGAACTCGACTACTTGCCGGAAACGGCGCTCCAGCTCGCGCAGCCCCTCTCGGTATACCTTACTGACCAGGATATAGGCGTCATCCGCATTGCGGACCTTGTCGCGCATCTTCGATACGAAACGAATAGGGAGACCGATCATGAACTCGACGAGTTTGACGACGAGGCTGAGGATGACGAAGACACCTATGGTCCATGGTTTGATCGCGAATCCCTCGCCACCCCCATCCTGCTTGACGGACTACTGTCGGCTGCCAACAAAGGCGATGCCGATGCCCATTACGCCTTAGCGCTGATCTACGCACCGTCCGACGATCCCTACGACGAACCCAGTTCTGGCAGCGACTATTGGTACAACGAGGCGCGTAACGGCCGCGTACTCACCGGCGTCGAAAAGGAATGGGCGGACGAATACGCGGCCATGCAGACCCGTTCGGAAAAGTACGAACACCACCTGCGTGCGGCCGGTGCGCTTGGTCATGAAGCCGCGTTGCTCGAAATGGCTGAGATTTTTGGTGACCCGGCCTTCTTCGAACAACTAGGCGAGTTTTCCGCGAGCATCGACGCAGCCTATGCCGCTGATGTCGCCGAACATATCGGCCGGCGGAAGGATGCTTGGCGGTGGCGAACGATCGCGGCACAGAAAGGCGACACTGAAGCCATGCGTGAACTGATCGAAGGCTACGATCGGTTGAACCTACGGCAGTGCTGGACCTGGTTCTATCTTGCCGAACTACTGGGCGCCGATCTGTCGGCAGACGAGTATGAAGCCATCCACGAAAACGGATCCCGCTACGATGACGATGTAGGGGGGGGCATGTTCATCGATGGCCGTGGTGGGATCGAACTTGAACCACTCGACCCCGAAGAAGACGCAATCGCGCGACGGGCTGCGGCCATGCTCTATCAAGCGATAGAGGAAAGGCACGGCACATAACCTTCACCGCGTCCGAAAACCGAATCGCTGCAGAAAAAGCGGTGAATAACCCTGGATTCGGCTTACCGGTGCTACAGGCAAACTTAATAGGACCCCATAACGCTAGCCGGCTGCACGGAGCGTTGTGTGGACGTACTCATACTGCCAATTTGCGATTCCTTCGCAGCCTGCCGCCAGATAACGGCTTGATACAGGAACGCTGGGATGCATCATCACGTACATCCGTTCCATCACAGCTGCACGCGATAACTCATGGAGTCCGTCCCACCATGAAATTCGTATAGCGTGGTTCTCGCAGCACGACAGCGAGAAACGCAGAAGCATATCCTCGACCTTCTCTCCATTCGCCACTCTTTGCGCTAGAGACTGCATGAATTGAACACAGCTCCGATTACTTGAGACATGCCACCCGAATCCAAATGCCCAACCTTCATCAACAGGAGCAGTAAAGAAAGTAATCAGATCCCATGGCGTCTCATTATTCCCAAGGTCTTGGAGATGATTGCCTTCAAAATCATAGTCAGGATATAGCAGCCCTGACAACTGCACTGAACATGGCGACCTCGATGTGAAATAAGTGAACTCGAATTGCTCAAAATTACTGCCAGAAAGAGCGGTGTCGAATATCGATTTGTGGTGTTTCAACCCCTCAAGGCCAAGACTATGACCGATTAGCAAGGCAGACAAAAATCTACGACTTGATTCATCTAGTTCCGGGTGATCCTTCATCTTGGCAAGCACTTTGACCGCGTTCTCTTTGACGAAAAATTCACGGCATAAAGATCGGTATGCGTAGAGAGCAATTTGCTCTCTTTCAGGACCAAGCGGGAAGTTGTCAATCGGTTCGAATAGCTCATTGTCGTGATACTTGCAGTAGCCAGCAAAGGTCGACGCGCGGTTCACCCCCGTTTTTTTAAGGCTAGGGAACCCTTTCGTTTTTTCAAGTATGGAAAAATCTGCGTTCAGTCGATAAACGTGCCCATCTTCTGCGATGAGGTTTAACTGCCCTCGCTTCTGAATCGAGTGAGCGGAAACAACCTCATTGCAGCGATCACCATTTGAATAGTGGAGGCAACGCCCATGCCGACTTTGTCGCTTGAGTTCGCGCTGATAGTCTTCGAGAAAAGCCATGCTTTAGCCGCCTAGTTGTCTGCGGCTACCGGTCGATTTCGCTAGGGTCAGAATACAGGCGCCAATCCTTCAGCCATTTCAGAGCGTTAAACACGTTCGTATGGATAAACGTTCTTGTAATTCCGGTTAAGGTAGGAGCCAACCGACGGAGCTGTTCGCAGATTCTCAAACTCGTGCTCTGGAACACCCTTATAGGCGTAGGTCGAACCATTCAGAAACTGGACATATACTGTTAGATTCTCCACATCGTAGCCGATTGCGGCAATGTTGGATGAACTGACGGGCTCCATGTCTGGAATTGGCATATCGTCTCCTTAGTTGAATGATTGATTTCTCCAGTTGCGGACGCTGGTTTGGTAGACGGCCACATCTGGGCGGGCATTGGCCCACAGTTTCGATGCAATTGGGTCGGAACTCTTTACCGCATTGCCTGCTTGGAAAAACTTCACACGAGATGGAATCCGGACGGCCTCACCACTGACGATCGCTTCGCCTGTCCGTAGGCTCGAAAGCACGTCCGCCATTTCTCGTAGTTCATCCTGCATTGCCGAAGAAACGTGACCTTTGTCTCGGGTATTCGTCATCCTCAGCGCGATAATTGAACCGCACTGACTCAAGACGGTTTCGTCCAGCTCGGAAGGACGTTGAGTGACCAGGAGCATCCCAACCCCATACTTCCTGCCCTCTTTCGCAATCGCCTGAACTGTTCGTGACGAAATCGAATCCTCGCCAGCCTTCAAATAGGCGTGAGCTTCATCTAGCACGATGAAAAGAGGCTGCTGTTTACCGCCAACAAGCGTGTTCTGCCCCCAGTAGAGGGCGTCGTAGATGATCTTTAAGATGCAACCAGAAATCGTCTGCATTATTTCTGACGGGATTGCTGACAAGTCCAAGACGGAAACTGGAAATCCATGCCCAAACCATGTCGAGAATAGACGCGGGAGGTCATTGGGTACCGCGCCATTCAAAGCTGGCGAATAGCCAATGGGGCGAAACAGGAAGTTGTAGCTTTGGTCTAGAAGTCTCGATCTCATTCCATCCAGGAAACCGAGGATGCCCTTCGCTTTATTGTTCAAGAAGGGGGCACTGCTACCCAACCCAGCAATTGGGTATTGGTTCGAAACTAGTGATTCTGCGTCACCCGCCGAAATCAAAGCTTCTGGCGTAGTGCGGTCTGCTTTGAAGGTTATCCGCTCGAAGTTATCCAAGTCAAACCACAATTTGTTTATCGAAAATGGAATGGGACTGTCCGCAGTGATTGCCTCTGGCCTTAGTCCGCCAATTGCAATAGCCGACTCTCTCTTTAAGTCCAGCACCTTTGCTCGAATATAATCTTCATTCTGATCCGAGAGCCTGCCCGGGAAGATCGCCAGCAGCTCCTTGAATGGCAAAGCCCAGAATGGAACACAGAGTTCGTCTTCGCCACCAGCAGCATTTGCACCGACTCTGAACACTCGGCACTTCCCAGCCAGAGAGCTCGCGTATTCACCATGCGGGTCAATCATGAGAATGCGTGCGCTCGGGAATGGCTTCTCTGCAATCGCTTTCACAACGACGCTTACAGCATTGGACTTTCCGCTACCTGTGGCACCAAGAATCGCGCAATGACGCGAGATGAGCTTGTCCATGTCCAACTGTGCAGCAAGTCCCTCAGAGGCACTCTGATTCCCGATGACTATCGACGATTGGGCGTTGTAGCCCCCGTAGACTATTCGGAGGTCATCGTTCGTAACCAGATGGACTTGGTCACCCGAAGTCGGCGACTGGAGCACACCTCGCTCAAAAGACGAGCCGATCTGTTCGCCGACAAGAATCATCCGCAACCAGCGGTGTCCATCCACGATTGCCGGATTTTCCTTGTAAGCGTTTAGCAGTGACTCAGGCATCGCAAGGACGCCGGCCTGTGTGATGAGCCCATACAGATTGGCATAGCCCAAAGGAATCTTGAGAAACGATCCAATCTGTCCAATCCGGTAGACGGTGCCATCGACAATTGGCATGTTCGACGGGTAGTTGCTGGCCATCTTGATCGTCACGGAGTTCCCGCTCACGCTCTCAACCTGACCGATATGCGTTGGATTGTGTTTCATGTCGGTTGCAGCGTGCTCGCTGGCCCTTCGGACGAAGAGAGGTCGTTCAGAAAATCAGTAAGTTTCCGGAAGTCGGGCAGAAGGAACCGCCCAGTCCCCATCCATCGTTCATCCCCTTTCCGCTCACCCGCCTCGTCCGACGGAGTTGCAGCGTCTTCGTCAAAGTATTGGCTTACACGGATTGACTCCGTTGTCTTCGGTTCATCTCTCAATCTCCACTCGCCAAATTTCCCGCCGATAACGGCATGGCGCAGACCATAAACTGACATTTTTCCGCCAGTCTCGTATGTTGCAAGCTTGCGGACATTGTTGTTCACGTCAGCTAGGCCATACATTCTCATATTGTCATCAGCACACGTTTCGTCGTAATACATCGCGATCACGTGGGAATTCGCTCCCCGTCGGAGCGAAGTCACAATCCGTTCATTGATGTGTTCATCCCCGAACGAATATCCGCATGTAAAAAGAACTGCGTCATCCTGCTGGAGGAAGGCGCACAACCGGTCAATCAGTCCGACATACGGCTGCTTTTTTGACGTGTTGTATTTGAGGTGGGAAGGATAGATGAGTACTTCCGAGGCTGATTGTTGCCGAATCACAGCCTTGTCTGAGTCACGGTAGGTCCACCCTAGAGAACCATGCATTTTCCAAAGTTTGACTAAATGCGGGTAAGACTGGACATCTTCCACGGCCTCTGGGCAGAAAAACGGCTCAAAGCTACCAGAGAAGCCGTCGAAATACGGTATGCCAGATCCTTCGAGGGCAATTTCAAATAGGTAGTCGTAATTCGTTGTGAAGATTTCAGCGGGAAACCGCCTTCTCGCCTTCTGAATCCAATTTGCGAGACGAGCGTGAGCTAGTTTTTTTCGGTCTTCGGCCACTAAAGTTTCGTGCACAGAGACGAGTTTTACGACTCGGGTCTTTACAAGCGCCGCTAAGTCAGTGAATCCGACTGAGTCGAGGCCATTGAGATTTCCCGCGCCAATGACGGCGCGCTTGGCTTCAATACTCGAGAGGAGCGTTTCGATGTTGAAGGACACCTTTAGCGCCTCAGTTTCAGTTTGAATCTCCTTTATGGCAGCCGCGAACTCGGGCGAATGCGCCTCAACTTCAGTGACTATCGTCTCGGTCATTTTCTCGATCGCTGGGATAAAAGCGGTCGGCAGCCCTGTCGCAAATGACGACCCCGCACCGAACAGAAAACCTATAGAGGGTCGGCCGGGAATCATGAAAAATTCCCCGAAAATCGCCTACTCTTCTGAATTAAAAAGCGAATTCTGACTGTCAACACTATTCTTTTTTGTGTTGGCGCTTTTTGCCGGTGGCACCTGCAAAGCCGTGAGCTTTTCGAAGATTTTCTCGTGGCTGACGACAACGGCTTGTGCCGCCATCAGTTCGGACTCCAATCGCTGCCCCGTCTCCATACTCTCCCGCAGCTTGCAGACGTTCACTTGGTTTTCCTTGCCCAAATCGGTCACCCGTGTATTGGCATGCGCCAATTGCTCCGACAACTGCTGGTTTTTCACCTCGGCGACGGCCAATTGCTCTTTGGCCGAA
>Ga0209211_10010523_pt1 | contig 12028 bp, 11 predicted proteins | sample RifGroA2_FD_183992 | JGI IMG/M metagenome (GOLD analysis project Ga0209211, IMG submission 183992) | Groundwater microbial communities from Rifle, Colorado, USA - Groundwater A2 (SPAdes) (version 2) | ecosystem: Environmental > Aquatic > Deep subsurface > Groundwater | place: Rifle, Colorado... | reverse complement strand
CGGCAGCACCTGGGCGGACCTGCGCGTGGGCGAGCTGAAGGCCTTGCTGGCAATCGCCGTCGGCGACGAAGAGGCGATACTCGAAGGCTGCGCGTGGATCGCCCAGCTTGGCGAGCTGAACGAACAGCGTGCGCGCGTTTACCGTTGCATCGCTCATCTGGTGCAACTCAAGGAGTTGGCGCAAGTAGATTCGGTCGCCGCCTACGAGGCCAATCTGCAATTGATGTACGGAGCGGACACATTACGACTGGCGCAGCAGTTGCTGAATCGCGAGGCGCAATTCTTCGGTCTGACCACCTTGGGAGCGAACATGGAAGGCAGCGACATGCACAAGCGATTGCTCGCGGCGTATCGCAAGGTATGGACAGATACGAGGCACTAGTCGCAATTTCTGCCGCCCCTGATTCCGGTTCATTTCCCGATTCGATCTTCGCCCGCAAGGGCGATTTCCTTTTGTAGTCCTTCAAAGCTTGAAGTCGTTAGCCTTGAGCTTGTCGAAAGGTGAATGGGCCTCGACAAGCCCGAACGGGGTAAATACTTCATCATGCCGGATCCTGCTCGGAATGGGCCTTGCTTACCTACTCGACACTCCCATGTTATTCCGATCAAAGTACAGGGGTATCCGTATGGTTTGCAGCATTTGCCGGGCATAACATGCAATCGTCCGGCATCCCGTTAACGACGCACTCCAGAGGATAGATATGAACATCGAAAACATCGTACCGGCCTTACCGGCAAGTACCCAGACTGGTCTGCATTGCAACGAGCCGCAGCAGAAAGAATGAAAAATTCCGGCAACGCTGCTGAATCGAGAAGAGAGACAGGGAAATTGTATTTTCCGTCTCAGGTGGATAGGCCACCGCAATAGCGACAATAGCCGTGATTTCGTCGAAATTGCCTTCCATTTTCAAGTTGATCGAATAAAGAACGAGGTGATCAAATGAAGAAAGCATATAAAGGTATTGCAAGACTCTTTCGCTGGATGGTGGTCGGCATGATTTCATTCCTCATCGCGCTGCCGACCTGGATTTCCTACACTGCCGAAATATAGCCATGGGATACCAACGGGGACGGCCGCCCGGATGAATCCAGATTTCATGCGGCGGTTATTCGCTCGCGCGATGCGTTGCTGCGGTCTGGCCATGTGCCTTGTCTGCGCATCCGCACAGGCGGGCGATCAGGCGCTGGCCTACGAAGGGCAGACGCTGACGGTGGACGGCGAGCGCAGGACGGCGCGCGTGCCCAAGGGCTACCGGCTGGAATGGCTGACCGGGATGGACTCGCCGCGCATGCTGGCTTTCGCCGCGAACGGCGACCTGTTCGCCGGTTCGAAGTCGGGCAAGGTGTATCGATTGCCTCCACCCTACACCAGGCCGGAGGTGCTGGTGGAACTGAACGATTACCCGCACAGCGTAGCGTTCCGGCCAGGCGAGATCCTGATCGCGAAGACCGACGGCGTGTATCGCGCGCCCTACCGTGCGGGACAGTCGAGAATCTCGCCGGAGGCGGTGACCTTGCTGGCAGCGCTGCCAGCCGGCGGCGGGCATGACAGCCGTACGGTAGGAGTGGGGCCGGACGGGCGCATCTATGCGAGCCTGGGCATACAGCGCAATTGCAGCGATCAGTATCTGGGCGTCGGCTATCCCTTCGACGAGCGGCGCGGCGGCGTGCTGGTCTTGAACGAGGGCGGCGGCAAGGCGAGCTGGGAGCCTTACGCCTCAGGGTTGCGCAATCCGGTGGGCTTCGACTGGCATCCGCAGACCGGCGTGCTTTATGCCAGCAACAACGGGCCGGATCATCTGGGCTACGATCAGCCGCCGGAATATTTCAGCCGACTCGATGCAGGCTCGTTCCACGGCATGCCGTGGTTCTATTTCGACGGCAGACAATTGCGGCGCGACGACTGCGTGAAGAGCACTCCACCGCGTCCTGTCACCGAAGCGACACCGCCGGCGGCAACCTTCCCATCGCGCAATGCGCCGCTGGGCATGGCATTCACGCCCAAGGGGGCGATGGATGCGCGCCTGGAGTTCGATGCAGCGGTCGCACTGCACGGTTCATGGGGCACGCAGCCCAGCGGCGGATTCATCGGGCGCCCAGCTACACGCCGACCGCCGAAGCTCGTAATGGTGCGATTTCAGAATGGGCAGGCAGCGCGCGTGGACGATCTGGTTACCGGATTTCAGTTGCCCGACGGCGAGCGCTGGGCACGCCCGGCGGGCGTGGCGTTCGGGCCGGACGGCGCGCTGTATTTCAGCAGCGACAGCGACGCCAACGGCTTGTTCCGGTTGAGGCGATTACGTTGAACCGGACAGCTTTTTCCGGGGTTTATGCTCGTGTATTTCGGGAGCGCCGGCTTTAAGGTTTACTTCGACAGGATCAACCGGCAACTGCACTTCATCAGGCTCTCCAGACGATAACGGCGGCGGCCAGTCCTCCCATACCTGCGGCCGACGTCAATCCCCATCCAATCTGAGCGCCGGTATAGAACCGCCGCAGATAGGGTTCGATCCAGGGCAAAAACTGTAATACCGCCCACAGCAAACCGGCAATCACGACGATGGCAAACAGAATCATAATGACCGACAACACCGTGCGGAACGCCTTGGCCATGAAGCCGTCCCGCGCGATATCCGATAAATGAAAATGTCTTGTAATGTTCATGCGCCCCTCGCCATGCAAAATCGAACCCAGCCTGAGTAACATTATCGACATTGCATTTTTATTCTTTAGCGAAGTGGCGAGTCTTACGGATACAAAATTCGAAGCTATCCCAGCTCGAACGTTGTCACGCCAAACAGACGCTGCATCGGCAAAACGGGAAAGGTTCCGGTGTACATGCGCGCAGTTTCGAAAGAGACGCTCATGCCCTGGCGTTGCGCCAGCTCGACGGCCGCCGGGTTGCTCTCCGGGGTATCCAGGAAGATCGCGGCGGTCTCCGGAACTTGCGCCTGCAAGGCCATGAACAGGGCTTCTGCCAGTTCCACAGCATCGGCGAACAGCGGGCCGATCTTGTAGCCGTTGCGACAGGCGCGCAGCACGCCGTAACCAGCCAGCTTACCGTGATGCAGGATGCCCAGTGCGGTGCTTTCAGGCAATCTGCTCCAGCAGCGCAAGAAGCCCTCGCGCCGATCCGGAAAGAAGGGCTGATCGTAGGCGCGCAGCGTTTCAAACGGCAAGGTGGACAGCGGCACAATGCGTCCATCTGCTGCTGCGATTTTGCCGCCTGTTCCCTGATAGCGGATGTTCCGGTGCGCCAGCTTGAAGCCCGACCGACGGTAGTTGTCCTGCTGGGCGACAACGCCGTCCAGGCCGATGTTGCGTCCATTCAGGCGTGCCATCGCAGCCTGCCATATCTTCATGCCATAGCCTGAGCCGCGATGCTCAGGCTTGACGATATAGAAGCCCATGAAGCCGAAGGAATCGCCATATTTCACTGCGGAAATCGTGGCTATCGGCTCGCTTCCCAGCAGGCCGACCAGAAACCCTTCCGGGTCGGCGGCATGAAAACATCCGGCATCGTGCAATCCCGGATTCCATCCCTCGATCGCCGCCCACTCGACGGCGATATCCAGCTCCTCGCGGCTCATCGCGCGGATGATGTAGTCGTGTTTCTGCATGTCTGACTCCTTCCGGGAAGGTGTGAAGTTCGAGTAAACGATTCATGCTGCGCAAAACTGCCAGACTCTATCGTTTCAGACTAGCCCCATACTCGCCGCCGCACATAAACCGGACAAGGCGAAAGCAAGGCCGGGATAAAATATCCGGGATAATTATGCAACTTCGCCCATGCGGGCGATCCACCCAAGGTCTACATGATGACAACAATCCTTTCTGCCGAAAACACGAGCGCTCTTGAAGCGCTGCAACCTCATACGGTGTGGGCGCATTTCGCCACGTTATGCGCGATTCCGCGTCCATCCTATCGCGAAGAAGCGCTACGCGCGTATCTCATCGATTGGGCGCAAGCGCGCGGCATCGATCATGTCGTCGACGGCGCAGGCAACCTGATCCTGAAGAAGCCCGCCAGCCCCGGCTGCGAGTCCATGCCCGGCGTGATCCTGCAGGGCCACCTCGACATGGTGTGTCAGGCCAACGCCGGCACGGTGCACGACTTCGAGCGCGACCCGATAAACGCCGTAGTGCGCGACGGCTGGGTGATCGCCGAACAGACCACGCTGGGCGCGGACAACGGCATAGGCGTGGCGCTCGCGCTGGCCGCGCTGGAAGAGCCGGGGTTAGTGCATCCGCCGATTGAGGTGCTGCTGACCGTGAACGAAGAGTCGGGCATGGACGGCGCACGCGGCCTCACGCCCGGCGCCTTGCAGGGCAAGACGCTGATCAATCTGGACACCGAGGAGTGGGGACATTTCTATCTGGGCTGCGCGGGCGGCGTGGATGTGGAGGTGCGCCACGATTGCGCGCAGGAGAACCCATTCGACAAGCTCAGGGCAGGCGTGCTGGCCGACTATGCGCTGCTGCGATTCGAGGTCTCGGGGCTGCGCGGCGGCCACTCCGGCATCGACATCCATCTCGGGCGCGGCAATGCGATCAAGCTGCTAGCCGAGGCGCTGCGCGACCTGGCCGCGCACACCGATCTGCGCCTGAACGAGCTGAAAGGCGGCAGCGCGCGCAACGCGATTCCGCGCGAGGCGTATGCGGTGTGCGCGTTGCCCGCAGGAATCGCGGCGAGCATAGACGAGTGGGTGCGACATCGGAATGAAGCATGGCGCGAGCGCTTCGCCGAAGCCGATGCGAACGTGTCGTTCGCATGCAAGCATGACGAGACGCCGCCGTCCACGGCGCTGACGAACGCTGAACGCGACCGCCTGCTCGCCTTTCTCGACACCGCCGCGAACGGCGTGTCGCGCGTCAGCGCCGACTTCCCCGACGTGACCGACACGTCATCCAACCTCGGCGTGGTCGCACTCGAACAGGGCGCGTTCAAGGCGACGTTCAAGGTGCGTTCGCTGCAGGATGCGCGCGCCGATGCGCTGGCCGACAAGCTGGTCGCGCATGCCGCAACGTACGGATTTCAGGCGTGGAAAGACGGCGCGTATCCGGGCTGGACGCCGAACCCGGCCTCGAACCTGCTCGCGTTGTGTCAGCGCGTCTACACGCAACAATTCGGCCAGTCCGCCGGCTTGCAGGTGATCCATGCGGGACTGGAATGCGGCCTGCTCGCGGCCAGCCATCCGCATCTGGACATGATCTCCTTCGGCCCCGACATCCGCGGCGCGCATGCGCCGGGAGAGCGCGTCGAGATCGCATCGGTGAGCCGCTGCTGGACGCTGCTGAAAGCCGTGTTGCAAGCACTGGCTTAAGTCACCGCATGAAGCCCTTGCGTCTGCTGCAACTCGATGAAGCACCCGATAGCGATATCAGGGAGTTTCGGGCTTCGTCGCCGTGGGTAACAATGTTGCTGATGGGCATCGTGGTCGGCTTTTGTCTCTGGGTCGGATTGCGGGGAGGAATCTATTTTGGCGAAGGCGGTGCATTACCGGGCTTTATCGCCTGGTGGATCGTTTTCTGGCTCGGGCTGTTCTGGCTGATGCTGGCCAATCTTTGCCTCAAGTCGCTCCAGCCTTCGGCCTGGCTGGTACGCGCCGACAGCCAGGGGCTCTACATCAAATGGCGCTCCTACCAGAATGTGGCATGGCAAACGGAAGGCCCGCAGGTGCTGTATGTGCCTTATGCCAATATTGCCGAAGCCAGACGCCACAAGCGCCACTGGAATACGCCTGAAAATCGCCACGGCGGCAATCGCGAGGTCCGCAATACATTTCTGGAACTGCAGCTGCGAAATACAGATACCACCGAATTGGCGCGACGCCTGGCCGATGAGCGCGCCGGAAAGCCGGACGGCAAGAAGATCCCCCAGGGGCGATGGGGACATTACCCTGTCGCGCTGGAACCGAACGATCTACTGCGGATAGAGTGGCACGCATCGCCCGGCATCAAGGCCATACTCGCCCTGCTGCGCGAGCGCGGCGTGGACATCGCCAGCCCCATGCGTTCCGCAAATGACCTGACTAGCCACGCCAGCGAAGCCGATCTGCAAGAACTGGCGCGGCAAGGCGATCTAATGGCGATGATCCGCGTGATGCGCGCCAACAGCGACATGAGCCTAGAAGAGGCCCATGCAAAAGCCAGGGCGATGATCGCCGACGAGCAGAATGCCGCGCCGAAGCACGACTGAAGAGGCAAGCGGAGTTTGACGCTATTGCGCCGGCGCAATATGCTGGCTGCATCAATCCCGAACGAGTGACCCCATGCAGCTGACCGAACGAAAAGACCTGAAGGCGCGCGCGTTGCTGCTCGGCGACCGGCTGGATCTGCGTCTGTTCAAGCTTGCCGATTGCCTGGCGACTACGCCGCTGACGCTGCAGGTGAATGCCGAAGGCGGCGTCGCGGTGCTGTTCCGCTACGGCGTCGCGGTGCTGTTCGGCGTAAGCGCACAGGACGAGATAAGCTTCCTCGATACGCTGAAACCGCTGCTAACCAATCCGTACCGGACGCCGGAAACCGAGGAGATGGACATCCACACCGGACGCAGCAGCATCGGCGTGCAAAGCGGCGCGGTGTCGCTGGATGTGGTGTCGCTGGAGAAGCTGCAGATCATCGCCGATGCGCTGAGCAAGAATCTGGTGCTGACGCTCTACGAGAAAAAAGTCGCCAGCGAGTTCGACAAGATCGAACCGCTGGCGCAGGAGTTGGCGACGCATGGCCGAGTGAGCGCCGATACGAAAAAGTTGCTGTCCAAGATCGGTTCCATGCTGCTGATCGAGCATCGCATGGTGGGACGCGCCGAGATCGGCGACAAGCCGGAGACGCTATGGGACAACCCGCACCTCGAGGGCCTGTATGCCAGCATGGAAGACGAGTTCGAACTAAAGGAGCGCCAGTCGGCGCTGGACCGCAAACTCGGGCTGATCTCCGACACCGCACAGACGCTGGCCGACGTGTGGGACAACAAACAGCTGCACAAGCTGGAGTGGTATGTGATCGGCCTGATCCTGTTCGAGATCGTCATCAGCCTGATCGAGATGGCAGACAAGTATCTGCTTTAAGCAATGACGACTCTTTAGCCAAACAGGTTGGCCACTAGCGCATATTGGCTGATGGCGCGGACCGTCTGCCGAATGTTGGCGCCGCCCGCCAGCGCGTCGGCAAGAAGCAAGTTATCGAACAGGCCGATGTTACCGCTGCCTTGCGTCTGGGAGAAAAACCCGTCACCAAAGAGCGTCATGCTGGAGGAGAACTGTGCCAGCGCGGCAAGTGAGGAATACTGTCTGGCTCCTTGTTCGGCAAAACTGCCTCCCAGCTCGCCGAATGCGGTCGCGGCTTCCGACAGCAGCGAAAACGCGCCCGCAGCATCGGTATCGAAGGCCGACTGAAGCGCGCTCAGGTCGATGCTCAGGTTGCCACCCCCGCCGGGGAGCGTAGCGGGCTGAAACGTAATCCCGAGCTGCGACAGCTTAGTCAGCGTAGAACTGCCGTTCGCATAGTTGGCCTGCGCCTGGGCATCCAGCGATCGGCTCAATCCCTGCACGACCGTAGTGCTTCCGCCCGGCAGGATGTTCGTGGCACCGACGTTGGTAATGGTGTCCTGCAGGCCGTTGAAGGAATCGACAAAGCTTTGCACTTCCGCGGCAAGACTGGCGAAGTCGGTGCCGAAATTCTTGCCCCCGCCGCTCGTTGCCGAACCCGGTTTCAGGGCTAGCAGATGCTCCTGAAACAGGGTGGCGGCAGACAGCAATCGGCCTAACCCGGAAAGCTCGACGACCGTCGAGGAGTCGTCGAACAGGACACCCGATGAAAGACTAAACCCTGTTGCCAGCAGCGCGGTCGACGGGGCAATGACCCCACTCGCGAAGATGTTGGCAAGCGTGCTGTTGGCGCTGATTCCCGCTATAGAATCCATGGCTACCTCCCGATGAGGTTTGCCGGTGAGCCGGATAGCTCACCCGAACTCATTTGAATGCAGCGGGAAGGCAAAAGTTTCGTATCCGTCGCACGCTGCTGCATGCGCTAGCCCGGATATTTCATCCGACACTTCATGTAGGAGCCCGACTTGTCGGGCGATTGCCATGCAAGGCTTATCGCGCAACACCCCAAGGGTGCAAGAACCTCTTCGAGGCAAGTTGCGCTCCTACGGTTTCGCTTGGCATTCGTTTCCCTGTAATCCAAATTGGATTTCACACCGAGAGCACGCATCCCAGTATTCATGGGTGGTTTCGTTGAATTCCGGGAGAGGGGATGAAATATTCGGCGCTAGCCGCGTCCGGGTTTGACCAGCGATTCGAGGAACTCGACCGGCAGTGGGAATACGATGGTGTTGCTCTTGTCGCCGGCGATGGCGTTGAGGGTCTGCAGGTAGCGCAGCTGCATAGCCTGCGGCGATTGCGCCAGCACGCGGGCGGCCTGCAACAGCTTCTCGGAGGCCTGCAGCTCGCCCTCGGCATGGATCACCTTGGCGCGCCGCTCACGCTCGGCCTCGGCCTGTTTCGCGATGGCGCGCACCATGGACTCGTCGATGTCCACGCGCTTGATCTCCACGGTCGATACCTTGACGCCCCATGCGTCGGTCTGCGCATCGAGGATCTGCTGGATGTCGAGATTCAGGCGTTCGCGTTCGGCCAGCATCACGTCCAGCTCGTGTTTGCCCAGCACCGAACGCAGCGTGGTCTGCGCCAGCTGCGAAATGGCTTCAACGAAATGTTCCACTTGAATGATCGCCTTCTGCGGATCGACGACGCGGAAATACACCACCGCATTCACCTTCACCGAGACGTTGTCGCGCGAGATCACGTCTTGGCTGGGCACGTCCATCACGACCACGCGCAGGTCTACCCTCACCATCTGCTGTATGCCCGGCAGGACGATGACGAGGCCGGGGCCTTTCACTCTCCAGAAGCGCCCGAGCATGAACACCACGCCGCGCTCGTATTCGCGCAGGATGCGGAAGCTCGATACCGCGAGGAAGACGAGCAGCAGCAGGCCGCTCCAGCCAAAATTCCAGATCATGATCCTTCTCCTTTACGGTTAACATGAAACTCGCGTAGCGATTCGTTCGCCTCCTCGCCCGCTTGCGGGAGAGGATTGAGGTGAGGGAAACGGGCATGGCAAGTTTCATTATCAGGGGTGGCAAAGTTGCCATGCCCGTTCGGTTGCACCACCAGGGTAAGCCCATCTACCGCCGCTATCCTCGCCCGCTCGCCGCGCTTCATCGCGCTGTCGCTACGCGCCTGCCAGCGTTCGCCGAAGGCCAGCACCCAGCCTTTGCCCTCGAAATCCTCGAGCGCCTCCGCCGTGCCGCCCACCATCGCCTCCGCGCCTGAGACCACCGGCCGCCGCCTCGCGCGCAGCGCGAAGGAGCCGATGCCGGCCAGTATCAGAGAGCTGGTTATCGCCAGCGGCAGCACGAAGGCGAGCGATACCTGCAGGCCGGGAACGTCGGCGTCGACCAGCATCAGCGCACCGACGACGAAGGCGACCGCGCCGCCTATGCCCAGCACGCCGAAGCTGGGGAAGAAGGCCTCGGCCGCCATCAGCGCGATGCCGGTCAGCAACAGCAGCGCGCCGACCGCGTTGATCGGCAGCATCGCCAGCGCATACATCGCCAGCAGCAGGCTGATGATGCCGACGATGCCGGCCACGCCGATACCCGGGTTGTAGAACTCGAACAGCAGCCCGTAGACGCCCAGCATCATCAGGATCAGCGCGATGTTGGGATCGGCGACCGCCTCCAGCAGACGCTCCTGCCAGTTGCGTTCGACGGTGACGATGGTGGCGTCGGCGAGCGAGAGCCGGCGTTCGCCGCGTTCCATGCCTACGCTGCGCCCGTCCGCCTGGCGCAGCAGGTCGGCCAGGTCGGCCGCGACGAAATCCACCGCCCTCAGTTTCAGCGCATCCTCGGCCGACAGGCTGGCCGCCTCGCGCACCGCCTTCTCCGCCCATTCGACGTTGCGGTGGCGCAACTGAGCAAGACTGCGCAGATAGGCGGCGGCATCCTGCGTGACTTTCTTTTCCATCGTTGTACCGCCCGGTGCGCGTCCCTTGCCGTCGTCCTTCCGGTCCGGTTGCTCGCCGCCCATGCCTATGGACACCGGCGTGGCCGCGCCCAGGTTGGTGCCGGGCGCCATCGCGGCGATGTGGCTGGCATACAGCAGATAGGTGCCCGCGCTGGCGGCGCGTGCGCCGGAAGGCGAGACCCAGGTGGCCACGGGCACGGGCGAGGCGAGGATGGCCTGGATCATTTCGCGCATCGAGGTGTCTAGCCCGCCCGGCGTGTTGAGCCTGAGCACCAGCAACTCGGCCTGCGCCTGTCTGGCCTGTTCCAGCGCGCGCAGGAAATAGGCGGCCGTGGGCGGGCTGATCGCGCCGTCTATCCCGGCCACCACGACCGTTCCGGCGGTCGCGGCGAACGGCAGCGACAGCAGCAGCGCGACCCGGCAGAGGAATCTTCTTGTCGCTGCATTTACGGACCATCTGGGCATCGCCACTCCCGCTTGTTCATCGTCATGCAGGGGTTATATGCGCCGGACAACGGGGCGGCAATACGCAGAATTGCCCATATTGTCCCGTAGCCGCCGCTTCGAGAAGGCCGGCAAAGCAGGTATAGTGCACGACGTGCCGCTACGTCGAACTGGCACCGCGGGAACGTTGAGGCGCCAACCGATGCAAATAATCCGACATGCTCCAACTTGAAAGTGGGTACCCCGTAACACCATGAATCTCGACCCACGCACATTGCTGTTTGCGCTGATCCTGACCAACGTCCTGATGGCGCTGAGTCTGTTCGTCGCCGCCAGCGGCAAGGACAAACAGCGCGACGGCATACGTCTCTGGGCGATGGCGATGCTGCTGGAGACCCTGACCTGGATACTGGTCGCGGCCCGAGGTGCGATTCCGGATGCACTCTCCCTGGTCGCCGCCAACGGTCTCAAGGCCGGCGCCCATGCGCTGGCCCTCGCGGCCCTCTGCGAATTCCAGCGGCGCGCGGTGCCGCGCTGGCAGTATTTCCTCCCGGTCGCGCTGGCGATGGTGATGGCGGCGCTGCTGGCCGACGACATACGCGGCCGCTTCGTCTGGGGCAGCCTGATCTTTGCGTTCCAGATAGCGCTGATCGCGCGCATGCTGCTGACCGACCGGGAGACCCGTACCGGACGCGCATGGCGTTTGCTGTTCGGCGGGCTCATCGCGATGCTGCTGGTGCTGGGGCTGCGCGCCGCGGCCGCCTTGTCCGGCTATGCCGAATTCGCACAACCGCAGAACACCATCGCGCCGCATCCGGTGCAGATCGCTTCCTTCATCGCCATCATGGCGACCGCGCTGATCGGTTCGGTCGCCTTCATCCTGATGGTCAAGGAGCGCACTGATCGCGAAGTCATGGAACTGGCGATGACCGACAGCCTCACCGGGATTCCCAACCGGCGCGCACTGATGGAACTGGCCGAACATGCCTTGGCCCGGCGCGGCGGTTCGCCGATGACCCTGATGATGATAGACGTGGATCACTTCAAGCGCATCAACGACACCTACGGCCATCCGACCGGCGATGCGGTGCTGCGTCAGGTCACCCGCCTGCTGGCGGGGCGGCTGCGCGGCGGCGACGTGCTGGGCCGTTACGGCGGCGAGGAATTTTGCGTGATCGCCCCAGACACGAGCGCCGAAGGCGCGCTGACACTGGCCGAGTCCCTGCGGGAAATCATCGCTTTCGCAACGCTGCCCACCGAGCGCGGGGCAATCCCGGTCACGGTAAGCATCGGCGTCGCCTGCTGCCCGGACGACACCGCGCGAGAACTGAAAGACCTGCTGGCGGAAGCCGACGCCGCGCTCTACGCCGCCAAGGAGGCCGGTCGCAACCGGGTGGTCAGCTTCACTTGCTAGGGCTGAGTTCTGAGTTCTGAGTTCTGAGTTCTGAGTTCTGAGTTCTGAGTTCTGAGTTCTGAGTTCTGAGTTCTGAGTTCTGAGTTCTGAGTTCTGAGTTCTGAGTTCTGAGTTCTGAGTTCTGAGTTCTGAGTTC
>Ga0209211_10010522_pt1 | contig 12029 bp, 12 predicted proteins | sample RifGroA2_FD_183992 | JGI IMG/M metagenome (GOLD analysis project Ga0209211, IMG submission 183992) | Groundwater microbial communities from Rifle, Colorado, USA - Groundwater A2 (SPAdes) (version 2) | ecosystem: Environmental > Aquatic > Deep subsurface > Groundwater | place: Rifle, Colorado... | reverse complement strand
TTACCTTTTTCCACTTTGCTGCATCAAGAGAATTAACTGATACAATACTAAAGTCGAAAGTAATAGCCATTGCTTATGAAACAATTAGGGACGAACATGGTAAACATCCAATTCTGACGCCCATGAGTGAGGTGGCAGGGCGGATGTCCATCCAGGAAGGCGCAAAATATCTGGAGAAACCCATGCTTGGACGCGGGATACTTCTGGGCGGAGTACCTGGTGTGGCCCCTGCAGAAGTGGTCATCATCGGTGGCGGTGTAGTAGGCACCAATGCCGCCAAAGTGGCCGCTGGGCTTGGGGCACGGGTTACAGTTCTCGATGTCAACATGGAGCGACTCAGGTATCTGGATGACATCATGCCGAAAAATGTCGTAACACTCCTGTCTAATGCCCATAATATACGGGAGAAGGTTAAAGACGCCGACCTGCTGATTGGCGCTGTGCTTATCGAAGGGGCACGAGCGCCATATGTGGTAACGAAGGATATGGTACAAACCATGAAGACCGGCGCTGTAATAATAGATGTTGCCATCGACCAGGGAGGATGTATTGAGACCAGCAAACCCACTACCCATAGCAATCCTATTTACAAGGAATATGATGTTATCCATTACTGTGTGACCAACATTCCTGGTGCAGTAGCATGCACATCAACCCATGCATTGACTAATGTAACGCTGCCATACGCCCTGGAAATTGCTGACAAGGGATATGAACGTGCAGCACATGAAAATCCAGCCATATTGAGAGGAATCAATATGATAAAGAAGGGTTACAAACAAGGCGGTTGCTGATGCCTTTGGAATGACGTACAGTGCAATTGAATAATTTGTATTTTATTTATCTAAACTGAATCGAGAAATCCTGGTGAGTATAAATCAAAAATGTCACCTCTCAGAATAAGGCATTGCACACCAAGCAATACCAATCTGAGCAGGAACTGGAAAATCTATTCAACAGTTTAATGCAGAGGGCATTTCGCGGGTGGTTGTAATTGTAGCGCGAGATTCATCTCGCCTGTAACAGCATAAAAAAGAAATTAAAAAATAAGCGATGACTTGATATAATATATCTAAATTATTCACTTATTAATGTGTTTATTGGTATGCAGACATTCTTTAAGCATGTCATTCCGCACTTGATGCGGAGTCCAGTTCCTTTCGTAATTTCCTGCTTTCGTGGGGATGACGAATTACTATGTTATACTTATGAACCCGTTAGTAAGAAAGCATAGAACACAAAAGAGGCTCTATTTATGAAGGATATTTCAATAGAAAAAATTTTAAATGAGGTAATAAAAAGGATATTGTCTGTGGTACGGCCTAAAAAGATAATCCTCTTCGGTTCCGCCGTACGTGAAGAGATGCATGCAAACAGCGATATTGAGCAGTTCAAAGAAAATATAGGTATGATAATTAGACAGGCATTGGATGAAGGTAGGGTGTTATATGCCGCTTAAAGGAAGACTTGGAACACCCCAAGAATGGCTTAAAAGGGCCAAGAGTAATCTTGCTCTTGCGAAAAGCCGAAGACTGAAGATATATACTGGGAAGACCTTTGCTTTGAAACCCAGCAGGCTGCTGAAAAGGCGTTAAAAGCGGTTTTGCTTTCTAAGAAAATACGGTTCCGCTTTGTTCATGATTTAGCCGAACTGATAACCCTTCTTGAAAATAACGGGGTATCCCTGCCTGAAGGAGTTCGTACCGCTGCCATTCTAACGGATTATTCTGTAGAGGTGCGGTATCCAGGGCCTTTTGAACCAGTAACCAAAGAAGAATTCAAAAAAGCCTTAAAAATCGCTGAAAGTGTTGTGGCATGGGCAGAGAAACAGATTGTTAACAAATAAGATGAAGAAGTTTCAGATATCCTGAAACCTGACCACCCCCGCGAAAAGCCCATGAGAAATGGGCAGATACGCTTTCTGACTTCCAGTTGCTTGTTATTTTGCCAGGAAGCGGTACGAAGGATCATGGTGTTATGACTGTGGCAGAGAGGAAATTAAACGCCCTTTTCCTGCTTCTTCGCAAATTCGCTGATTTCTCTGCTTATCCTTTTCGCCTCGTCCTTGCCTAAAATGCGTTCAGCAAAGTCAGTGGCAAGCTCTGCCGCCTGATCCGAAGAAATACCCTTAACCCTTGAAATCTTCCAGGCATCATCTTCTACCACCAACGTGCACTCCCCTATCCGTTCTTTCATCGGCAATTCACCGCGATCTAAAAGGGATTTTATATCTTCAGGATTCTGGGTAACCTTCAGGGTTCCTTCCATATCCGGAATCCTGGAGTGGATTTTCACTATAGCGGTGTTACCGCCTACCGATGTGCTTACTATCTCCTGCCGGACCGCCCTATGGGCAAGATCAATAACCTTGGTTAGCTTTGGCGGGGTGATCCTTTTTATATACTTGATAAGTTCCAGCCAATCGATGATGGTAGTATCGGTTTTGGAGATGAAGGAATAGGCCCTATCGTAGTTGTTGTTCCTTACCGCATCGAGGTATTTCTCTATTACGACCTTTGGAGAGTCCTTGGCATAGCAAGCCCCGGTTAAGACAATTATGGAAATAAAAAGAATTGAAATTGTTTTTCTCATATTTTTTACCTCCGAATGGTTTTATTTATACTAATGCAAAACACCTGCAAAATTACTATATTGTATTATATCATATTTTGTCATCCTTAACCAATTTTACCGTAATTTTATGCAAGGAGGCAGGAAAAAGGGTAATATTTCAGCTACCTCAGACAGGATATACAGGATTAACAAGATAAAAGCCACCTTAATTCATCCTGATTATCCTGTTAATCCTGTCAAAAATTAGAAAATTATGTGTGGTATTCGGCATTAATGGTGACGTATTCGTGCGAAAGGTCACATGTCCAGACAGTGTCTGAACAATTTCCCAGTCCCAGTTCCAGACGGATAGTAATGTCGCTACCCTTCATAGATGTGCCCAGTTTATTGAGGTCACACTGTGTCGGCATTCCCTTCGCAAAGATCAGGATATCATTAATATAGAGATTGGTCTTTGATTCGTCCAGTTCAACGCCTGCATAACCTGCGGCAGAGACTATGCGACCCCAGTTGGGATCGCACCCATTTATTGCCGTCTTTACCAACGGTGAATCTGCGACTGACCGGGCAATCTTTGTCGCGTCGCTTCGTGACCTTGCACCAACGACGTCAATCTGAATGAATTTCGTAGCGCCTTCACCATCCTTCACAATGGCCTTCGCCAGATAACTGGTTACATAATTTAGCCCCTCTTGAAATACTTGTAGTTCCGGACCTTTGGAGGTGATATTTACGCCGGAAGCGCCATTTGCAATGATTGCGATGGTATCGTTGGTGCTCATGTGGCCGTCAATCGTAATGCGGTTAAAAGAAGATTCTACGGCGTTTCTGAGGCATTCATTGAGAAGTAGGGTGGATATGGAGACATCCGTCGTAAGAAAACACAGCATGGTCGCAAGGTTCGGCGCGATCATTCCTGCGCCTTTAGTAATACCACCCACAATTACATCTTTATTGTTTATCTTTAATCTGACGGCAATGTCTTTTTGTTTTGTATCCGTCGTCATAATGGCCCGTGCCACGTTATTGCCATGTGTTGGGGTGTTTCCCAGAGACGTGGCAGCGGCTTTAATACCGGCAGCGATTTTACCCATTGGAAGGCCCCTTCCTATAATACCGGTAGAGGCGACAATGATTTCATCCTCAGAAATTTTCAAACACCTTGCTGCAATCCGTGCCATTTCCTCGGCATCTTTGTAACCCTGTTCTCCCGTACAGGCATTGGCATTACCGCTGTTAATAACAAATGCTCGTATATGACCTTTTGGGGCAACTTTCCTGCTCAGCTTTACAGGCGCTGCATAGATTTGATTTGTAGTAAATAAGGCTGCACCAGTCGCTGGAAATTCTGAAAAAATAATTCCCAAGTCGAGACTATCTTTTATGGTTTTTATTCCACAATAGGTAGCTCCCGCTTTGAATCCCTTGGGGGCAACAATGCATCCTGTAGCAATTATTTCCACGTCAAAAAATACCCTTTCCAGCATGCCATATCAAACGTGAATACGCTGATGGAGTCAAAGATTAATGGGGACTTGTTCTACTGAAGATATTTTGGGCAGGCTAACACTTTCTGTAGATTACATTAAAAAGTACGTTTATAAAATAAACACGGCAGCAGTAACGACAGTAGTCCACAAACCATTCTTATCCCCACGCGCAGCCTGTGTGATGTTTCTGGTTTTTACGATTTTACCGCTCATCCGGTAAGTTTCTTTGCGTTCATCATAGTTCTTTGCAGGGTCGAATTCGATACCCAGTGTACTGGCAAGCATGGTAGCAGCAAGGTCTTCTGCATAATCGCCCGATTTTTCTTCAGTTTCACCAAAGGCATGGTGTTCACTGAGATATCCATAATGTTCGTGTTCGGCTGGAACAGCCATACCGACAGAGGCGGAGATCATCCGATTAGGCTCATTGGTGGAATTTTCACTCATTACGCAAAAAATCACCTGCCCTGCCCTTAACATCGTAACCCCTTGCTCTTTCGTGACAATTTTACAATTGGGCGGGAAGATGCTCGATACCCTCACTAAATTGCATTTTTCAATTCCTGCTTTCCGCAAGGCAAGCTCAAAAGATTGTAACTTGTCTTTGTGTTTTCCAGCACCCTTGGTAAAGAATACCAACCTCGGTATCATCATAATTGATTGGCTCCCTCAATCGATTTTTACTGTATATAATGAATTAAAAAAAATTGTTTGCTTAGTGAAGCAAATTTCTAAATAAAATGCAATAGAATTTTATAAATTGAGGCATATTTTTTACACAATTTTTATCTTTGATTGTGTCATCATTTGATGTTGTCGTGGTATCGAGTTTTTTTGTGCATTAAATAGCTATTCCGAAGTCTTGCCGGAAGGTACGGAAATATTGGATTTGTTCCAATATCAACAAGTACAAGACCGGGAGATTTTATTATCGCTCCGAGCAGTTCCGCTACTATTGTTCTTCACATTTGTATTTTCATCAGATATGCAACAATAGCCAATACCATACTCAAGACAATACGATAGTACCCAAACCATTTAAAACCGTGTTGTTTCAGGAAACCGATAAAAGCCTTAATGGCAAACATGGCTACGACAAATGCCACGAAACTCCCTAACAGCAGGATAGCGATATCATGGTGTTGGATTGTCTTGTAAGAATCCATCATTTTTTTGGCGCTGGCGCCCAGCATGGTGGGAACGGCGAGAAAAAATGAAAATTCGGCGGCTGTTTTCCGGTTAAGCCCTACCGCCATTCCTCCGATGATGGTGGCTGCTGCCCGCGACACACCCGGGATCATTGCAATACACTGAAAACAACCGATTTTAAAACCCTGGAACCATGATATTTCCTGTTCTTCCGTCCCTTCGGCATGCTTAAACCATCGGTCTACAAAAACCAGGACAATCCCGCCAAGAAAAAGGGTGGCAATCACTACCCATATACTCTCTAATAAAATATCAATGTAATCGCCCAATAAACCACCGACAACGGCAGCCGGCAGGAATGCAAAGGCCAATTTCAGATAGAACCTGAAAGAGGTAAAGAATTTGCGCCAGTAAAGCACTACCACCGATAAAATAGCGCCTAACTGGATGACAATCTCAAAATTCTTTGTCAGGGTATTTTCACTGATACCCATAAACGTAGAAGCGATTACCATATGCCCGGTAGATGAAATAGGCAGAAATTCAGTGATTCCTTCGATAATGGCAAGCACTACTGCTTCTAAATAAGTCATAGATTATCTTTCTTTCATATGCACTAAGATTCTTGTGATAACTTTATTGGCCAGGCGTTTCCTATGGAGATTGCCAACTGATTTCCGTTAACTTCCTGAGCGCATTTCTCGCACTGCCCGTGTCGATAGATTGTGCCGCAATGTTCAGTCCTTCCGTAAAATCTTTTGCCAATCCACCAGCGATGATTGCGGCGGCTGCATTAAAAAGCACCACATCTCTTTTTGGGCTGTGAATACCGTCCAACACTTCTCTGATTGCCATAGCGCTTTCGTCCGGGGTATTTACCGTCAGGTCAGAAATATTTGACTTTTTTATGCCAAAGTCTTCCGGGTTTAAATAATAACTTTTTATGGTATTTCCAACAAGCTCACAGACTTTGGTTTTGTCTGTGACTGTTATCTCATCCAGACCGTCCAGCCCATGCACAACAAAGGCATGTAAGTCACCAAGCCGTTTTAGTGCCTCAGCCATAATAATTGTCAGGTGTTCACTGTACACACCCAGGATTCTGTGGGTCGCCCCGGCAGGGTTCGCTAAAGGGCCAATGATGTTAAATATCGTACGAATGCCAATTTCTTTCCGAGGGCCTACAGCGTATTTCATTGCCTGATGCAGCATGGGAGCGAAGAGGAATCCAATATTAGCCATTGCGATACATTTTTCAACCGTCCTGGCATCTGCCTCAATATTGACGCCTAACCGCTTTAATACATCAGCGCTCCCGCACTGACTGGAGGCTGCCTTGTTACCATGTTTGGCTACCTTCAGACCGGCACCGGCAACAACAAAGGCAGCTGTAGTAGAGATATTGAATGTATTTTTTGCATCTCCTCCTGTACCACACGTATCAATCACGATTCCGCCTTCCGCCTTTATTTTGATAGCCTTCCTCCTCATGGCCATAGCACACCCCGTAATCTCTTCAACAGTTTCGCCCTTCATACGTAAAGCGGTAATAAAAGAGGCAATCTGTGCATCAGTGGCTTTTCCCTCCATAATTTGCATCATTACGTCCAGGCTTTCCTCAAGACTTAAGTCCTGGTTATTTACTAACTTGGATATGATTTCTTTTATAAACATAGTTATTTTACAAATAGAAATTTTTTCACTTGACGTTGAATATAATATAAATTAGAATAAATAATTAAATTTTTAGCAATAACCATTTAGAAGAAAGGAATATTGAACCATTTATGGCAAAGGTACAAATATCAGGAGACGAAAACATTAGAGAAGCATTAAGAAGATTTAAAAAGATGTGTGATAAAGAAGGTATCATTAATCAATCAAAACGCATGGCGTATTTCGAAAAACCTTCGGAAAGAAAACGTCGTGAAGAAAGCCGGAGAATCAAAAATATTAAAAGGGCACAAAAATTAGGCATCTCAGGGCAACCAGGAACTACCCGCCCTCAATCTGGCTTCCACAATAATTTTGGTGCATCACCCCACAGAAGTTCCAGATCATAAAAGTGACGCATTTCTCTGTCAAAAAGGTGAAGGACTACGCCTCCATAGTCCATGAGTATCCATCGTCCATTTGTGTATCCTTCGATACCGATTCCGTGGATGCCATGATTATGCAATTTTGATTCTATCTCGCTTGCGATACTCTGTAATTGCCGTTTGTTGGAACCATTACAAATCACGAAGAAATCTGTAATAAATGTCAATCTTCGCACATCAAAGATTAAAATATCTTCGGCCTTTTTAGCTTCAGCAATCCTCGCACAGAGGATTGCAATCTCCTTTGAATCTAACGTTTCTGTTACTCCTGAAAGCTTATCGCTGCTGGGCGTTAACATTTCCACCAAAATCGGCGTCATATTGAATAGATGGTTTAGCTTCTGACAGGCTGCTCCCACAGTAGTAGCAAAATCTTGCATATCGTGGATTCACATCCAAACAATTATCACACCTATGATACAGAAGCGTACCGCACAGGATGCAGAAATTTGCCCCTTTTACATGATTGTCATATTGACAATTTGTATTAGGACATATTCTGTCATCTGTTTCTGTAACTATATCACCCGTCATAATTACCTCCTATCTAAAAGGGTCTAATCAAAACTTGGTCACAGAGTTTACAATCCCCCTTACCTCCCCCATTATTGAAGGGAGGTAAAGGGGCATTGAATTCTCTACATGCCGTTTTTCCCGTGCCTTGTTTCTGTTCTCTTTAATGAAGATGTAACAGGGCGCCTATCTTCGGTGAAAATTTAATGATAATTCCGGCAAAGACGACTGATACGATAGACATTAACTTGATCAAAATATTCAAAGAGGGTCCTGACGTGTCTTTGAAAGGATCCCCTACAGTATCACCCACAACAGCGGCCTTGTGCGCTGGTGAACCCTTTCCTCCGAACGCACCACCTTCGATGTACTTTTTAGCGTTATCCCAGGCTCCACCAGCATTTGCCATAAAGACCGCTAACAGGAAACCCACGGTTAAGCTTCCCGCTAAAAGTCCCACGACGCCAGCTACACCCAATACTAAACCTGTTACAATAGGCACCAGCAAGGCAAGTAATGAAGGGACAAACATCTCTCTTTGCGCCCCTCTGGTGCTAATCGCCACACATGCTGCATAATCGGGTTTTCCTGTTCCATCCATAATACCCGCAATTTCTCTGAATTGTCTCCTGACTTCTTCCACCATACTTCTTGCGGCACGGCCCACAGCCTTCATCGTCATCGCACTGAAAATAAACGCTGACAGACCTCCTACAAACAGACCGATCAATACTTTTGGATTAATCAAGGTAACGTCCAGATAATACATAAGATCGGATAATTTGGCATTTGCCATATCAATAGAAGTCCCGGAAACCTGAATGACATGTACCCCAGCCCTCTCTAACCCTACCTTTATTTGTTCAACAAAGGAGGCAATCAGCGCCATGGCTGTTAAAGCGGCAGAACCTATAGCAAAACCCTTCCCAGTTGCGGCTGTTGTATTTCCCAACGCATCAAGCGCATCGGTTCTTTCTCTGACATAGGGTTCGAGACCGCTCATCTCAGCGTTACCACCGGCATTATCCGCAATAGGTCCATAGGCATCGGTTGCCAATGTCAACCCCAACGTTGAAAGCATGCCGACTGCCGCAATAGCAATTCCGTAAAGACCGATGGAGATATTCGTAAAACCACCCGCAAAGGCATAACTCAACAAGATTGCTATCGAAATGGTAATAACGGGTAAAACGGTAGACATCATTCCCGTTGCTATACCATCAATAATTACCGTTGCGGGACCTGTCTTTGCCTGCCCGGCAATGCCCTTTGTTGGAGAGTAATTAGAGGAGGTATAGTATTCCGTGCCTTTACCAATAATAACTCCGGCTATTAATCCTGTTACAATCGAACCCCAGACACCAAAATTGTGGGGCAGCATAAACTTGATAATTACGGCTGAGACAATCAAGACTAGAACCGAACTCAAGTTGATTCCTTTTCCCAATGCCTTCAGGAGTTCTTTCTGCGATGCTTCTTCTTTTGTCTTAACGGCATAGATACCTATAATGGATAAAAAGATACCCACTCCTGCCAAAATCATGGGTACGACCATGCCTGCAATGCCAAGACCGGCAGTCACGCCCAACGCTGCGCAGGCCAGCATCGAATTATAATACGACTCATACAGGTCAGCGCCCATACCTGCGACGTCACCGACATTATCTCCAACGTTATCGGCAATAGTAGCGGGATTCCTTGGATCGTCTTCGGGGATGCCCGCCTCTATCTTACCCACCAGGTCAGCGCCCACATCTGCCGCCTTTGTGAATATTCCACCTCCTACCCTAGCAAACAATGCCTGGGAACTGGCGCCTATACCGAAGCACGGCAGCATCATTGCCATGTCAAGTAATGAGAAATTGGTAAACTTACGGAACACAAAAAACCATAAGGAAATGTCCAGAAGCCCCATACCCACAACTATCAGCCCCATTACGGCGCCGCTTCTGAATGCAACCTGGAGTCCCTGGTTCAGAGATTTCCTTGCGCCTTCAGCCGTCCTTGAACTGGCGCTGGTGGCTGTCTTCATTCCAAGGAAACCTGCAAGTCCTGACAGGAAACCACTGGTTAAGAATGCAAAAGGCACTACCTTTGATTGGGAGTGTAGTCCAAAGGAAATTAAGAGAAGGACAAGAAATGCGCCAATAAAAAATATACCTACGACCCTGTATTGCTGCCGCAGGTAGGCATAAGCGCCTTCTTTGACATGACCGGCTATCGAAATCATTGTTTCGTTTCCTTCGGGCGCCTTCATGACTTCTTTGTAGAACTTTCGTGCATAAAAAAGAGCAAACAGTGCACCAATCGGTGCAATCCACCATAATTTGGGTATCGAGTGTGATGTATCTGCCGCTGCCTTATGCACAGGAGCTTCCAGTTCAAAAAGAGGCGTGTCTTTTTGAGTGGATTCTCCAAGTTCAAACATGGGCTTTTCTGCACTGGTCTTAAGCGCAGTTTGCGCCTGGACATTGCGAGAAAATAATCCCGACCTTGATGCCCCAAGGATCAGGATAGTTAGCATTAACAGTATCATTATAATGCTAACACGCTTGTTTCTAAAAATAGGTTTAGATTTACGTAAAAAACTATTCATCGACTTGATTTTTTCTCCCTTCTCTTTTCTAAACTTTGTTGATACATAACTAAAACTTCACTTCACTACCAAATGTCTCACTTCGGCATACTTTGTAAAAATTCCTTCTTCCTCTCGATGGCGCTCATAAATTCATTTACATTGGTCGAAGTATCATCCGGATGCTTTGCACGATACGTCTTCCATTCATTCAGGGCTAACTCTGCATATTGGAACGCCTTATCGATATCTCCCTCTTTTTCAGCACACAGCGATGCATGCCACAAGGCATGGCAAATAGTCCTTTCTATAGCCAAAACGTTATGCAATTTTGGGTCATGCAAAAGCGCCCTTCGTAACCAATAAAGCGATGCTTCGTAATTATCCTCTCCGTCTTCTTGCTTTAATTGCTCTCTATAATACGCTGCATATTTAAAGAAACGCTGGTCAAACAAGTGCAAATACATATGCCCAAGCTCAAAGAACAGATCACCGCTCGTGGGGTTTTTAACCGTTCCTTTCTTTGCAAAGTTTAATCCCGTATGAATCCATTTCCACTTGTTTCGTGCTGCATCCCATTCGTGAGCAATGTTATAAGCCATATTCCATGCCTGAAAAATCCAAACTGCCGGAAAGTTAGGCTGCAATTTGGCTATCAGGTTGTTGACCGTTAACAATTCGTAATATTTTTTTTCTTCATGCCGGGCAATGGCCCTTGCCCAGAGAAAATCTACCGCAATTCCCCGCAGTCCTCCCAGGAGAAGCAACGGAATACTTTCCGATGGGTCATAGCGATACACCGCAGTCTTTGATGTCTCATGGAAGGAAACAACGTATATGTTGACAAAAAAGATAGCGCCAATTAATACAACTAAAAAAAGAACCCTCTTTCGATGCATCAAGAGTGATTAAAAAAATTCTCTCTTTTTAAATATTACAGATGATATGAAAAGGCAAATACCCGCATATAATGCAGTATACCCCAAACAAACCCCAACCGTTTCCCAGGAAATATTTATGCCTTTCAAGAGAAATTTCAGGCTATCAAATCTTTTAAAATCGGGCAAAATAACCGTAAGCCATTCCAAAGGTTTTTTAATAAGGTAATCTATATAGACCAAAAGAATATTGGGTTTTTTAAGCACCGTTGGCAGGGCATGTTCATGCACGTCATACCGTTGAATTACCAAAGAAAAATCTTTAACAAAGTCCAGGATATGCCCGCACAAAAAAACAACTAAGGCTGATACGATACTTACTGGTGCGGACAGGTACGTTGACCCCATTACCGCAATAGTTATGATCAACAAAAATTTCAAAAAGGTTATGCAGATAGCCTTTATATAATTGGATATAAAACCCTTTTGGACAGAGTATAGTTTGGCATCTTCCCCCGTTACACCGATGTAATCCATACTATGAATGGGAAAGACAGTAATATTTACGGTACTGCTTTTTTTTACAATCTCACGGTCTATTTTTACCGTTAACGGCTCGTCTATTTTTGCTGATAAAACTGAGGTTTTACATCGCCCCGTACCAGCATCCTCTATCTCCACGACTAATGGGATCGCATTAATATCTTTCCTGCCACTGTCTATCTTTAAATTGAACTCTACCTCAAAAGAA
>Ga0209211_10010521_pt1 | contig 12030 bp, 13 predicted proteins | sample RifGroA2_FD_183992 | JGI IMG/M metagenome (GOLD analysis project Ga0209211, IMG submission 183992) | Groundwater microbial communities from Rifle, Colorado, USA - Groundwater A2 (SPAdes) (version 2) | ecosystem: Environmental > Aquatic > Deep subsurface > Groundwater | place: Rifle, Colorado... | reverse complement strand
GGGAGGGGGAGCCAATTTGTGTACGGCTCGAGCAGACAAACATCTTCCTCTGCGGCGGGGAAGGGGTTGGCCGGGTAACCAAGCCGGGGCTCGCGGTCAAGCCCGGAGAGCCGGCAATCAATCCGGTGCCGCGCCGGATGATTCTGGCCGCTATTTTGGAGGCTTTGGGGCCAGAGACGGGCAAGACCATCCGGGTGGAGATTTCCGTGCCCCGGGGCGAGGAGCTGGCGGAGAAGACCCTGAATAAGCGGCTGGGTATTGTGGGCGGCCTTTCCATCCTCGGTACCACCGGCATTGTTCATCCGGTGTCCGCCGCAGCTTGGACCGCCACGATCGAGGCCTCTCTCTCGGTGGCCAAGGAGGTTGGGCTCACCGGGGTGGTGCTCTCCACCGGCCGCACCTCGGAAAAGGGGGTGCAGACCCTGCTCTCCCTGCCGGAGGAGGCCTATGTCATGATGGGCGATTATCTGGAGTTTTCCCTGCTGGCTGCGGCCAGGCGGGGATTTGCCACGATCCATCTGGCCGGGATGTGGGCCAAGATCATGAAGGCGGCTCTGGAAATCCCCCAGACCCATGTCCGGCACGGCGCCCTGGAGGTGGCGGACGGTCTGGCGCTGCTCGCAAGGCTGGGGGCGGATCAGCCCCTGCTGGCGAGCCTTGAAGGAGTCAACACCGCCCGGGAGATTCATGTCCGGCTACAGGAACAGGGCAGGGATGATCTGATCCTCGCGGTCTGCGAAGCGGCCCGGCGCTATGCCGAAAAGGTTTCCGGTCTGCCGGTGCGGGTCTATCTGGTGAACGAGCACACCCGGGTGGAACTGCATGTTTAGGTTGATTCTGATCGGTGTCGGCTGCCGGGGGCTTACGGCGGAACAGGCCGGGATGCTGGGCCGATGCAGGCTGATGGTGGGTGATCCCCGCCATCTTGCCCTGGTGGAAAAGATGGCGGCGGAGAAGCTGGCCATCAGCCCCCTGGCCCCGGCCCTGGAAAAAATCCGCCTGGCGTTGGCCGATGGGGATGTCGGGGTGCTGGCCAGCGGCGACCCCCTGTTTTTCGGGATCGGCCGCAGGCTGCGCAAGGAATTCGAGGGAGAATCGCTGGTGATCCTCCCGGCGCTCTCCACCATGCAGGAGGCGTGCGCCCGGTTCCGGCTGCCCTGGGACGACCTGGCAACAGTCAGCCTCCATGGCCGGAAGGCCCTCCATGCGCCCGGCCTGCTCCTTGCCGGGGAAAAGATCTTTGTCCTCACCGACCGGCACAATACCCCGGCCCATCTGGCCCGGCAGCTTGTCGATTATCTGGAGCTGATCGGGGCCGATGACTTGCTGGCCCGCTGCCGGGTGCATGTGGCCGAGAATCTCGGGAGTACGGAAGAGCGTCTTTTCTCCGGCACCTTGCTTGAGGCGGCGGGGCAGGACTTTGCCGAGCTGAATGTGCTGATCGTCACCCGTCCTGGCGCAGAGGATGGGAATGATCCGGTTTTCGGGATTACCGAAGAAGAGATTGTCCACAGTCGTGGGCTGATCACCAAGGATGAGGTGCGGGCCGTGACCCTGCACGCCCTGCGGCTGCCGGGCTCCGGGGTGTTCTGGGATCTCGGCGCCGGCAGCGGCTCCATTGCCGTGGCCGCGGCTCGGATGCAGCCTGGCTTGACCATCTATGCCGTGGATCGCACGGTCGAGGCTTTTGCCAATGTGCGGCGCAATATCCGCCGGTTCGGCTGTTACAACATCGTTCCCGTTCTGGGCGAGGCAACGGCGGTTTTGCCGACCCTGCCCGACCCGGACCGGGTTTTTATCGGCGGCAGCGGCGGCAGGCTCGGGGAAATCATCGCCCAGGCCGCCGATCGCCTCCCGGCCGGAGGCAGGCTGGTGATAAACGGGATAACCGGAAAAACCGTGACCGAGGCGCCGGAGTGCATGGCCGCGCATGGCTTGCGGGTTGAACTGACCCGGATGCAGATTGAACGAACGACCTATCCGGATTCAGAACCGGGCAAGGTTCTGAATCCCATAACCGTTATGACAGGAAGAAAATGAAGGGAAAATTGTATGTAATCGGGGTGGGGCCGGGTGATCCGGAACTCATGACCCTCAAGGCGGTGCGGATTTTGGAGCATTGCGGGGTATGGCTCGCGCCGGCGGCGAAAAAGGGCGGGGAGAGCACGGCCCTGGGGATCGCAGAAGGGGTGGTGGACCGCAGGGACAAGGAGATTATCACCCACCATTTCCCCATGAAAAAGGTCCGCATGGGCCAGGCTCCGGACCCCGAGGTGAAAAAGGCCTGGGATGCAGCGGCGGCGCGGATCGTCGGTCATTTGCAGGCAGGCCGGGATGTGGCCTTTCCCACCCTTGGTGATCCGGCTATCTACAGCACCGGCTTCTATGTCTGCGAAACCCTGTTTGCCCTGGCCCCTGATCTGCCGGTGGAGATCATTCCCGGGGTTTCTTCCATAGTTGCTTCCGCCGCGGCCGCCGGTCAGCCGCTCTGCCTGGGAGATGACCGGCTGGTGGTCATCCCCGCTACCTTTGAGAATGGTCGCTTGCGGGAAACCCTGGAGCAATTCGATTCGGTGGTCCTCATGAAGGTACACCGGGTGATGGACCGTTTGGTGCCCCTGCTGGCGGAGATGGATCTTCTCGACAAGGCCGTGCTGGTCGAGCGCTCGAGCCAGGGCGGCCAGCGGATCCGGCGGGATCTCACCACCGCCCTCCAGCCGAATAACGAGCCCCATTATTTTTCCACCATCATCGTGAGGAAAAAATGATGGATCGCTTTCCCGTTTCTTTCGTGGGGGCCGGACCTGGCGACCCGGAGCTGATTACGGTCAAGGGCCAGCGGTTGTTGCGGGAGGCCGATTGCCTTGTCTACACCGGCAGCCTGGTGCCCGAAGCCCTGCTGGCGGGGGTGACCGCCGCGGTGCATAATTCCGCGGGGTTGAATCTGGACGAGGTGATGGCTCTGGTGACCGATGCCTGGCGGCAGGGACAAAAGGTGGTCCGGCTCCATACCGGCGACCCCTCGCTCTACGGGGCGATCAACGAGCAGATTGCCCGGCTGGCGGCTGAGGAGATTCCCTTTCAGGTGGTGCCGGGGGTGAGTTCGGCTCTTGCCACCGCTGCGGCCCTGGGCACCGAGTTGACCCTGCCCGAGGTCTCGCAGACCGTGATCATTACCCGGAGGGCAGGGCGGACCCCCGTGCCGGAAAAGGAAAATCTCTCCTCCCTGGCAAGCCATGGGGCCACCATGCTGATTCTGCTCAGTGTCGGCATGATTGCCGAGGTCGTAGCTGAGCTGCTCAGCGGCGGCTACCCGCTCGATACCCCGGCGGCGGTGGTGGAAAAGGTGAGCTGGCCGGAGGAGCGGATCCTCCGGGGGACCCTGGCCACCATTGCCGGCCAAGTCAAGGAGGCGGGGATCACCAAAACCGCGATCATCGCGGTGGGGGAGGTGCTGGCCAGTTGCCCACCCCCGGCCCTGTCCAAGCTCTACGACCGGCATTTTGCGCACGGTTTTCGGGAGGTAGCCCAGTAAGCTATGAAGATCGGTATCCTCGCCATAAGCGACGGCGGCAGGAGGCTGGCTGTAGAGCTGGCCGCGCAAATGCCTGCCGTCCTTCTCCTGGAGCAGAAGGGCGGGGTGGCCCAGGTTCTGGCCGAACATTGGCGGGAACTGGACGGTTTTGTCTGCATCATGGCCACCGGCATCGTGGTGCGGGCCATTGCCCCGCTCCTGCAAGGCAAGGAAAGCGACCCCTGCGTGGTGGTGATGGATGAGAAGGGCCATCATGCCGTCAGCCTGCTTTCCGGCCACCTGGGCGGGGGCAACGACCTGGCCCGGCAGGTGGCGGCTCTCTCCGGCGGCGAAGCGGTGATCACCACCGCCTCCGACACCCTGGGCCTTGCCGCTCTTGATCTCTGGGCCAGGGGGCAGGATCTGGTCTGTGAGAGCAAGGAAGACTTGACGAAGGCCAGCGCCAGGCTGGTCAACAGCGGCAGCTTGAGGATTTATGCCGAGATGGCCATTGGTTCGCTGCCTAAAGGGCTGATGATGGTTGAGGGGCCGGAGCTGGCCGAGATTGTGGTTTCGCCCCGGATCGCTGATTACGGTACGGCGCTGGTGTTCCGGCCCCGCAATCTGGTGGTCGGGGTAGGGTGCAACCGGGGAACCCCCGTTGCCGAACTCCGGCAGGCCTGCGAGGAATTGTTTGTCGAGCAGAACCTGTCGCAAATGAGCATCCGCAACCTGGCTTCCATCGATTTCAAGCAGGACGAAGTTGGGCTGCTGGCCTTTGCCGAAGAGCAGGGCTGGCGGCTGGAGTTTTTCAGCAAGGAAGAGCTGAACAGGGTTGAGAATATAGCGGTTTCCGAGGCGGCGCTGCGGGCGGTGGGGGCGGTCGGCGTGGCCGAACCCGCTGCCCTGCTCAGCGCACAGAGTAACGATTTACTGGTTGGGAAAAGAAAATGGCACAATGTAACCATGGCGGTGGCCAGGGCAAACTGTACGTTGTCGGCACAGGACCGGGCTCCGCAAGACATATGACCCCTGCGGCGGGGGAGGCCCTCGGTGCAGCCGAAGTGATTGTCGGCTACCAGACCTACCTTGATTTGATCCCCGAGTTTCTGGCAGGCAAGGAAGTGATCGCCTCCCAGATGATGAAGGAGGTCGACCGCTGCCGCAAGGCGCTGGACCTGGCGGCGGAAGGCCGCATCGTGGCCCTGGTTTCCGGAGGGGACCCCGGCATCTATGCCATGGCCGGGCTGGTCTTTGAGATGGCAAAAGAGCAGGGTAATGCCGTCGAAATCGAGGTGATCGCCGGGATCGCCGCGCTCAATGCCTGCGCCGCCCGCCTGGGCGCGCCGCTGATGCATGATTTTGCCGCGATCAGCCTTTCCGACCTGCTGACCCCATGGGAAAAGATCGAAAAGCGTCTGGAGGCTGCGGCGGCCGCGGATTTTGTCGTGGTGATCTATAATCCGAAATCGAAGAAGCGGGCCGAACATATCGTTAAGGCCCGGGAGATTTTGCTGGCCCACCGCGCCCCGGAAACCCCGGTGGGCATCGTCACCGCCGCCACCCGCGAGAATGAACGCATCGTGCTGACCACTCTGGATAAGATGCTGGCAAGCGAGATCGACATGCAGACTACTATCATTGTCGGCAACTCCATGACCTTTGCCTGGCAGGGGTTTATGGTCACGCCCCGTGGATACGCGGCAAAGTATGAGCTGTAAAGGCGGTGATTTATCTGGGGGTGTAACCGTTGCGGTATGGATAAAAAAATCCCCGGACCGTTGATTATCGATCCGGGGATTATTCAAACTCTCGTTTTGTTGGTTTGCACCCTGCTAAAGCGTCTGCAATGAGCCCTGATGCATTCTGAGACGCCGCTGCGTCTGGCTGGCCAGTTCCGAATTGTGGGTTACCATGACGAAGGTGATGCCTTCCGTGCGGTTCATGGATTTAAAAAAGTTTATCATGTCCTGTTCGGTATCTTCATCCAGATCACCGGTGGGCTCATCCGCCAGGATCAGCTTTGGATCGTTCATGAAGGAGCGGGCGATGGCCACCCGCCGCTGCTGACCTCCGGAAAGCTGGTTGGGAAAGGCGTTGATCTTGTCGCCCAAGCCGACAAGACTCAGCAATTCAGCCGCCTTGTCAGCGAGTTTGAGCGCGGTCGTCCGCTCAGGATCAGGGACGAACATGGTGGGCAAAAGCAGGTTCTCCTTGATCGTCAGCATCGGCAGAAGACTCGCAAATTGGAACATGAAGCCGATCTTCCGGCTTCGGTATTCGGATAGGCCGTCACTCCCCATCGCGGACAGGTCAATGTCGTCAAAATAGATCTTGCCTGTGGTTGGGGTAGTTATCCCGCCGATCAGGGAAAGCAGCGTAGTCTTGCCTGACCCGGAATGTCCGATGATGGAGATGAAATCCCCGCTCTGGATATCGAGCGAAACATCTTGCACCGCAACCAGGGTTTCTTCCCCGATCTTGTAAGTTTTCGTAATATTCTGCAGCTTGATCTGAGACACTCATTACTCCTGTTTTATTGCGATGAGGGGTTCCAGTTTTTTAAGACGCTGGAGAGGTGAGAGCGCCCCAAAAATGCAAATACCTGTTCCGAATAGCAGCCCGGCTGCGGCAATGATCATTCGACTCATCAAACCGAGATCCACCGGGAGATCTTTCAGGATAGAGAAATTTTTCGCCAGCAGGACCGACACGGAGGTGCCGGCGATAATGCCCGCGATGCTTCCTATTGCGCCCAGGACCAGGACCTCGAAGAGGAAGAGCTTGACCACATGCCCCTCCTTTGCGCCCAGGGCTCGCATGATGCCGACCTCCCGGATCCGCTCGTTGGCGATGGCCGTGAAAATGGCCCAGACCAGGAACAGGGAAAGGATGGTGGAAAGGATCATGGTGAAATAAAAGATCTTGCGGATGTCGCTCAGAGCGGACAAAAGGCTCTTGCCGATATCCTTGCGCATCACCACATCCACTTCCACGATGTTGTTCTCTATCTCGGACATGACTTTGTAAGCGTCGGCTCCCTTCTTGATCTTGGCGAAGATCACCGATATCTGGTCCGCTTTGATTTTTGCATCGCTGTTTTTGATGATATCTTCGATGTTTTCGTCGCTGATGAAAATCGCCGTGTCGAGCCCGGACCCTGTCTTGTCCAGCACCCCCACCATCTTGAACGGATTGCCGAACAGCTGTGTCTCCGTTTCGACCAGGCCCAGACTGATATTAAAGGCCGACTCTTCCCCGACAATAGCTTCGCCTTTCTGGAGGTTTCTGCCAAGCTTGTTTTTGAGCCAGGGCTTGACGACAAAGTCTGTTTCCTGATTGAAGGCGACGATCATGGATTCCGGCACGGAACAGCACATGCCGATCAGCGAGATCAGATAGGTCTGGTGGGAAAGCTTGTCGATGCCTGCCACCTTGCGCACTCGCTCGATGATGGATTTATCCATGTAGAAAGAGCGTGCGTGGCTTTCGACCAGAATATCTTCGGCGGCTCCCCGTGCACCGGTGGGGACGATCAGCAGGTCGGCGCCGAGCCTTTCCGAGGTTAATTGGATGCTCGCATTAACGCGCGTCACGAAGGAAAGCGCGAAGATCAGCGAGGCGACCATCAGGGTAAGCGCCGCAACCAGGATGGCGGTGCGCAGGGGCCTTCTGCGCAGATTGCGGATGGCCAGGGATGAGAGGGTAAATCGTTCGGACATGTCGTTCTCACAGAGATGGAATAAGAAAACCTTCTCCCCGGCCCATGCCGAAGAGAAGGTTTATGTTTACACCATTAATAAGGCGTAAATCAACCGCTTATTTCTTCCAGTTGGCATCCAGGCCGCAGAGGACAGCGTTCTTGTCGCCAATACCCATCTCTTTATGGCAGGCAAAGCAGGTTGAGGTTGTTTTATTGAGGAGTTTCTTCGCGGCAGCATCGTAGAGCATCACAGTGCCGTCGGTGATCTGCGCTTTATCGCCATCCTTGACGATCGGCTTGCCGGTCGCATCGCATGCTTCCGTCAAGTTACGTACGGTCAGCAGGGCAAGCTTGCCGTCCGGGGTGGATATCACATCATGGTTCTGCACACCTGCCGGCATCATCTTTTCATCCACCAGCTGCAAGGTCGCGGCATCAATGACCCAGAGGCGGTCGGCGGCTGACTGATAGATCAACTTTCCGTCGGTGGAGAAGGACCCACGGAAGGTGATGGTCTTGCCAGCGGCGCCCTTCAGGGTGGCGCGCTTGATTTCCTTGAACTTGCCGCCTTCAAGCGCAGCCATGTCAACCAGCACGAAATCGATGTCGCCGGTGCCTTTACCTTCCTTGGTCAGGTTCAGGGCGAGCAGGAAGCTCTTATTGTCGGGAGAGTTGATACCGTGCAGGAACTGGTAGCTTCCCTTTGCATAGCCGAGGTCGCTTACGAATACCCGGTGTTTCTTTTCCAGGGTCGCCTTGTCAAACACATCTACATAGGCTTCCGATCCCATGAACAGGGGCATGTAGTATTTCGTGCTCTGGCCGGAGGCGCAATAGAGCGGCATTTTCGCAGGCCCGCCCATGGCGCGCGGATCCGGATCCATGGCTACGTCCTTGATAACCTTGCCGGTCTTGAGGTCTGACTTGCCGACATGTTGCTTGCCATTCGGGTCAAGCTGGTAGGTGGACCAGAAAATGGTATTCCGGTCATTTGCATCGATTCGGGCGTCGTGGGTCTTATGGGTTTTCGTGTCGCCGATATCCATTTTGTCAAGGCTGTTGATTTTTACCGGTACGGCTTCATTGTTTGCATCGAGAGTGACATCAGCCACTGCGAAATGGCCGCCGTGGCCCGCGACATACACGGTGCCGGTGTAGGTCTTGCCGGCTGCAACTGCTGCTGGCGTCATGCTGTCCGTGGTGAAGCTCAAGTAACTCAAGCCAACAACGGTACCGACGACAAGAGTGTTGCGCCACATGGATTTGGTCAATTGCATCGTGTTCTCCTCCTTAAGAAGTTTCTTCGATTTTTTCTGGCCTGCGCCAGACAACTGTGGTAATTGTCCAGCCTATGCAGTCTTGGTTTGTATAGGCTGGAGGGATTTCCACTGTGACAAATTGTCACATCCTTTTTTGCGATAATACCATTATGTGGTATGTTGACAAGGATATTTTTTCTCTTGTTGAAAAAAAATCAGGGGCAGCATTTATGTGCAAAAAAATTCTGTCAGTTTTTTTTCTTTGTTCCCTGTCTTTGCTTCTTGCCGCCTGTTCCGGCAGTGATCAGACGGCGAAAAGATTGAAAATCGGCGATCCGGCGCCTGATTTCTCCGGCACCGACCTGAACGGTCAGCCGGTCAGCCTTGCCGCCTACAAGGGGAAACCGGTCATCCTCCGTTTCTGGTCCACGGAATGCAAGTTCTGCCGGGCCGACACCCCGATTTTCAACCGTTACTTCGATAAATACAAGAATGCCGGCCTGCGGGTGGTGTATGTCAACCGGCATTCCGATGAGGCAACGGTGCGCAAGTTTGTGGCGGATCTGGAGATCGGTTTTCCGGTGCTGGTCGACAGCGATGGAACGATTGCGGCCAGCTACAATATAAAGGTCGAGCCGCAGACCATTTTCATCAGCCCGGATCACAAGCTTGTGACCGCCATTCTCGGAGGGGTCAGCGAGGAAGAGCTGAATAACCTGGTGGGTCGTTATTTCAGCGGCAATAGTGAAAAACAACAGTAAATTGAGAGGCAGGCTTGCATGTCTACAATGTTTCCCGATACCAGCCTTGTTCGCAAAGGCGCTGTAATTGTCGGCCTTTTTTCCTGTTTGTTGATCGTCGGCCCGCTTTTGGCCGATCCGGGCAAGGAGATTTCTCCCAAGGAGCGTTGTCCGGTCTGCGGAATGTTTGTCGCCAAATACCCGGCCTGGTTTACCCAGGTCCGGCTGGGCGACGGTACGCTGAAGTCATTCGACGGGGTAAAAGACCTGATGGCCTTTTTTTTCAACCCGGCTTCCTTCGGTGCGCCGGGTCAGGCGGTAAAGGAAATCTGGGTGAAAGACTACTATACCCTTGATTGGCTTGATGGCCGGGCGGTCTGGTATGTCGTCGGCAGCGATGTTTACGGCCCCATGGGCCATGAGTTCATCCCCTTTGCCTCCGCCGCGGCGGCGGAGAATTTTCGTAAGGATCACAAGGGAACCAGGGTTGTGCGCTTTGCCGAGATTACCGAGCCGCTGGTGCAGTCCCTGCGCCACGGCCAGAAGATGCGCTGAAGCGATGCGGCCCGCGTTTTTGTTCTTTATCCTCCTCTGTCTGTTGCTGGCCCTTGACGGAGCGCTCCTGGCCGCCGGCCGGAGCAGAAGCAAGGCCCAGGGCGCCTCCCTTGGCAAACTGGCAGCGGCGACCAGCGCTCTGGGGCTCACCGATCTGGCCGTGGCCACCGAGGCCCGCTACACCAGGCATCCGGCGGTGAGCGACCCGATGGCCCCTTTTATGGATCATCCCGGCGCCATCGAACATTTTCCCACCGGCGCCTTCTGGCGGCCGCCATCTTCCCATTGAGCGACCATGGCCACTATCTCTCGAACCAACCTGGAAAAACAGCTCAATATCCTGGACTATGCCCTCTCTTCCCTGTGGCGGCGGCGGCTGAAAAGCCTCAGTGTGCTGTTGGTTTTTGCCGCAGTTATCTTCCTCTTGGCCTCCTTTCAGATGGTGACCCAGGCCTTAACCGACAAGGCGAGGCAGGTGCTGGTCCATACTCCGGAGATTACCCTGCAGAAGATGTCGGCCGGCAGGCAGGAGGCCATTCCTCTGGCCTACCAGGAGCAGCTTGCCGGGATCTTCGGCATCCGGAAGGTGGTGCCCCGGATCTGGGGCTATTATTTTGATGAGGTTCGGCTGGCCAATTATACGGTCATGGGGATGGCGGTGGATCAGATGCCGGAAGGCGCCCGTCTTGATACGGCCCTGGCGAGCGGCGCCATGCCGGGGCCGGACGAGCAGGGCAGGGCGGTTATCGGGCAAGCCATCAGCAAGGCCCTGGCCCTTGAAGGCCGCGCCACCTTTTCCCTGTTCCGGCCGGACCTGTCCTTAAAAGGTTTTACGGTCAGCGGCGAGTTCTCGTCCGACACTGACATCCTGACCAATGACCTTATGGTCATGAGCCTTGCCGATGCCCGCGATCTTTTCGCTCTTCCCTCCGGGCTGGTCACCGACTTCTGCATTTACGTCGCCAACCCCAAGGAGATCGAGACCATCGCCAAAAAAATTGCCGCAGCCCTGCCTTCGGTGCGGGTGTTGACCCGGCCCCAGATCCAGAAGACCTACCAGGTCGTCTTCGGCTGGCGCAGCGGTTTCGGTTCCATCTGTCTGCTCGCCGCGCTGGCGGCCTTTGTCATCCTGGCCTGGGACAAGGCCTCCGGCCTTTCCCCGGAAGAACGGCGGGAAATCGCCATCCTCAAGGTGCTGGGCTGGGAAACCAGCGACATTCTGGCGGTCCGGTTCTGGGAGTCGGTGATCGTTTCCGGTCTGGCCTGCCTGGCGGGGATGACCGCGGCCTACCTCCATGTGGTCTATTTTGCCGCCGCCCTGTTTCGCCCGGTGCTCATGGGCTGGTCCGTACTCAGGCCGGAGCTGCAGCTGGCGCCCAGGATAGAAGCTGGCGATGTCCTGCTGCTCATCGCCTTTACCGTGATTCCCTATCTGGCGGCCACGGTGATTCCCGCCTGGCGCAGCGCCACGGTTCCCGCCGATTCGGCGCTGGGAGGCTGAGCGATGCTGATCGAACTTTCCGGGGTGAGCAAGATATACAACCAGGGGCGGGCTAACGAGGTGCGGGCCCTGACCGGCATCGACCTTGGGGTGGAGCAGGGCAGTATGGTCTGCCTCAAGGGGCCGAGCGGCTCCGGCAAGAGCACCCTGCTGGCCATCATCGGCTGCATCTTTCCGCCCACCAGCGGCAAGGCCGCCATTGCCGACCGGCAGCTGGCCCGGCTGCCGGATCGTTTTCTCACCCTGCACCGGCGGGAGACCATCGGTTTTATCTTTCAGCGTTTCAATATCTTGCCTGAGCTGACGGTGCTGGAGAACATCACCCTGCCCCTGCTGCCGCTGGGGGTACCGCCCAAGGAACGCAGACAGCGGGCGCATGAGCTGCTGGAACGCTTTGCCATCAGCCACCGGGCCAAGTTCCCGGCCGGGCAGATCTCCGGCGGTGAACTGCAACGGGTCGCCATTGCCAGGGCGCTGATCAACAATCAGCCCATTATTTTGGCCGACGAGCCCACGGCCCATCTCGACACCGCCCTGAGCCGGGAATTCATGGAGATCATGCAGCAGCTCAAGGAGGCGGGCAAAACCATCGTCATTGCCTCCCACGATCCCCTGGTCTTTGACCATCCGGCCATCGACCGGACCGTCACCATCAAGGACGGCAAAATCCATGTTTCTTAACCCCTGGAGTCTGGCCTTAAGCCTCTGCAGTCTGGTGGTGTTGATTCTTGGTGCGGTGGCAGGCCGGACGGCGGTGC
>Ga0209211_10010520_pt1 | contig 12034 bp, 10 predicted proteins | sample RifGroA2_FD_183992 | JGI IMG/M metagenome (GOLD analysis project Ga0209211, IMG submission 183992) | Groundwater microbial communities from Rifle, Colorado, USA - Groundwater A2 (SPAdes) (version 2) | ecosystem: Environmental > Aquatic > Deep subsurface > Groundwater | place: Rifle, Colorado... | reverse complement strand
GCCATTGGTGATGCGGCGTGAGATCCAATTCAAAACTCTCATTAAGCTCTCCCCAAAAATTGCCCGTCAAACATTCGTGACCTATTTGCGGAGAGCAGTTGACAAAAAGGTGGTGGTCAGACGGCAGGAGGGCAAAGCGGTATATTATCAACTGAATTTGCGGGCGCCTGAATACAAAGTTATGGAACGATGGCTGGCCTTGGCGCGCGAGCGGCTTTCATTTCTTCCTGGCGATGTTCTTCTCTCGTAATGACACGTGTGTATGCGTCTTCTCGCCACCGGCGGCACCGACTGGCACGGCCCCACTTTTGACGCGCCGCCCATCGGGACGTTTCCTATTCCTGATGAGCTCATACCCTCGCTAGAGAACGCGTTCGTACGTAGGAGAAAATAAAAAGCCAGCTTGAGAAAGCTGACTTTTTTCCCGTTTAGCGAATTTTGCTAAGAACGAGAGCGATTATCATGACGGAGTTTCCGCTCATGATAATCCTGACGCCTGTCTCACCGGGGATAAAAATCCCGATGACACAAATGATGGCGCCTGTGAGCGCCATCATTGCGCTTATTTTACTCATAAGTTTTTTGTCCGGCTTCCCCCCTCTCGATTTTCGAGAGAGTTTCCGCCAAGACCCTTTTTTAGTTCCCGCAAGTAAATCAGAGAGAGAGAGTTGTCAAGTGGTTGAAGGAATCGGTATAATGAGGGCAGATTTGATCGATTCTTGGGTTAGTTTTAGACTGATTGTTCCATGGAGAATTTGTATTGCTATGTTGATGAAACAGGACAGGATACGAAAGGAACACTCTTTTGCGTGTGTTGTACCGTGGTGGTGTCTGCTGCTATGAGGGATCAATTGGAGAAGATTTTGGAAGATATAGAGCATGCTTCTCGGAAAAGGAGCAAGTGGCAAAAGACGGATAAGAAAGTGAGGCGGGCATTTCTCGATGCGCTTATATCACATCGGCACGATCTCGAAGGTTGTGTGTACGTTGAACATTTTTATCGGATTGTCGATTATACTGAAGCCACGATTGAAGCTATTGCACGAAGCGTCGGTCGATCGCCGCATCCAGGCGTTCCCGTGGTAGTGTATATTGACGGCTTAAGCAAACATATGGTGAATGTCGTCGGCGTTGGTTTGCGGCGGTATGGTTTGATGGTCGGTAAGGTAAAAGGGTTGAAGGATGAGCAGAGCGCGCTGATCCGATTATCAGACGCGGTTGCGGGGTTCGTCCGCGATTATCTTGAGGGGCAAGATTATACGAAGAAATATTATGCGGAACTGCTGAAGGTTGGCGCGGTAATTGAGGTATAAAAAAATCCGTGGCGCGACGCCACGGCGTTTTAATAATAAAAACTCCTATCCCTTGCGGGCACCCGTCTTACAGGCGGTATTCGGAGTCTAGTGTGATTGTAGCACGATAGAATATTATGTCAAGCATGTCAAGCGAAACAAAATTATTCATCACCGGCGGTGCCGGATTCATGGGGAGCAATTTTATCCAATATATACTGCGCAAATATCCGCTGTATGAGGTTTTGAATTTTGATAAACTCACGTACGCGGGAAATCTGGAGAATTTGAGAGACATCGAGTCCGATCCGCGGTATCGGTTTGTAAAGGGCGATATCGCAGATGAAAAGGCGGTGGCGCGCGCCGTGGAAGCATTCAGGCCCGATGTTATCATTAATTACGCGGCCGAGACGCACGTGGACCGCTCCATTCAGTCGCCTAAGGATTTCCTCGTGACGGATGTCATGGGTACGTATACGCTGCTGGAGGCGGTGCGCGAATTTTCCGTTCCCAAATTCATCCAAATTTCCACCGATGAAGTCTACGGCGGTGCGCAGGACAGAAGCACCGAAGAAACGCGCTTTGACCCTTCCAGCCCTTATTCTGCGGCAAAGGCAGGAGGGGATCACATGGTGATGGCATATTGGAAAACGTTTAAGACGCCGGTCATCCGTACTCATTCCTGCAATTTCTTCGGACCGTATCAGTATCCGGAAAAATTAATCCCGCTTTTCATCACCAATCTTCTTGAAAGAAAGAAAGTGCCCTTGTACCGCGGAGGAGAGCACAATGTTAGGAATTTTATCTATACCGAAGACCATTGCCGCGCGATTGATTTGATCTTCCATGCAGGAGTATTGGGCGAAGCATATAATATCAGTACGGGGGAGGAGATTGAGAATATCGCGGTTGCCAGAAAGATTTTGGCGGCGTTCGGTGCGGGAGAAGACATGATCGAATTTGTACCCGACCGTCCGGGTCATGATCGCCGGTATTCGTTGGATAATAGTAAATTGAAAAAATTGGGATGGGCACCCGTCTGGTCGTTTGACACGGCGCTTGCGGAGACGATACGGTGGTATCGGGAGCACGAAGCATGGTGGAAGCCGCTGAAACAAGGAAGAAACTTTAAGGAGCATTACGAAAAGCAATATCAGCTGGAAGGGTAGCCGCTCGGGAATGCGCAATGTGCTCGGCGTCGCGATCACGCGACCTTGACGCCTTTCCGCCTCCGCGCATTGGCATTCCCTCGCTTTTACAAAATCCTTTATGTGGCACTCAAAAGAGTATAAGAGAGGGGAGGAGTGGCGCTGGTGGCAGCGTCTGGCGCCGCATGCGCAGAGATGGAGCGGGCTTGAGAGGAGCAGGAAGCATGCGGAAGCGCATTACCCGTGGTGGCAGCGGCTTGCCCACGTATTTATTCCCCATGCGCGCAACGGGTATAAGCCGCATGCCGTGCGCCGTCACGCGCTGGCGGCGTATAGTCTCATTCTCGTGGGCGCGAAAGTGGCGTTGAGCTTGGGGCTGTTTCTCACGTTTCCCACTCCTGCATACTTTTCTTCGCTCACCGCGCAGAGGATTATCACGCTCACGAATGAAGCGCGCACACACATTGGCATCGCACCGATGCAGGGGAATGACGTGCTCCAGCAATCCGCCGCGTTCAAAGCGGAAGAAATGGCGCGTCAGGGGTATTTCGCCCATACGAATCCTCAAGGCGAATCTCCGTGGGAGTGGTTCAAGCGCGCAGGGTATGTCTATACGTATGCGGGCGAGAATCTTGCCATGGATTTTAATAATGCGGAAGAAGTGGTGGAAGCCTGGATGGAGAGTCCGAAACACCGCGAGAATATCCTCAATCCCAAATACCGGGATATTGGCATTGCGGTCACGACCGGTGCGGTAGACGGCAGGACGGTGACGCTGGTCGTGCAGCACTTTGGCGCTTCGTTTGCGCCCGCAACTTCTTCATCGTTTGCCGCACGAGGCGCGGTCTATGGCGCCGTGACCGGGACGCCGCAGGTTGCCGCCGCGGCGGTCGAATCAACGATCGCCGCAGGACGCACCTGGTGGGATACTGCGCTGCAGGTGTTTCCGTGGGTCGTGGGGATATTCGTCCTCTGGCTGGTGCTGCAGCTTTTCCTCACTATTTTCGTGCATGTCCATATCCAGCATTACGGCGCGGTGTATGCCACCGTGCTCGTGATCGGGCTTGCGCTTGGCATTCTCTCGCTCAATGTGCATTTCCTGGAAACGCTGGGAAACGCGCCGATTGTATTTTAGCGTCCGCGCGCAGACGCTTTCGCATCGCATGAATGCCTGAAGGGCTGACGATGTCAGCCCTTCTTTGTGCGGTCAACATTAACTTGAGATCAATCCGTGTGCTGCCATTCCCTGACATATCTTCCCATGCCGAATCGCGTGAGTTTGTTTTGCCGGCGGACTGTTTTTTGCGTCCAGGCAAGCAAGCTTTCAAAGTTAATTTTGTACCTGCCCTTAATTAGGATATATTTAATCTCTCGGGCTTTCAGCGCATCGCGTATTGTTTTGTCCGACAGGCCGAAGAGTCGCGCCGCTTCTGACACTGACACGCGGAGCGGTAGATGAGGAGATGCGGAAGGCAGCATGGCGAGTAATTCATTATCTGCTCACGTAACTGCTCACCGAACTATCGTCATTCCGACTGAACCCCGAGCCGCGTCGAGGGGGAAATGGAGGAATCCCTTTCGGCAGGCTTAAGGCAGGACCTTGCAAAAGGAGTGCTCCTGGGTGAGAGGGATCCCTCCGTGCGGGTCGGGATGACGTGAGGGTGAGTGAGCAGTTACCTGCTCACGTCTGGACAAGGAGTGAGGATCATGTTGTGGTTCTCTGTTTCTCGACATGATTTTCTACACTAATGTAGAAATTCAATGTATAAATTATAGTTCTGCTTGATTTTATTGTCAATTACTGTTACTTCGGTGTACAGTTTGAGGTGTAACAAAGCCCTTATCTTTTCGTCTACTTACATGCAAGAAGACATGAAACGTATTGAGAAAGCGGCGCAAGGAGATCGAAGTGTATTTGGCGAGATATATGATGCCTATGCGCCATCCCTGTATCGTTATATTTCATTTCGCGTCAGCCACGCGCAGGACCGGGAAGACATTTTGAGCAATGTTTTTTTACGATCATTTGAAGCGATCGCCAAGGGAAAGAGGGTGATACAGATGCGGGCATTTCTGTATCAAGCGGCGCGCAACGCGATCGTAGATTATTTCAGGCAGAGAGCCCGCACGCAGGAATATGTCGTGGAGATTGACGAAGAAGATATTGCGACGATCGTCAGTGCAAATACGTTAACGGTTGATGCTGCCGCAGAGCTTGGGCAGGTGAGGAATGGCATGCGGTCGCTCAAACCGGAATATCGAGAAATCATCCATCTCCGGTATGTCGAGGATCTGGACATCGGAGAAATCGCCGCGGCGCTCGGCAAATCTCACGTCAGCATACGCGTGCTCCTGCATCGGGCAATGCGGTCGCTCAAGAAACAGCTGGGGGTCGCGTCGTGAGAATAGAGAACAATCGTTCGTTCGCAAGGACTCAAGGATAAGAATTTTTTGCTCTCTCGCCATGAACCATCGCGCACTCATTCAACGCCTGCAGGAGCTCCAGAAGGACCATGCGCCTTCCCGGGATTTTTTGCGTCTCCATAAGGATTTCGTATTGTCCCGCATTCCTCGCATGCCCGAGGAAGACCGCATGAGCGCATCACGCGGTCTGCTCGCGTTGTTTAGAAATTTTTCACTCCTGCACGTCATGCCGCATGCGTTGCCGGTGGCAGGCGGGATCGCCATGGTGCTGCTGATTACGGCAGGGACGGGGTTTGCGGCATTGCGCGCGACGCCGCGGCAACGGATGCTCTACCAGATCGGCTCATCGGTGCGCGAGATCAATCTCGCTCTGCACCCTCAAGAGAAGCGGAAGAGTCTCGAAGTGGCGCTGCTCGCCCAAGGCGCCCAGGATCTCGCCGCCGCGTACGGGCAGTCCTATTCGTCCGCAGCCGTGGAAACCGTGGTCGGAGTGGTAGAAGGGCGGTTCGCGAAGGTTGCCGATCGTTTGCAAAAATCATCGGAAGAGCGCCAGCGCTATCCGTTTGTCCTGCTGGTGGATACCGCCAATTCGGCGGACGCGACGGAAAAGGCGCTTGCAGAATTGCGACAAGGCGCATCGACTTCGCTGCAGCCGAAGCTCGCCGTGGCGCTCTCGACGGTTGCCAAAGCAAAACGCGCCGTGCTTGAAGTGATGGTGACCGTGACCGACGCAGAGGATCCGGACGTGAAGCGGATCGTCAAGGAGACCATAAGCAAAGAGCTCGCCTCCGTGCAGGAGTCCATCGGCACGCTGATGACGACCGATGCCGATCAGATGCGCGTGAATGCCGCGGGAGACGTGTTGGTGCAGGCGGAGCAGGAATTGCATGACGGAAATTATCAGGTTACGCTTTCGCTTATCAATGAAGCTGAAAATATCGTGAAGGAAGATGTCGCCGAACGCCAGGGGTTGGTAGAGGGCGCGTCAGTGGAGGCGCGGAGCGGATTCAGCGCTTCTACGATGCCTGCGTATGAAACCTCGACCGATGCAGTGATAGGGGATTCGGACGCACCACAAGATTCCGGAAATGCAGAACGCGGAGGGAACGCGACGCGCATGCATACTGCGACGAAAAAATCCGCGCCCATTGCACCCATTGAAGAAACGCCAAAGGAACCGAAGGAACCGGAAGAATATCCCATTGGTTTTGATCTATAAAAATAGAAAGGTCGACGTTCTCCAGAGAACGAGAACTGGAGGCAATGTTTTAATTACGCACGCTCATTGTATAACGCCAGCGTTATGCCGGAGGACGACATGAGTGTGTTTGAAAGGAAGTACGAATGTCGAATTTTATCAAGAAATCATTTACCTGGGGAGTCGTACTCACCACGGTAGTATGGTCTTTAGGGATAGCTGCCTTGACTTTGAACGTCTCGGTTGCCAGCGCAGCCCAGGACGGCGATCTCATTAAGATGGCCGGCAATTCTGCGGTTTACTGGCTCTTGGGCGGCAAGCGGTATGTATTCCCGAATGACAAGGCCTACTTTACGTGGTTTTCAGACTTCTCGGGCGTAGTGACCGTATCGCAATCCGAACTTCAATCCTACGCGATCGGCGGCAACGTGACGTATCGCCCTGGTACCAGGCTGATAAAGATCACGACCGATCCGAAGACGTATGCGGTTGAGCCGGGCGGCAAACTCGTCTGGGTAACCTCGGAAGCGATTGCAGTTTCACTCTACGGATCTAACTGGAACAAGAAGATTGATGACGTCCCAGATCCGTTCTTCGTCAACTATACGTCGGGAGCGGACATTACCTCGGCGCAGTACCCGGTCGGGTCGCTCGTCAAGGAATCAGGCTCTACGACTACTTACTACATTGCGGCGGGCATGACCAAGCGCGCATTCGCGTCTGACGCAGCCTTCTCCGCAAACCGTTACAAGGCGGGCGACGTGCTCGCGGCAGCCGCAGGCGGCCTCGCATCCTACTCCGCTGGTTCTTCATTGACCGGCAAGGAAGACAGCTTGGCCAACTACGGCGGCATGGCGGGCGGCGGCGGCGCAGTCTCGGCAGGCGGGACCCTCTCGCTCTTGCTCTCTGCCAGCACGCCGGCATCCGGCACTGCGGTGAAAGGGGCATTGATCCCGTTCACCGTCATTGACGCGACTGCCACTGGCGGCGACGTCGTTATTGACTCGCTCGTCGGCCAGCGCGGCGGCATTGCCCAGGACTCGGTGTTCTCGGACATTTCCGTCCTCGTGGACGGCGCGCAGGTGGGGCTTGATAAGACCCTCAATTCCGCGCACCAGTTCACGCTGTTTGACGACATCACCATCCCGTCGGGACAAACCAAGAAGATCACCTTGCGCGGCAATACCGCAGCAAGTCTTACTTCCAATGTGGGAGAAACGCCTGTCCTCGGGTTCGTGCAAATGACGCTCAAGCAGGGCACCCTGTCGGCGGCATTGCCGATTTACGGCAATGCGATGACGGTCAACAACTCCGTCTCCGTCGGCACCATCACAGTGACGGCTGGCTCTTTGAACCCTTCCTTGTCCACCCAGAAGATAGGCACGCTGAATTACGTGCTTGCCGAGGTACAGCTCGCGGTGGGTTCGGCGGAAGACGTAGAAGTGCAGGAAATCATCTGGGATCAGGCAGGATCTGCCGACGATACGGATATTTCCAATGTCCAGCTCGTGTCCGACGGCGTGGTGCTCGCCACCATGGAGCATCCGGTGACTCGGGCTCCAATCGCACGGTGGACTTCGACATCGAGAAGGATTCTGATCTTCTCGCGAAGGGTCTTACCTACGGGTATTACATCCTTGCCGGCACCTGGCCTGCAAGCTCTGATCCTCGCTTCAACGGCGTGGTCACGACCATTGACACCGGCACCCTGAAAGTTGAGCCAGTCGCAACCCCCTCCAACAAGGTTGCGGAAGGCGCTGACGACCAGGTACTCGGCATGTTCAATTTCGAAGCAAAGGGCGAAGAGGTGCAGATCACGCGCTTAGGCGTCCAAGTGCGGATCATCGCTTCTTCAAACGCCACAGTCGCCACCACGTCAGACGTGACCAATGTCACGGTGTATGATGAAAACGGCGTGGCGATCGCAGGCCCCACTGATCCGACCTTTGATTACGGCTCTGGCATTACCTCATTCGGGAGCGCCACGACCACTGACACCATTTCGGTGCCGGCCGGCGTGCATAAGTATACGGTGAAGGCAACCCTTTCGTCTGATTTTGCAGTGAACAACACTATCCAGGTGAACCTTACGCCAGGAAACAATATCACGGCAAAGGGCGCGACAACCGGCAAGACCATCACGGCGACGCCGGCAACGGTGCAGTCTTCCACCACGCAGACGGTCCAGATCGGCTCGCTCGTGGGAAGCGTACAAACGACGCCGGTGGCGCAAACGGTAGTCGCCGGCACCAATGGCTTCACTTTTGCAAACCTCGTGCTTGACGCGCAGGCTTCCGGTGAAGACATGCGCGTGACGCAGATCAAATCTGCCCAGCACACCACAGGTTCGGCCTATCCGGCATTGATTTCCGGGCTTAAGCTCTATGACGGCTCCACCGAGCTCGTCACCTCCAATGATCCGGATCCGACCTCGACGACCGCGGCCGCATCAGCCACCTCCACCTTCACCTTTGTGAATGCGCTGGTGGTGCCCAAGGGGACGTCCAAGACTGTGACGATCAAGGGGAATATCTCCAAGAGCGTGACGTCCGGATCAGTCGCCTTTGGCTTGCAAAACGATGCGACCAATGCAATCTCTGCCACGGGGGTAGATACGGGCAATAGCATCACGCCCACCTACAACTACTCGGACGGGCAGAGCATGACGCTGGCTTCCGCCGGCACGCTGTCACTTTCTCCTGACGCCTCCACGCCTATCGCAGGCCTTATTCCCTCGCAAACCACGGGGTTATCGGTCGGCGTTATTGCGGCATCGGCACAGCATGAGAATGTGAATATCGAGAAGATATACGTCAGCGTTACTGACGTGAACTCCGGCGGCCCTGACCAGTTCGACAAGATCTGGCTCACGGACGGCACCAAGACGGTAGGCGTTACGCCGACATCTTCTGATTCGGCGACGTCTCCGACGACGATGCTGTTCGATATGTCGCTTGACCCGTTTGTGGTCGCGGTAGGGAGCACTAAACTGCTTACCATCAAAGTGGATACGGCGAACGTTGACCGTTCGAACGCATCAAAGGGCTCATCCGGCGAGGGCTTCCAGCTCTCGATCAATGCGACCGGCGATGTCACGGCGCGCGGCGCCTCGTCCGGCACCGATGCGACCGTCTCCGGCGCACCGACTTTCAACGCATTTACGCTCTATCGGTCGACTCCGACCTATGCGGCGGTTGCGTTGAGCAATGCCTTCGGCAGCGGCTTGCGTGAACTTTCCAAGTTCACCTTGAGCGCTGATCCGAAAGGCCCTGTCGCCGTGTATAAATTCACCTTTGGGGTGAGCACGGGCTCGATCTCTTACGTGAGGGACTTCTATGTCAACGATAGCGGTTACGCGCAAGGACCGGTGACTGCGATTACGCAGCACGATACCAGTGCAGTGACCAATCCTGACATTCTTGAGTTCCTCTTTGATACGGACTCGGGCGGCATCGCCAACGGCGGTGAAATGCGCGAAATACCGGCAGGCGGCTCGCGCACCTTCACTCTGTTTGGCACGGTGACCGACGACGGCACGGCAGGCGGCTCTGTGAGCGTCAGCTTGCTGGGCGACCATTCATTCCCCAGCACCGTTGTGGAGTGCGCCGGTACCACGACAGGCGACAATGCCTGCACCGGCGTTGATTCGGACGACCAGAATGACTTCATCTGGGGCGATCTTGCGTACACGGTGCAGTACAATTCGTCGACTGCGACGAACACTGCAGAGTGGACGAACGGATTCCGGGTGAAGGGTCTCTTGACCACAACTACTCCCCAGTCGCTCTAAAAAAATCTAGGGCAGATTGGACCGATTAGGAGTTTGTTGAGAGGCAAACACGCATACCCCTTCCGGTGTTATACCGGAGGGGGTTGTGTTTTTCAGCATGTTCGCAGATAATAGGACAGGTATGCTTATTCAGATTTACTATGGCTCATATGGCGTATAAGGCCTATTTTCAAGGGAAGCGCGGAATGATTGCAGGTTTAGTTCTCGCGATTATACTGGCGGCGGGCGCGTGGTGGTATCAGGCGCAGAAACAGGCTCCGCACGTGGGCGATCCGAGCTTGCGGCAGGAATTGCAGCCATACGCGCATCTCTTTGCATTTGAAAATGCCGATCCCAATTTGCCAAACGCAGCGCAGGAAGCGTATTTCGAGCGGTTTACTGCCGCGACGAACGCATTGAAGGCAGACCCTGAAACATTCAACGCATGGCTTGACCTGGGCAAGGTGCACAAAAACATGAATCAGTTTGAAAAAGCGCGGGACGCGTGGATCCGCTTGGGCGAGGTAAGCCCTTTGAATTCCATATCATTCGGGAACCTTGGCGACCTCTATGCGTGGTTTTTGCATGAGCCGGAGCAAGGAGAGCAGGCGTATCTGCAGGCGCTCAAAAACGAAGACGATGACATTAACTTCTATCGCAATCTTGCGGAGATTTACGAAAAACTTTTGCCGGTGAAGCGCGGCGAAATAAGGCCGCTTCTGGAGAAAGGAATCGAAGCGGCGAAAACGCCTGTCGAAAAGGCAGAGTTGCTGTCCTTGCTCGGAAGTTATGAGCGGAATTGGTATCAGGAGAGCAAGGGAGACAACAAACAGCTGCGCGAGGACGCGCTTGGGCATTTTCGGGAAGTGCTCAAGACCGCTCCTGACTATCCGAATAAGGCGATTATACAGGCTGAAATAGAAAAATTGGAAATAGAGAAGTTGAAGGAGAGGCAGGGAGGGTAGCTGGGGTGGTTATCCACAGGTTGTATTTTTTCCCGAATTTGATATTGTTAATTCACTTATCCACATCATTGAGGGCATGCTCGCTCAAAGAGATGGGATGCAATTTGAAATATTAAATATTCCTCTGGGAGGGGGGATAACTTTGAGGACGCTGCGAGGCGTCTTTTATTATTAAAAATCGTATTATGAGTATTCATACTCGTTTCAAAACTTATATCACAGGAGCGGCAACCATCGTGTTGGCTACGCTCTTTACGGTCGGCGTGGTAGTGGCCGCGACCACCATCGGTGCCAATATCTACTCTACGGGAGGGGCGCTGTTTAACCAGGCGTCTACCACTGCGTTTCAAGTGGAAAACGGTTCGGGGACGGATGTGCTGAAGGTGGATACCACCAATAGCGGCATAGTGATGACGGGTGCTGCTACGACGACGCTCTATCATTGGCTCGGCACGGGCGGCACCGCGAACTTCGTAGATTATACCGGCGGTGACCTTTATGTGCAGGATGATGCTGAAATTGATGACAAGCTGTTTGTGACGGGCAACCTCACGCTGGCGGCGGACGTGTATTCGTCCGACGGCGTGCTTCTCAATGTCGCCTCGACCACTGCGCTTGAGGTCCAAAATGGCTCAGGCACCTCGGTATTGAAGGTCGATACCTCAAATCTGGGCGTGAAGGTCACTGGCGCCGCAACCTCCACGATTTATCTGTGGGTGGGTTCAGCAGGCACCGCGAACAACTTGGGCTATACCGGCGGCGAGCTTTACGTGCAGGATGACGTTGAGATTGACGGTATTGCGTATATGAACCGCGCGACCAGCACGTCCGCGACCAGCACGGCGTACCTCTATGTGGGGCCGGATTTCACGGAGTCGGGTACGTTTAATTTCAGCGGCGGCGATTTGGCAGTGGCGGATGAAGCGACTATCGCCGGGATAGTAACCTTGTCGTCAAACGCGTATTCGAGGGGTGGCGCACTGTTTGACAAGGCCTCCACTACGGCGTTTCAGCTTCAGAATGGTTCGGGCACGCAGGTGCTCAACGTGGATACCTCAAATCTGGGCGTGAAGGTCACTGGTGCCGCAACCTCCACGATTTACCTATGGGTAGGAGCGGCAGGAACGGCAAATAACCTCGGCTATACCGGCGGCGAGCTTTACGTGCAGGATGACGTTGAGATTGACGGTATTGCGTATATGAACCGCGCGACCAGCACGTCCGCGACCAGCACGGCG
>Ga0209211_10010518_pt1 | contig 12036 bp, 15 predicted proteins | sample RifGroA2_FD_183992 | JGI IMG/M metagenome (GOLD analysis project Ga0209211, IMG submission 183992) | Groundwater microbial communities from Rifle, Colorado, USA - Groundwater A2 (SPAdes) (version 2) | ecosystem: Environmental > Aquatic > Deep subsurface > Groundwater | place: Rifle, Colorado... | reverse complement strand
CCGTGTTTTTGGCGAACGCCTCCTGCTCTCACCGGGAGCCCGCGAACTGCTCGAAGCCTGCCAGAACGCCGGCCTGCGTACGGCTATCCTGTCTGGTGGTTTCACCTACTTCACCGAGCGACTGCGAATCGAACTGGGTTTTGATTTCGCCACGTCGAATGAACTGGAAATATCCGGTGGAAAGCTCACAGGACGGGTGGTTGGTGACATCGTCGATGCCTCAGCCAAGGCTCATCACCTCGCTCGCCTGACTGACGAACTGGGGCTGAAAAAGGAACAGGTCATTGCCTGCGGCGATGGTGCCAACGATCTTCTGATGATGGCCCAGGCAGGACTGTCGGTGGCGTTTCATGCCAAGCCGGCAACGCGCGCCAAGGCTGATGTGGCGATCAATTTTGGCGGTCTCGACGCACTGCTCAAGCTGTTCGACGACGAATAAGCGTCTAGATTTCCGGACACCACACTTCGGGTGGCGCCAGCTTTTCGTAGGCGGCATTGGCTGACAGGTATACCTCACCGGTCAACGTGCTCCATAACAAGGACCTCATCAGCCTGTCCTGAACCGGGCCTTTGACCTCGGCCAGATGCAACTTGATGCCGCGCTCGGCAAGATCCTGGTTGAGTTCGCCGAATACCTCTACCGCAGTAGTGTCGAGCAGATTCACGCCGCTCATCACCAGCACCAGGTCGTGCGCATCGGCCACCCGTTCCAGCTCCTGGTTCAGACGCTGCTCAACAGCGCCCAGGTTGCCAAAGAACAGGCGCTCGTCAATGCGGACAAAAAGTACACCAGGCAGCGTCTCGACCTCGTAGCGCGCAACGTTGCGAAAATGCTCGGTGCCGGGCACCCGCCCGACGACGGCGATATGGGGGACGCTGGTGCGAAACAACAAGGTCGCCATCGACAGCACGATCCCCATGCCGATCCCTGCCTCCAAACCAAAGAGCAGTACGCCACCGGCAGTACAAAGCAAAGCCAGCGCATCGGCCCGGTCGTAAGACCAGGCGAGGAGAAACGCCCGCACGTCGATCATCGAAATTGCGGCCATCATGATGCTGGCCGCAAGCACGGCCAGAGGAAGGCGCTCGAACCACTGTGCCGCACCAGCAACCACGCCGATCATGGCCAGTGCCGACAGAACGCTGGCCAGTGGCGTCTGGGCCCCCGCCGCGACATTGATGGCCGAACGTGACAGGCCGCCGCCGACCGGCATGCCACCGTAGAATCCCGCCACGACGTTGGCTGCTCCGAGACCAACCAGTTCGGCGTTCGGATCGATCCGCTCGCGCCGCTTGATGGCCAGCGCCTGGGCCATGGTGATGCTCTGCACCATGCCGATCAGCATCATAACGAAAGCGGGGAGCAACAGGCGATGCACGGTATCGAGCTCGGGAACGAAAAAGGTGAAGCCCGGCAGGCCGGCCACCACCGAACCAACGACGGCTACCCCCTGGCCTCGATCGAGATCGAACTCGATGACGGCCAGCGTGCCGGTGATAACCACGACGAGCGGCATCAGGCGGACGATAAAATCAGCCCGCATCTTGCCCAGACCGGCCCTGACTAGCCAGCCAGCAAGGGCCAGACGAACGAAGGCAAGAATGCCGAACGCGAACAACCCGATGGCCAACGTCGGAAGATGCGCCAGCGGCAGCTTTATAAGTAGATCAAGCAGTAGTTCCCCACTGCTCGACCCATGTGGCACAACACCGGTCAGGTATTTCAGCTGACTGATTATAATCAGCACGGCGGACCCCGAGATAAAGCCGCTGATCACTGGGCGACTTAGCAATTGCGACAGAAACCCCAAGCGCAGCGCACCGCAGGCCAGCAGCATCAGGCCGGAAAGGAGTGATAACACTGCCGCCAACATGATGTAGAGGGACGAGCCAGGCGGCGCAATCGGACTCAACACAGAGTAGGTCATGATCGCGGTGATGGCCACCGGCCCGACGGCCTGCACCATGCTGCTACCGAACAGCGCGTAGGCAATCACCGGAAAGATGCTGACATATAACCCGAGCTGCGGCGGCAAACCAGCCAGCAGTGCGTAAGCCAGGCTCTGAGGAATGACAAGGATGGTAACGATGAGACCGGCAACGACGTCGGCTCCTAGCTTGTCCTTTGGGTAATGCGCCAGCCAACCGGGGATCAGCTTAGCCATGCCGATTCAGGCTTTCTTGACCAATTGCCGGGCGAAGGCGGCATCGTTCTTGGTAACGCGCGGCACAACCTGCGGCCCTTGTCCGTTTACAAAGCGGACAAACTCGTCAAGCACCAGGGGTTCGGAAACGTCCTTCTCGGCACCATCAACCCGCTCTCGCAAAACGAAAAGACTGCTGCTGGTAATCACCATCACGTAATGCCGGCCTGCGCTGCGTTGATTCAGGCGCGCAACGGCAGCAGTGGCACGAGTCGAGCGCATTCTGGCTACTTGTACTTCTTGAAAACAGCCTTGGCATCAAGATGAGCCCGATCCAGCGTACAGATCGATTCATCGTCGTCATGGCCGGTAAAGAAATCGTCGGCCTGGGCAAGCATCACCATTTTGATCGCGGCGTCATCCGCGATGTCGTATTTTTCAGTGATGAGTGTCGTTACTTCGTCAAGATGTTCTTCGTAGGTCATGGTTGATCGTATTTCATGGAAACATAAAGCGCCTCCACCTTGGCCCGCGCCCATGGGGTTCGGCGCAGAAACTTCAGGCTGGAGGCAATACTTGGATCTTGGGTAAAGCAGCGTATGTCGATTTGCTGCCCCAGTGACTCCCAGCCGTAACAGGCCACCAGTTCGGTAACGATATTTTCGAGAGTGACACCATGCAGCGGATTGTTTGGTTGATCGTTCATGAGTTTACCGGTGCAGCAATCAACAAAAAACTACCAGGATGGTTTTTGGCGTAAAGACTGCGCTCGACCAGGCAATCACTATCGCCCATTTCGTAATCCCGGCATAGCCCAGGCCGCCGCTCGTAGATCGTGCAGCGCATGGTGTCCCGATCCAGCGCGGCACACCAGCCATCATCGAGGCGACGCATCACTTCACCACCCCAGTCATCCATTTTTGTCAATCGCCGGGGTGCGTCGTCGTCACCCATCAGGATCACCTCAAGCCGGCAGCAGCATGCCTGACACCCTTCACAGGTGACCTCTTGGGGGGCCGCGGAAATAATTACGCGACCTCGTCGATCCAGGCCTGCTGGATCGCTTCGAGAATCTTTTCGCCACAGTGCTTGGGGTCATCGTTGAAACCGGGCAAGGCCATTACCCAATCGCGCAAATCGACAAAATTGATCTTCAGTGGGTCGGTATCAGGATGGATTTCGCTCAACTCGATGGCGATATCGTTGATGTCGGTCCATTTCATTTGCGATGTCCTTCCTTGGCCATGTTGATGCTGTATTTCGGAATTTCGACCGTTATTGGCGTTGACCGTACAATCGCCTGGCAGCCAAGGCGGGAATTCGGTTCCAGTCCCCAAGCCTTGTCGAGGAGATCCTCTTCGATATCTTCGGCTGGCTCAAGCGAATTGAAGCCCTCGCGGACAATGACATGGCAGGTCGTACAGGCGCACGACATTTCGCAGGCATGATCGAGTTCGATCTCATTGGCCAGCAGATTCTCGCAGATCGACTTGCCCTCTTCCGCCTCAATGACTGCGCCATCCGGGCACAGCTCAAGATGCGGCAGGACGATTAATTGCGTCATGCGTCTTCTCCCATTTTGATGTCATCCACGTTGCGGCCGGCCAGCACCTTCTTGATGCTTTGGTCCATGCGGCGATGAGCAAAGGCTTGCGTTTCGAAACCAAGGTCGTCCATGGCGATATTGATCAGCCGGCGATTCTCGCCTGCGATGGTTTCGCGTAGCTTGGCGATGGTAGCGACAATTTTGGCGGTTTCAGCCTCGTTCAACAGATGCGGATCTTCCATCATCGCTGCTTCGGTAGCCTCGATCATACGCTGTGCCTCGACCTGCGCCTCCTTAAGGGCACGGCTCATTGCATCGTCCTTGGCGTGCTCCATCGAATCTTTGAGCATGCCGGCAATCTCGTCATCCGACAGGCCATAGGATGGCTTGACGGTAACACTGGACTCGATACCGGTTGTCTGCTCGCGGGCAGCCACTGACAGCAATCCATCAGCATCAACCTGGAAAGTAACGCGAATGCGGGCCGCACCTGCCACCATTGGCGGAATGCCGCGCAGTTCGAAACGTGCCAACGAACGACAGTCACTGACCAACTCGCGCTCACCTTGCACGACATGGATCGCCATCGCCGTCTGGCCATCCTTGAAAGTCGTGAATTCCTGAGCCCGTGCCGTCGGAATCGTCGAGTTACGCGGAATCACCTTTTCGGTCAGCCCACCCATGGTTTCCAGGCCGAGCGACAGCGGAATGACATCGAGCAGCAGCCAGTCATCCTTGCCGGTCTTGTTGCCGACCAGCAGGTTGGCCTGAGTCGCCGCGCCAAGAGCAACGACCTTGTCCGGATCAAGATTGGTCAGTGGATCCTGGCGGAAGAAATCGCCCACAGCCTTCTGGACCTGCGGCATGCGCGTCGAGCCACCAACCATGACCACACCCTTGATGTCTTCAACGCGCAAGCCGGCATCACGAAGCGCCTTCTTGACCGGCTGCAGGGTCTTCGAGATCAGCGTCTGGGCAATCGCCGCGAAAGTTGGCACATCGAGCTTGATATCGACCATTTCACCGGAGGTCAGGCGAACCGTGATCTGCGCTTCCGGGTTATTGGTCAGATATTCCTTGGCCTCGCGGCAGCGCATCATCAAATGACGGCCATCCTCCGGCGACAAAGGTTGCAGTTTGGCCTGTTCAATGACCCAGCAGAAGATGCGGTGGTCGAAATCGTCACCACCGAGCGCCGAATCACCGCCAGTAGACATGACTTCGAAAACGCCCTTGGTGAGCTTGAGAATGGAAATGTCGAAAGTGCCGCCACCGAGGTCATAGACGGCATATACACCTTCGGAAGCGTTATCAAGTCCATAGGCAATGGCTGCAGCCGTCGGTTCATTGAGCAGACGTAGCACATTGAGGCCAGCCAGACGCGCCGCATCCTTGGTGGCCTGACGCTGCGCATCGTCAAAGTAGGCTGGGACGGTAATCACCGCACCGACCAGATCGCCACCAAGCGCCATTTCCGCGCGTTGCTTGAGGCTTTTCAGGACTTCAGCCGAGACTTCAACCGGGCTCTTGATGCCCGCAATGGTCTTAACCTTGACCATGCCAGGCGCTTCGACGAAGTCGTAAGGCATCGACTCGACGTGGGCAATATCCTTCAGTCCGCGCCCCATGAAGCGTTTTACCGAAACGATGGTGTTGTGCGGATCGATGGCCTGCTTGGTCTGGGCGTCGTAACCGACTTCAGTGCTGTTATCGGCATGATAACGAACCACTGAAGGCAGTAAAGGACGCCCCTGCTCATCATTCAGGCAGACGGCCATGCCGCTACGAACCGTGGCAACCAGAGAATTGGTCGTACCTAGATCGATACCGATGGCGAGCTTGTGCTCATGGGGGGCGGCCGACTCACCAGGCTCGGCAATTTGAAACAGGGCCATTTTTATTCTTCCAGCGACGCCAGCGCGTCGTCGATTTCGTACAGTAATTTTTCCAGAAACATCAGACGACGGACACGATCCGTGGCCAATGCATGCTCGCCCCGATCGAACAGTTCGCCGAGCTCTTCATAACGAGCGTTGATGTCGCCGCGCAGACGGTTATGCAGACGCTCCAGTTCGTGATGGTCGCCGCCGTCGCGAGCCTCCATTACCGCCTCGCGCCATTCCATTTGCTCCATCAGAAAATCGGTGGGCATGGCGGTATTGTTCTCCGCCTGAATGTCGTGGCCAGCCAGATGAAGCATGTATTTGGCCCGCTCCAGCGGCTTTTTCAACGTCTGATAGGCCTCGTTGGCATGAGTGGCCCACTGCATGGAGAGCCTGCGTTCAGCATCGCCGGCGTTTGCAAATCTATCCGGATGAACCTGAGCCTGAATATCGCGATAACGGGAATCGAGGTCGGACATATCGAGCCGGAAGCCCGGATTCAACCCAAACAGGGAGAAATGGTCGGCTCGGAAATCCATCAGACGTTAAACGATTCGCCGCAACCGCACTGATCCTTGACGTTCGGATTATTGAACTTGAAACCTTCGTTCAAGCCCTCGCGAGCAAAGTCCAGTTCCATTCCATCCAGGTAAGGCAGGCTCTTGGCGTCGACAATGACCTTGACGCCATTATGTTCAAACACCATGTCATCGGGATTCACCTCGTCGACAAATTCGAGCTTGTACGCCATGCCGGAACAGCCACTGGTCCGCACGCCAAGGCGCAGGCCGATGCCTTTTCCGCGCTTTGCGAGGAAGTTGGCGACGTGTGTTGCCGCCTTATCGCTCAAGGTGACGCCCATGCTTATTCTCCGTGCTTTTTCTTGTAATCGGCCACAGCTGCCTTGATGGCATCCTCAGCCAGAATAGAACAGTGAATTTTAACCGGCGGCAAGGCCAATTCTTCGGCAATTTCCGTATTTTTGATCGACAGAGCCTGATCGACAGTCTTGCCCTTGACCCACTCGGTGACCAAAGAAGACGAAGCAATGGCCGAACCACAACCGTAAGTCTTGAACTTGGCATCCTCAATGACGCCCGCCTTGTTCACCTTGATCTGCAGTTTCATGACGTCACCGCAGGCTGGCGCACCAACCATGCCAGTACCTACGTCATCATCTTCTTTGCCGAAGGAACCAACATTACGTGGATTCTCATAATGATCAATAACTTTAATGCTGTAGCTCATGCTGTTTCTCCTTGAGATTCTTTAGTGTGCAGCCCACTGAACGGTGCTCAGATCAATGCCGTCCTTGAACATTTCCCACAACGGAGAAAGCTCACGCAATTTACCAACTTTCGCATGCAACAATTTGATTGCATAGTCGATTTCTTCCTCTGTCGTAAAGCGACCGATGCTGAAACGGATGGAGCTATGCGCCAGTTCATCATCACGCCCCAGCGCTCGCAACACGTAGGATGGCTCCAGGCTGGCAGAGGTACAGGCCGAACCTGAAGACACTGCCAGATCCTTGATTGCCATGATCATCGACTCACCTTCGACGTAAGCGAAGCTGATATTTAGATTGTGTGCAACCCGATGCGTCAGGTCGCCATTGACAAAGGTTTCTTCAATATCCTGCAAACCTTTCAGGAGCTTGTCGCGCAGGGCGCCTATACGCTTGTTCTCTTCGGCCATTTCCTCACGAGCTAGGCGGAAACACTCGCCCATACCGACGATCTGGTGCGTCGGCAGTGTGCCAGAGCGGAAGCCACGCTCATGACCACCACCATGCATTTGTGCCTCAAGACGAATACGCGGTTTGCGGCGTACATACAGCGCGCCGATGCCTTTCGGGCCATAAGTCTTGTGAGCACAGAAACTCATCAGATCGACCTTGAGCTTGCTCAGGTCAATATCGACCTTGCCTGTGGCTTGGGCAGCATCAACGTGGAAGATAACGCCCTTCTCACGGCAGATTTCGCCCAGTTCGGCGATCGGCTGAATAACGCCGACTTCGTTATTGACGTACATCACCGAAGCCAGCACGGTATCCGGACGGATAGCCGCCTTGAAGACCTCCAGGTCGAGCAGACCGTCTTCCTTGACATCGAGATAGGTCGCTTCGAATCCTTGGCGCTCCATTTCGCGGACAGTGTCGAGCACTGCCTTGTGCTCGGTCTTCACCGTGATGATGTGCTTACCTTTGGTACCGGCGTAGAAATTGGCAGCACCCTTGATGGCGAGATTGTTGGACTCGGTCGCACCGGAGGTCCAGACGATTTCCTTTGGATCGGCATTGACCAATGCAGCCACCTGCTCACGAGCCTCTTCGACCGCCGCATCGGCAACCCAGCCAAAGCTGTGCGAACGTGATGCAGGATTGCCAAAATGCTCACACAGATAAGGAATCATTTTTTCGGCAACACGCGGGTCGACCGGGGTAGTGGCAGAGTAATCCAGGTAAATAGGGAGTTTCATCGTCATTCTCGCTAAGTCGGGTTGTTCAGACATCTCAATGCGTCGCAAGAGCAGTCAGTCCCTGCAGGCGTCCGACTGTCACCCGCAAGGCGTTGATAAATTGTTCGATCTCGACTTCCGTGTTGCCCACACCAAGGCTTACCCGCACGGCTCCTCGAGCGATTTCAGGGGTTACCCCCATGGCGCGAAGTACATGCGATGCCTCAGGATTGGCACTTGAGCATGCCGCGCCACTAGCCACAGCAAATCCTTCGCGGTCCAGCTTGCCGACCAGTGTTTCGCCATCAATATTCGGAAAGGCAAAATAGCTGGTATTCGGCAAACGCATTACTTCAGTCGCGAATACCCTAGCCCCCAATACCACCAACCCGGCTTCGAGCTTTGCCTGCATAACCCGCATGCGACTCGATAGTTCGGCAACACTGGCCGCTGCAAGTTCCGCCGCAACACCAAATCCGACGATTGCTGGCACATTTTCGGTACCTGAGCGTAGGCCGCGCTCGTGGCCACCTCCTGCAATCAACGGTTGCAACTCGACTCGCTTGTCAACAATCAGCGCCGCCGCGCCCTTCGGCCCACCAGCCTTGTGCCCCGACAGAGTCATGCCATGAACGCCCGCTGAGTTAACCGCGCGAAAATCGATGGCCAGCTTGCCCAGCCCCTGCACAGCGTCGGTGTGAAACCACGCCCCGCTGGCCTTTGCGGCATTTGCCAGGGCGGCAATATCCTGCACGACACCCGTTTCATTATTGGCGAGCATGACTGAAATCATCTTCGGCTTGGCCAATAGCGCCTCAGCATAATCTTCGATTTTTAGACTTCCCGCACCGTCGACCGCAAGATGCCTGACCATCCACCCCCGCCCTGCCAATTGGGCCGCTGGCTTGAGAACGCAAGGATGCTCGATGGCACTAACCGCAACCAGTCCAGCCTTGAGGCTGGCTGCAGCCCCCTTCAAAAACAGGTTATTTGCTTCACTGCCCCCACTGGTAAAAATCACCTCTGTCGGGTGTGCGTTGACCGCAGAAGCTACTTTTTGTCGCGCTTCGTCTATGGCTTGCCGTGCCCGCCGACCGTATTCGTGACGGCTCGACGCGTTGCCAAACTGGCTTTCAAGCCATGGCAACATCGCCGCCAACACCGCCGGATGGAGTGGCGTTGTGGCGTTGTGGTCGAGATAAACAGGCATGGGGATTGTCCTGCGCTCAGGCAACCGCCGGCAATTTGTCGCGCCCGGCACGACCACGCGGCAACGGACCAAGTCGACGCTTGTCTTCGAGCACGAGGGCACCGGGAGTCCGCTTTGCCTTTTCTCGCTCGACGAGATCAGCCAGAGTTACAGAGGCAAGGTAGTCAAACATTCTGGCGTTGAGCGTCGACCACAAATCATGCGTCATGCAACGGTGTTCATCGTGACAATTCTCCCGACCGCCACACTGGGTGGCATCGAGCTGTTCGTCTACAGCACGAATAATGTCAGCAACTGCAACCTGATCAAACGGACGAGCTATACAGTAGCCACCACCGGGACCTCGCACGCTATCGACCAGCTTATGGCGACGCAGTTTGCCAAACAACTGCTCAAGATAGGACAGCGATATCTGCTGCCGCTCGCTAATGCTGGCCAAGGCGACCGGCCCGTCCTCGCCACGCATAGCAAGATCCATCATGGCCGTGACGGCAAAACGTCCTTTGGTTGTCAAACGCATTCCGAACCTCTGTTAATAACCTAGTGTTGTAGTCAACTATATCCAATCCAGACAAAATTAGTCAACTATTTTACTCAGGTATTTCGGATCAAATGCATCAGACTGATCGACGTCTTGATCGCACTTGACGCCCTGAGCATCCAGCTCCTTGACCAATGAAGCCAACCGCCGATCAGTTTCAGCTGCATGATCCAGTAACGCGTGGATCGCCTTGGCCAGCGGATCATCCTGATCGCGACCCACGGCATAGGCCGAAAAGCCCAGCTTTTCAGCTTGCGCCTCACGCTGACGAGTTTGTTCGTTGTTATTCAGTATCCGTGCCGGATTGCCAACAGCGGTCGCACCGGCTGGCACTGGCTTGGTTACAACGGCATTGGAACCAACCTTGGCACCAGCACCGATGGTTATCGGCCCGAGCACCTTGGCGCCAGCACCTATGACCACGCCGTTTTCCAATGTCGGGTGACGCTTACCCTTGTTCCATGAGGTGCCACCGAGGGTAACTCCATGATAAAGCGTCACGTCGTCACCGATCACGGCGGTTTCGCCAACCACGACCCCCATGCCATGATCGATAAAGAAACGGCGCCCGATAGTTGCCCCCGGATGAATTTCGATTCCGGTCAACATTCGCGACAAATGGGCCGTGAAGCGACCAAGCCAGCGAAGACGGTGCCCCCATAGCCAGTGCGCAAGGCGATGCATGATCAGGGCATGAATACCGGGATAGCAGGTAAGAACCTCCCAGGATGAGCGGGCGGCCGGATCGCGGTCAAAAACCGCACGGATGTCCTCACGCAGATACCGGAACATGAAACCTGATCTCCCTGTTGAATGGAGGGCGATTTTAGAATACTCGACTGAATTTGTCAGCTATTTTCCCGCCAGTTGTAACATCGCAAAAGTTTATAATCCGACACCTATCGCAAATAGCTAGCCCTCCATGCTCAACCGCCTCGCATCGTTACTTGCCGCCATCATTTTTCTTGCTGGTTGCGCAACGCCACCACCGATTGCGACCAGCAATGAGCGGGGCGATTTCAGCCACACTCAAAAATACCTTTCATGGCTGGTCGACCGTGAAATGGCACAAAATGAAATTACCGGGCTCAGCATCGCACTAGTCGATGACCAGAAAGTAATTTGGCAGCAGGGCTTCGGTTACGCCGACCTTGAAAACAAAATATTGGCTACGCCGGAAACCGTTTATCGGGCCGGCTCAATCGCCAAGGTCTTTACAGCAGCTGCAGCAATGCAACTGGCCGAACAGGGCAAGCTTGATATCGACAAGCCACTGTCCGTTGCCCTGCCTGAGTTCTCGATCCGAAGCCGCTTTCCCAATGCCGATCCAGTGACACCACGCAATATCATGTGTCATCACTCCGGGCTGCCATCGAATTTCCTGCAAGGCCTATACGTTCGGGAACCAGACCGTTTCGAGACGGTGGTGGCCAACATCAAGGACGAATACCAGGCCTTCCCGCCAAACTACGTTTTTTCCTATTCAAATCTTGGAATGGCATTGCTCGGTGCAGCCATTCAAAAGGTTAGCGGAGAACCCTTTGAAGGCTACATGGATCGCCGTTTTTTTCAGCCATTGGGCATGACGCAGAGTAGCTTTACGCCACGCCCAATCGCGAAGGCCTACGATCGCAATAAGGAAATTGAAGTGTTTTCACTACGCGACATGCCTGCCGCCAACCTGCTAAGCAACGTTTTGGACCTCAGTCAATTCATCAAGATGCAGTTCGGCGACGGCATGTCCGGCCAGCACCAGATACTCTCGGCAAAATCCGCCAAAGAAATGGTGCGTATACAGAACAAGAGTTTCCCGATGACCTTCGGGCAATACGTCGGCCTTGGCTGGATGATGAGCGGCATCGATGTACCAGGGGGTGGCTCCGTCGCTAGCCATGGCGGTTCGCTACCAGACTCCCACAGCATGATGGCAATACTGCCTGAGCACAAACTGGGTGTCGTTGTCCTATCGAACTCATCTTCATCTCATATAGCTGTCTCGAAAATTGCAACCGAAGCCCTACGCCTGATGCTTGAAGCCAAGACAGGTATTCGACAAGATCCAACGCCTCCGGCACAAGTTGCAGAACGTGCACCGACTCCTGACGAATTGCGCGAATTCGACGGAAATTTCGACACCATGGTTGGCTTGGCCAGAATCAGCACAAAAAATGGCCAAATCGACGTCGAAGCTGCCGGCCATCAGTTCCGCTTGGTGCCACATGAAGATGGACTACTGACAATCAAGTACCGGT
>Ga0209211_10010517_pt1 | contig 12037 bp, 7 predicted proteins | sample RifGroA2_FD_183992 | JGI IMG/M metagenome (GOLD analysis project Ga0209211, IMG submission 183992) | Groundwater microbial communities from Rifle, Colorado, USA - Groundwater A2 (SPAdes) (version 2) | ecosystem: Environmental > Aquatic > Deep subsurface > Groundwater | place: Rifle, Colorado... | reverse complement strand
TAAGTGTGCGTGACCTTGTCGTAGTCGTAGCCCAGCTTGAGCTTGGTGGCTTCCGAAAGCTCATAGTCGATATCCGCATAGAGCTGCTGCTGCTTTTTGCTGAGCGGCTGGTTCCTTCTTACGTTCAACCCCGGGGCAAACAGGCCGGCGGTGGGTGGCGCAATAGCAGCCCAAGTGGCCGGGTCATATGCCGTGAGATCGGTGTTATCGGCGACGTAATAAGTGTACGTATTGACCGCAGTGCGGTTATCGCGATCGTCGTACTTGTAGCCTGCAGTGAGCGCCAGATCGTGCGCCAGCTTCGAGTTCAGCTTGATGTCCGCATGCGTGGTGTCGATCCTGCCGTTGAGCGAAGCCGTCGCAGGCATCACGCCGAGAGTGGCGTAAGGCAGAAATGCCTCGTTCTGCGTCGTACGACCGAAGCTCAGGTTGCCGGTCAGGCGCGTTTCCTTGCTGATGGCATAGCCGCCCGAAGCCTTGACCCGGTGGAACTGGTTGTCGGGCATCGGCGCATGTCGGCCGGTAAGCGCATTACCCCCCTGGCCGGTGGACACGCCAGGCACACCCGGCAAGGAGGCTGCATTGTAGTACAGGTTATCCCAAACGAGCGGCTGGCTGGCGCTGTCGAATAATGAAGCATGGTAACCGACCTGCATTTGCAGTTCCTCGCCGGCATAGCGCGCCACCACATCGAACAGGTCGGTGGTGTAATCGACCGGTTCGGGCGCAAGAGTGGCGCCCCGGTTCTCATTGAAATTTCTGGTTTGGATCACCGCTCCGGTAAGCTGGGTGCCCTCCTTTTTCTCGCGCTTGAAGTTCAGCGCGAGATCCCAACCGCCGTCGAGTTGCTTGGTGACGCCGAGTCCGGTCGCCTTACGCTGGGTCTCGACGTTGAAGCGCTTCATATTGGCCGCCAGGTTGGTCATGGTGGCGGTGGAGATGTTGGTGTTGGCGCCAACCGTCCCGCTGATCGCCCAGGGTGACGGCTTGACCAGGGTTGAGGAACCCATTCCGGTGTAAGGCGTCTGGTAACTATCGCTGTGCAGCTTCGACAACTCGTCGTATTCGAAGCTCAACCCGTAGTTGCCCTGCTCGCCGCCCTTGATCGTGAAATCGCGGGAACCGCTCAAGCCCAGATTGCGCCCGATAATTTCCAGATAATTGGCGTTGTTGTCGCTGCGGGTGTTCATCCGGACATTGCCGATCAGGTACGCGCCAGAGTTCTCCAGCCCCCTGCCGTAATCGCCGAACTTATAGCTGCTGTCCGATACGTTGCCGATGCCCACTTCAACTTCGCTGCTCGGGCGGGTCAGACTGCGGAGATCATCATCTTCCGCCTGGGCGGCCAGCGGGGCGGAAAGCCCGATGGCCGCGATGGAAGCCGCCAGGATGGTGCGGCTGAAGCGCTTTTCAATTGCCTTTTTCATTATATATTCTCCCTTGATCTATCGAGCAAAAGCTGCGCCGGACGGATGATTGCTCCCGTGAATCCGGGAATGGCAATTCACGCAGGCTTTACCTACTGTCGGAACTGTTGCACGCCCCGTTCCCCCTGGCAAAGCCGCGCCCAAATCCCGGCCTTCGCGAATGCCTTCGGCCTGATGGAATCTTATGTGGCACGAATTGCACAGATAGGGAGCACGATTCTTCAGCAGCGCGGCGTTATTGGAGCCGTGCGGGGTGTGGCAGTTGGTGCAGTTGTCGCTGACCGGCGCGTGCTCCCACAGGAACGGGCCGCGTTTTTCGGCATGGCAGGTGGAGCAAGTCTCGTTCACCGTATCCCCCACCAGCAGCTTCGGACCGCTGGAGCCGTGCGGGTTGTGGCAGTTCGAGCAGACGACCTTGCCTTCCTTGACCGGGTGGTGCGAGGAACGATTCGACTGGGCGCGCTGCTCCTTGTGGCAGGAGAAACAGGTCTCGGTCTGGGTCGCCTTCTCTCTCACCTTGTCGTGCTGGTTATGCACCGTGTGGCAGGTGGTGCAGGCCAGCCCCTGGCCTTCGTGCTGGCTTCCCGCCCATTGCATGCGGTTGCCGCCCTTATGGCAGCTCAGGCAGGCCTCATTGCGCGCTTTAACTGGGGTGGCCGATTTTTTGTCGAAGGTGCGATCCGGCAAGGGACGGTTGCCGCCCTTGTGGTCGCCATGCTTAACGCTATCGCCGTGGCAACTGGTGCAGGTCGGCGTACGGCTGTCGCCCGTGGCGCCGTGGCGCGTCTTGCCGATGGCCATCACGCTCTTTTCGTCCTGGTCGTGGCAACTCGTACATTTCGCGTCGCCCTTGAGGACGAGATCCTTGCCGTCCGCAGCATGTGCCGTCACCGCGACGCCCAGCGCCAAAGCCATGCCGAGCAGCATGGCGGCAAAGGGATACCTCGAAAATTCCTGTTTCATCACGTAATCCTCTCCTGATATTGTTATTTCGGTACTGCCGCGCCGATCCCCGGAAATGCTGGCGCAGCGGCCTCGCCCCAACACATCCCCAAACTTAATAGAACCGCAGCCCCCGATTCCCTGCGGATACGGGATGGCTGAAGTTGCTATGGGTCGCAATGATGGTTCATGCGCCCTGTCAGCTTGGTGACAGGTACATTACAAATATGTAATTTTTCGAACTTTCTTGTCGTAGTACACTGCACCCCCATCTCGTAACGGCGAGGCATGACATGAGAATCCTGATCATCGAAGATGAACCCAAAACGGGAAAATATCTCAGGCGGGGACTGGTCGAGGCCGGCTTCGTGGCCGATGTCGCGGCAGACGGGCGGGACGGGCTGCATCTGGCGCTGACGGAAAATTACGATCTTGCGGTGCTCGACGTGATGCTGCCCGGAATCGATGGCTGGGAAGTGTTGCGCGAGATGCGGCGCGCCGGCAGGCAGTTCCCCGTCCTGTTCCTGACCGCGCGCGATCAGGTGGACGATCGCGTCAAGGGGCTGGAACTCGGCGCCGACGACTATCTGGTAAAACCTTTCGCCTTTTCAGAACTGCTGGCAAGGGTGCGTACGCTTCTGCGGCGGGGAAGCATCGGGCATGCATCAGAAAATCTCAAGGTTGCCGATCTGGAGCTCAATCTTTTGCGCCGCCGCGTCATGCGGGCCGGCAAACGGATCAACATTACTCCGCAGGAGTTCGCGCTGCTCGAACTGATGATGCGGCGGCATGGGGAAGTGCTGCCGCGCTCGTTGATTGCGTCCCAGGTCTGGGATATGAACTTCGACAGCGATACGAACGTCATCGATGTCGCCGTACGCCGCCTGCGCGCCAAGATCGACGACGATTTCGACGTCAAGCTCATCCGCACCATGCGCGGCATGGGTTACATACTGGAAGCGCCTGAACCATGAAATGCCCCGCCTCCCTGACGGCACGCCTCAGCCTGCAATTTGCCGGCACGGCGGCCTGCGTTCTGTTCGCCGCCGGGTTGTTGTTCGAGCATGTGGGCGAAAACCAGCTTCAGGAACACTATCGGATGGAACTGGACGGCAAGATGGAACTGGTCCGCAATACGCTCGGCGGCGTCACATCGACTGTGACCATTACCGAGTTGCGGCAGAAATTGCACAGTGCGATTATCATCAGCCATCCGGGGATCGCGATTACGGTAGCCGCGAGCGATGGAACTACATTGTTTTCTGTCGGGCGGCCGGAAGTTGTAAAGCATTTGCTCGAAGGCGCCGAAATCGGCAAGCCGAAGCCGGTGGTTTGGGCGCTCGATAGCCGCACCTACCGCATCCGCACCGAGCACCTTACGCCCGGTATTACGGCAAGCCAATCGGCCAACGTGGCGATCGCGCTCGATATTACCGAGGAAATGGAATTCATGGCAAAGTTCATGAGACTCCTGTGGCTTGGCATGACCTTGGCCGCGCTGGCCTTGGGATGGCTCGGCTGGGTGGCTGTGCGCAGGGGGCTCTCGCCGCTGCACGATATATCTGCGATGGTGGCAAACGTGTCGGCCCAGCAACTCGACAGGCCGCTGCCGATGGAATGCGTGCCACGCGAACTGGAAGAACTGGTTTCCGCTTTCAACAGGATGCTGGCGCAACTCCACGATTCGTTCCGGCGGCTTTCGGAATTTTCCGCAGACATCGCCCACGAACTGCGCACGCCGATCAACAACATGATGATGCAGACGCAGGTTACCCTGAGCCATAAGCGCGATAGCGGCGAGTATCAGGCCAACTTGCAGTCCAATCTGGAAGAGCTCGAACGCCTGTCGCGCATGATATCGGACATGCTTTTCCTCGCCACGGCGGACAATAGCCTGATCACCCCGAAACGGGAGGTGATCGATTTGCATGCGGAAGTGGCGAAGTTGTTCGATTTCTACGAAGCGCTGGCCGGCGCGCGCCATATCCGGCTGACCCAGAGCGGAACGGCGATGGTTTGCGCCGACCGCTTGATGATCCAGCGCGCCCTGTCCAATCTGCTGTCGAACGCCATTCGTTTCACACCCGAGGAAATGGCGGTCGAAGTGACTATCGGAGAGCGCGCAGGCCAGGCCATGATTGCCGTTGCGAATCCCGGGCCGGAAATTCCCGCCGAACACCTGCCTAGGATTTTCGAACGCCTCTACCGCGTCGACGCCGCGCGCCGGGAAGGTAACGCCGAAAACGTGGGCTTGGGGCTGGCGATCACCAAGTCCATCGTCGAGATGCACGGTGGCATGATCGGCGCCGAGTCTGCGAAAGGGCAAACGCGCTTCACGATTACACTTCCGCAGCAGAAAGCGGCTTGACTGTGGCGCTTGCGTCCGTTGCTGCTGAAAGCGCGCGCAGCGACGCGACCGTCTAGCGCTTCTGTTAGCATAGTCAATATGTTATCTATCCATGTACATGATCTCAAGGCGGTAGTCGGGTCTGGGGCTGGCAATCGTCGAGCGCGCCGCGCGGCTGCACGGCGGCGAGTTCCATCTGGAAGACCGTGCCGGAGGCGGGCTGTCGGCCAGGCTGGTGTTGTCGGCAGACATCGCCGGGCAGCCTTGAGCGATTTGCGTTTTCAAGGGTGGCAGGCCGGGTTTACGCCCGAAAAGAATATGAGATAAAGCATGGGCTGTTCGTGTCGAATCTGACGAAACAGGTACGGACTCATGACCATATTTTGCTTGCTGCCGTTCACGAAAACGGGTAGGGTTAGCGCCATAAAGCAATTGAGGAGCAGATCATGGACGTCAGTAACGCTACCGCCACTTCCGTCAGCGCGCTGGTCAACAGCCCGCAGCCGCAGCAGCCAGCACCGGCAAATGAAAAACAACCGGAGAAGCAGCCGGAAAAACAACAGGAATCCGCCGTGGTGAAATTGTCTGCCCAGGCGCAGCAGATGAACCGCGCGGAGAACCAGAACGTCAACACCGAGCGTGCGGAAACCAGACCGCAGGAAGCAGCCGAACCGCCAGGTATCAAATTCATGGAAGGCGACAGCAAGGGCGGAAACGTCAACACCTTCGCCTGAAGCACAAGGTAATTCGATCAATTGCGCCGCCCAGGTAAATGGCCGGGAGGCGCGCCACGCAAAGCAAATCTTTAGGTTATGAATCCAGACTGGCAACAATTCCTTACGCAACAAGGCGCGGCTATTGACGCGGGCGTCGTGCAACATTTCGGCGACGCTGCCGCCGAGCTACTTTCAACCCGGCAAGGCACGGTGCTGTGCGATCTGAGCCAGTTCGGCACGCTGCGCGCTGCCGGCGAGGATGCGCAATCTTTCCTGCAAAACATGCTGAGCAACGATACCCGCGAAGTCGATGCTGGCCGCGCGCAGCTCAGCAGCCTGAATACCCCGAAAGGGCGCATGCTGGCGACCATGCTGATCTGGCGCGACGGCAACGACTACCTGCTGCAATTGCCGCGCGCGCTGTGCGAGCCGCTACGCAAGAAACTCAGCATGTATGTGCTGCGCGCCAAGGTGAAAATCACCGACGCCAGCGACGAGATTGTCGCGCTCGGCGTGGCCGGCGAAAACGCGCAGGAAATTCTGCAAAAACAATTCGGCGAACTGCCGCAGCAGCCGTTCGGCTTTGCCGTTGCCGGGCAGGCAGGCGTGCTGAAGCTCGGCGATACGCGCTTCCAGGTCAGCGTTGCCGCGCAACATGCCCCGGCGCTGTGGCAGGCGCTCGTCCAACATGCGCAACCTGCCGGCAGCGTGTGCTGGGACTGGCTCAACATCCGCGCCGGCATCCCCGTCATCCTGCCGCAGACGCAGGAACAGTTCGTGCCGCAGATGGCGAACCTGGAAGTCATCGGTGGCGTGAATTTCAAGAAGGGCTGCTATCCCGGCCAGGAAATCGTGGCGCGCATGCAATACCTCGGCAAGGCGAAGCGGCGCATGTACCTCGCGCATCTCGACAGCCCCACAGCCCCCCAGCCGGGCGATGAATTATTCAGCGCGGACATGGAAGGCCAGGCCTGCGGCATGATCGCCAACGCCGCACCCGCGCCGGGCGGCGGCTACGACCTGCTGGCGGTGATACAGATCGCCAGCCGCGAAGCGCAGACGGTGTACTGGAAATCCCCGCAGGGCGAGGCATTGCAATTCCTGCCGCCGCCCTATCCGCTGCCGCAAGACTGACCGGCGCAGCCGGGTGTCCGGAATTCAACGTCGGCTTACGACCCGGACGAGACCGCCGCCACTATCGACATAAATTCCACTTTTGTTAAGGGTTGTCAGATGCCTGCCCGCTGAGGGGGGCGGCATTCTGATCGCTCGGCGGCTGAAGGCAGGCATCCGATAACTCTCAACATTACCAGCCATTGGCCAATCTCAGCCAGGCCGCAGGGTTTGGTTCCGTTTAGCCGAGCAATTCCTTTTCGATATGCTTCAAGGCATTGTGGAACTCCGCCACGATAAGTTTATCCGCAGCGTTTTCATCGTGTTCCGGCATATCTAAACTGAATATTGCCCGGTATTTTTCAATCAGGCATTTTACGTCGCAGATGATATCGTTGCGATGTCTAACCAGTTCCATCTGTTCGATTATCGCCATATCATTCCCTCCTTTGAACCCGATGATTTTGATGCAATTTCGGGGGTGCGATACGCAACTTGGTCACCCCATAGTAGAGTCTAGTTATACCCATGGAATTATCCATGGGGTAGATACTGTATATAGTGGGATCGACCGAAGCTGCCGCCGAGGCTCGGAGTGCGTTACGTCGGCTAATCGGCCATAGCGGACTGTGGCGACTTTCTAAAAAAGCGGCGGATTCAGTCTGCTGAGATGTCTGCTTTCAATTTCTCAAGCCACCACAAGTTGCACAATAAAATTGCCCATGAAACTCGGGACGAACCATTGTTTGGAACGTGGAAGGTTATGTGGCGAATTTGCTGAACAGCGATGAAGAGGATTTGTTTGGGGTGAATCTGATCGCTAGATTTTAGAAATAAGCAGTGTATGAGCGTATGATCGATGTCGTCGAACATTTCGATTTGCTGGGGGAATGTCATGATGAAACGTCTATGGTTCCTGCTATTGTATTTTCCGGCCACAGCGTTTGCGCAATCTGCGCTGGATAACTGGTACGGGGATTGGACCGCAAATTATTCGGGCGGGGATTCCGGGACATGCAGCATTACCATCAGCCCTTCCACGGCGACCCAGGCGACTCTCAGTGGAAAATGTATCAGTGACTTCGATCCGCAACTCCAGAATTTAGTTTCCGGCCAAGTTACCTTGGATGGCGCGATGACTCTTACAGCGGGGACAACCTCGACAGGGTCACGATTTTCGGGAGTGTTGCAGGGCGCAACAGGCTCCGGCCAGTGGGTTGAAGCCGATATAAGCGGAACCTGGACCATGTCCAAGCTGCAATCCCAAACGACCGCGATCGACGCCAGCGGGTTCTGGAATTTGGTGGTTTATACCCCCTCATGTAATTACACAGCACAGGGTACAGTTAACTCAGTACCCTATGCCAATGGCACGTATTCCATTACGGAATATATAAGCAACCAGCGAGGGGGCGACTGTCAAAATGCCGGCCCATATAACTGCACGAGTACCGGTTCTGCTCCCCTTGGCCAGAATTCATATCTGTCAACGGAAAGCCAGCTCAAAACATCGTTTAACACCCATGCGGCATACTGTGGCGGTGGAAGCATTCAATCGGTGACTATTATGTTGCCCGACAGCATATCTGGAGCCGGAATTGCCCCTGACGGGCGCAGCTTCAGCTTCCAGATGACCCGGGCCGCCGCGACACCCACGACTTACGCACTCACCGTCGCCACCTCCGGCAGCGGAACCGTCACCGGCACCGGCATCAACTGCGGATCGGACTGCACCGAGAGCTACGCCGACGGCACCAGCGTGACCCTCACCGCTACCCCGTCCGACGGCAGCTACTTCTTCGGCTGGGGCGGCGCATGCATCGGCACGGGATCATGCGTCGTGACGATGAATGCGGCCAAGAGCGTCACCGCCACCTTCAAGCCGGTCCCCTTCGTCGCCACCACCGTCAGCACCATCACCCCGACCAGCGCCACGATCAGCACCACCATCGCCTTCAATGCGCCCGACGTGGGCAAGACCGGCGCGGTATACATCACCGCCTGGGTGCCGGTTAATGGCTTGGGCGCGCTGGGCATCCTGGCCGCCTCGATGAGCCAGGCCATGAGTGTGACTACCACCCGCGACAACCCCTATCTCGGCGGCAAGATCGACACCCGGCAGGAGACGCTCGGCAGCGTCCTTGCGGCGGCCGACCCCAACACCTTCGTGCTGGTGCAGAAAACCTCCCCCTCAACCTGGGGGTTGGTGGAGAACGGGCAGCTAACTCCCTACGTCATCGGCGTGCTGGGCGATTCGATGTCCTCCCAGAACATTATCGACAACGCCAACCCGGCCAACCTCCCCGGCGCCCAGTTCTGCGTCGGCTACGGCACCAGCGCCGCAGAAATGATCGAGGCGGGCAGGATGATGCCGGTGGCGGCCATCGATTCCGGCTCGACCGCCACCACGGCCAGCGGCAGCTGCAACGTCGCGGCGGGCATCACGGCAATCGAGTTCTACAAATCCGACATCGACCATTACTTCATGACCGCCTCGACCGACGAAGCGACGGTGCTGGACAACAAGCCGGAGTGGAACTGGGCGCGCACCGGCAAGACCTTCAATATCTGGCTGAGCCAATCGGCCGCACCAAGCAACGCCTCGCCGGTCTGCCGGTTCTTCGGCGTGTTCGCCAACGGCACGGTAGGCTCGCATTTCTACACGGTGGACGCGACCGAGTGCGCGTATGTCAAGAGCAGGCTCGACTGGGGCTGGGGCTACGAGAACGACGCGTTCTACGCCGTCAAACCGACCGGCGGCACCTGCCCGAGCGGCACATCACCGATATACCGTGCCTACAACAACGGCATGGGCGGCGCGCCCAACCATCGCTACATGGCGACTCAGGCCGAGGTCGATACGATGGTTGCGCAGGGGTGGGTGTCCGAGGGGACAGCGCTTTGCGGGGTGCAGTGACGATGGCGGTAGCAAAAAAGGAAGCCGGTTGAATTGCGAAGCGTACCGGGTGCCGTTCGCATCCGGCTGTGACATGACGCTAAAGCTGCACTGGGAATTGGATGATAAGCGCTGCAACGTGGATGGTTATGCAAACCTGCCGAATCGCGATGTCGAGGATTTGCTGGGGGTATATCTGATGATGCGGTTTAGGCTGGCGCTTTTGAAAATGGAGAACTCTCATGCGTAATGCAAACCGGTTGTTCGGGTTTATGCTTGGGGTGGCTTGGCTGTGTGGCTGCGGGGCTGCCAACGCGGCCACGCCGATGCTTGCCGCTGACCATTTGCATTCGTTGTTCCTCCATAGCGACGGATCAGTTGGGGGATGGCACTGTCCCTAACTCCAACTCCGGAGCGACGAGTCCGGTCCGGCTCGTCCGGCTTGGGATAATTACACCGACGCTCGATGCGCATCGCCCGGTGATCGCGATGGCGCGGTGGACCGGTATGATCGGATCAGCAGCGATGTCCAGGCAGCTTTGCCAAAAAAACGCCAGGGGCGGATACTGCCATGTCGCATCCATTTTCTTGAGGAAACCTTCATGAAGCTGTCACGCAATTTTCTCTTGCTGATCGTTGCACTGTTCATGCTGGCATACGGTGTTGCCAATGGAGCCAACCTGCTGCTTAACCCGGGCTTCGAGAGCGGCGCGTCATCCTGGACCGAAACCTCGAGCGGGGGTTATTCCATTATCGACAACAGCACGAGCTGGACAGCGCACGCAGGCAGCTACTATGCGTGGATGGGTGGCTATAATTACGCCAACGATGTCATCTACCAGAGCGTGATCATCCCATCCAATGCACAAACGGCCACGGTTCAGTTCTGGTACGCGATCGGGACGGAAGAAATAGCCGACACCGGCGCATATGACTTTATGGTGGTTGATTTGTACAGTGTGGCGAGCGGCGCCAAGCTGGCCACGCTCAAAACCTTGTCCAATCTGGATGCAACAGGATGGGTGCAAAGCGCTCAATTCGACGTGTCAGCCTACAAGGGACAGACGGTTCAACTTAGATTCGCGGCCATCAACGACTCTTTGAACATTACCTCATTTATGCTTGACGATGTGAGCCTGGCAACGTCCGCAACCGCCCAGGCCAACGCGGCCACGCCGATGGTGGCGGCCGGCAGGGAATATGCGATTGCGCTCAAATCGGACGGAACCCTCACTGCCTGGGGGCGCAACGACTACGGGCAATTGGGCAATGGCCAGGCCGCGATGCGCGTCACGCCCACCAAAGTTGACGGCATTGACCGCGTCACGGCCGCTGTCGCTGGGAATAGTGTCACGCTGGTTTTACGGGACGATGGCACGGTGTGGGGCTGGGGTGGCAATGTGAACGGCCAACTGGGCGATGGAACGACACAGAACAAGTCCCATCCGGTGCAAGTCACCGGCCTGTCCGGGGCGGTTGAGTCCATCGCGATAAGCCAAGAGCACGCCCTCGCCGTCACGACGGACGGCAACGTCTGGGCCTGGGGCTGGGGGCCGTATGGACAACTCGGCAATGGAGGCACCGGCAACAGCCTCTCGGCGCTCAAAGTATCGGGGCTGCCTGCCGTGCGCAGTGTAGCTGCGGGAGATTTTCACTCGCTGGCGCTCGCCGGCGATGGGACGGTGTGGGCCTGGGGCGATAACAGCAACGGGCAACTCGGCGACGGCACCACCACTCAGCGTTCGACCCCGGTCCGGGTCGGCGCCCTGTCGGATATCGTCGCGATCAGCACGACTTCTACCCACAATCTAGCCCTCGATAGTTCCGGTAGGGTGTGGGCTTGGGGTGCTGGCGGCTGGGGCGAGCTGGGCGACGGGAGCTATAGCGACCGCACGACCCCGTTTATCGTCCCCGGTTTGCCGCAGATCACGGCGATTGTTGCCGGAGCTGTGGTCAGCGTGGCCGTTGGCGCAGACGGCTCGGTGTGGATGTGGGGAGATAACGAGTTTGGCCAATTCGGCGATAGCGCATATTCCGCGCAGCCGTCCCCGGTTAAAGTGACAACGCTCACGGGATTCAGCGGTTTCAGCATCGGCACATTCTACGTTGTCGCGCGGAGCCCCAGCGGCACGTTGCAGGCCTGGGGCGGAAACAACTACGGGCAACTCGGCGTCGGCGACGCGAATGACCGTGCCGCGCCCGCCCCGGTGAGCGCATCTGTTCAGTTCGCGCAAGCCTCCGCAGGGTTTGAACATACCGTGGCAGTTGCAAGCGACGGTTCGGTCTGGGCGTGGGGCGCGAACGGTAGCGGCCAGTTGGCCGATGGCACGGTCAGCGTCAGCAACCGGCCCATCGACGTGCAGGGGCCGGGCGATACCGTTGCCGTCGCCGCCGGCCGGTTCCACGACTACTGCCTGAGCTCGCCGGCGTACCCGATCGTCGGCAAGGCGCACGAGTCGGCCGGGCTGACGACCGCCCAGAGCGTGAAGATGGAGACCCGCCGCGCGTGGGCGCGCGTGGACCGCGCCGGGCGCGGCTGGCCGGGCCGGATCTACGGCTTCGGCAAGCGCGTCGCGCGCCTCGCCCTCGGCAGGGA
>Ga0209211_10010516_pt1 | contig 12037 bp, 9 predicted proteins | sample RifGroA2_FD_183992 | JGI IMG/M metagenome (GOLD analysis project Ga0209211, IMG submission 183992) | Groundwater microbial communities from Rifle, Colorado, USA - Groundwater A2 (SPAdes) (version 2) | ecosystem: Environmental > Aquatic > Deep subsurface > Groundwater | place: Rifle, Colorado... | reverse complement strand
TAAAATCTTTTATACTATTTGATTTAAGGTATGCTTCCTGCTCTCTTTTTGAAAGGTATAACTTAATTTTTTCTTTATCTAAATCATCGAACTTTGCCTCAGTGTCCTGCTCGTCAAAGCATAATATTTGTTTATTTTTAAGAAAATCAAATAATGACTGGCCCTCAAGGCGTTTAGTTGAGCTCCCTATCCGTACATACACGACTCCTTTGAATGTATGTGCATTTTTATCATTGGCGCGGTTTACCCCTATTACTGCTAATTTTTTTGATTCAATTTCAAATACACTTGCAGACATAATTGGGGGAGAATGCACTGCTTGGTTTGCATTTGCAATGTCTAATTGAAGCTTGTCCAGATTGCATACAATCCCTTTGATTTCCCCTTTCTTAGCAACCCCTAAAATAAAACAGCCGCCATCAGTATTCGCAAAAGCGCATATAGTCTCAGAAAGTTCATGATTTTGCGGACACCCTTCTTTAAATTCAACTTCCTGAGTTTCCCCGTTCTTTATAAGTTGTATTAATTCTTCTTTCTTCATTTTAATTTAAGCAGTTATAGTAAGTTTAAGTAACTTAAAGTAAAGTTTAAGTAATATATAAATGTTTCTTTTTGTCGAGTAATGATCAATTACTTTAAGCAGTTATAGTAAGTTTAAGTAACTTAAAGTAAAGTTTAAGTAAATCATATACTAAATTTGTAAATCCAATCAATCTTATCTTTTGGGGCTATCTTGGTCATATTTTCATTGAGCTCTTTTTCAGTAATTCCACTTGCAACAATGACATTGTTTAATACTGCAAAATGGCCTGTAACATCCATATCCTTAAGCAATTTTTTGAAATTCTTTCCAAAGTGTTTTCCTTCTTCCTGATAATAAACTGATTCAAGCTCCATAGATTTTTTCTTTAGCTTGTGTATTTCGTCTTCATACCTTATCTTGTTATCAAACGATTTCATATAAAATAACAGCAGTTCCCTGTCATTTGATTCTTTTTTCTTAATTGGCTGTTCTAATGAGGCAATAACCCCAAATTCTTGGATTGCTTCCTCACTTTCAGATTTGAGGCTTTTTCTCATACCGCCTCCAAATGAAAGGTTATAAGGAGCAAACAAACCGTCATATATTATATGCTCTCTAAACGGAATTAAAGTAATATCAACCATGATAGGGGCATATCCATGAAATTTTTCTTCAAAGGAGTCAGTTATTCCTTTGATGCCATAGACTTTTTGATTTTCAGAATTAAAGAATAAGCTATACTCTTTGGCGTGCTTGACAATGAAAAATTTTCCTGCCTTGTATTTTTTCCATGATGCAATTATGGATAATTCTTCTTGATTAAGGCTATCCGGGTTTTCTTGAAGATATGAATCTATAAAATTGTATTTATCTGAAAAGATTCTCTTACGTAAAGGCTGTGTTTCTTGGACATCATTATGCAAAAATTCTTTCAGAGTATTTGCATTTTTTATAACATTTACTTTTTTATTAACATAAAATAATAAGGAATTCATCAGCTTATGAAACAATAATGCATCTTCTTTTGATAATGTATTCATACTTCCACCTCGGACACTTTGATATCAAGCTCGGAAACATCCAACTCACCAGACATCAATTTAGGCAACAATAAATCACAAGTAGCTGCGAGGTTTTGATTCTTTAGTTGTAGGTCTTTTATTTGTTGAAACATCGGTGCGCATATATTTGAGTAATGTTCCAAAATTTTCTCATCTGGATAAAGAACTTTTATTGATTGAAATTTCTCTTTATTGACATTTCCCATGGTTGCACCATTTGAGCCAAGATTTTCGAGATGTGTTTTCAAACTTTCGCAAAGAAAATACAAATATTCCCTGTGAGTTTGTTTATTGAGAACAACAGTATTTATCTGCTGATTTGTTTGACAAGGAAAAGCATTTATTGATACAACACCTACTGTTCCAATGCAACTGACAATAATTGAATTAGTAGGTAAAGTTTTCTTTTTCTGGGTTGATACTCCTTTTTCGGATAGTTTTTGCTCGGTATTGATAACAAACAAATTATTGTGCATATCTGGTGTTTTGATAAATTGCATATCTTCGCCATAGTTTTCTTCGTCTTTCGTCGGCGGTGTTTTTCCTGTGATGACATCTCCAAAATCAGACATCCTTTTCACTTGCCATCCTTCAGGTATCTCTCCAAAATCCGTTCCAGAGTCGACCATTTTCACTGTCTCATGACCTGGGAACTTGAATTTCACAAACCACTCATCATAAATTAGCTTTGCCATTGATTCTAATAGTTCAATACGACGAGCATTGTTTTCAATGAGTGAATCATAATCAAATAATAAAGAAGCAACTCTTTTCTGAATTTCAACGTCTTCTGGAACAATTATTTCCATGCCTTCAAACATTTTGCAGGTCAAACTACCTCGAATTGCGTTTGCATCACTCATATTTCGTAGAGTATCATATTTTCCAGAGAGAAGGTAAAATAAATATCGAGAATCAATCTTCTTTCCATTTACACGCAATGCAATAATAGATTGATTTATGTATGTGTCTTTGAGAACATATGAAGTTTGACCTCTTGTTTTACCTTGCCCTGCTGATGCTATCAATACATCCCCTATCTTGGCAAGACGAGTGCTTGAATTGTCAACTCCGTATTTTGTTATAGTCTTTTCAGCAGTCTTGATAAATTTGTTTCTTGTCTCGCCAGAAGATAGCCAGAGGTATTCTCCGCCCCAATATTCAGGTTTTCTTGTATCGGGAGTTCCTCCACTAAATATGGATTCACAGGCATCTTTTAACCTGATTTTGATATAATTTTCTTCGTGACGTGTCATGATTATCTATCTCAATATTTTGTTCAAATTTTCAGATATTTGTTCTTCAAATTTATGCGATTCTTCATTGAGAGTCTCAATTTCTTCATTCATCTCTTCGAGTTTCTCTTTAAAATCATAATCTTCTTCAATCGCTTCTGTAATTCCAACATATCTCCCGGGATTCAAAGACCAACTTTGTTCTTCAATCTCGGCAAAAGTTGCAACTTTACAGAGTCCTTGCACATCTGCATAGGGCTTTGCTCCTTTTTCTTCTCTATAACTTCGAATAATGCCTGCAATCTCATTTATTTGTTCTGGCGTAAATTCCTTATGAGCTCTATCAATTTGTTTGAATGTATTTCGAGCGTCAACAAACAATATCTTTCCTTTCCTGTCTGTATGTGCTTTGTTCTTGTCCATAAACCAAAGTGTACACGGCAAAGTCACTGTGTAAAAGAAATTTCCTGAAATTGAAATCATCACATCAACAGCGTTCTCTTGAATGAGTTTCTTTCTGATTTCTGCTTCTGCTCCACGAGCATCTGCTGCGGAATTTGCCATAACAAAACCAGAGCGTCCATTTGCATTCAATGCAGAATAGAATAATTGTATCCAAAGATAATTTGCATTATCTGTTGAAGGTAATCCGTGAGGCCATCGAGGGTCTCCTTTGACTTTTTCATAGTCTACTTTCTTGACGTTGAATGGCGGATTTGCCATGACAAAATCAAACTTGCCAACAACCTTGTGAGCATCATCATAGAACGTATTTGCTTCTTTGACATCACCAGACAATCCGTGAACTGCAAGGTTCATCTTGCATAAATTGACTGTGCCTGTGACTCTTTCTTGACCATAAACAGATAATTCTTCGGAAGGGTTCTTCTTTCGCTCTTCAATAAAATGTGCACTCTGAACAAACATACCACCAGAACCACAGGCTGGGTCGAGAAGCTTTCCGTGGAATGGCTCAATAACTTCGACAATCAATTTGACCAAGGTTATTGGAGTATAGAATTCTCCGCCCTTTTGGCCTTCACTCATTGCGAATTTACCGAGGAAATACTCGTATATCTTCCCAAAGACATCGCCTTCAATATGTTCTGTTGCTTGTGAGAATGATTTGAGAAGTGTGACGAGTAATTCGTTATCAAATTTTGAATATCCATGCGGCAAAGTCCCTTTCAAATCTGGATTCTCCTCTTCAATAGCATCCATTGAACTATCAATGGCTTGACCTATATCCCTACCCTCTGGCAGAGTTAGAAGATATGAATATCTTGATTTCTCTGGAAGATATAAAACACCTTCTGCTTGATAATCAACCTTTCCAATCTGTCTTCGTGAGCTTTGCTTGTTAGCTTCTAGCTCTTTTTGCTTCTTCGTAAACTTGAAATCTGCGTGACGAAGAAATATGAGACCGAGAACAGGAGTTGAATATTCAGTAGAACTCAATTTAGAGTTTGCACGAAGATTGTTTGCAATATCCCAAAGCCGCTTCTCGGTTTCACCGTTATTGGCCATTTTGTTTTTCCTTCTTTAGTTGCTCTTCCATCATAATTTCAACTTGCTTGGATACCAGCCACCCTTTCTTCTTGCAGAGTTCTCTGTATGTATCATAAGTTTCAATATCCACACTCAACGTAATGTTTTTTGATTTTGACATAAAACCACACCTAAATAACTCAAATATGCTCAAATGTATATAAATATTATTGTTCTGTTTGGCTTGGCATAGCACTGGACATTCTGGCGTAAGATTTATATACTATTAGAAAATATAATATATTAGGAAAAAGCTAATATATTGGTGTTTTAGATGGTTTACAAGGAAACTGCTAAATATGAGCCGGAATTTGGAGATTTAGAAGTTGAAGTTGTTGCAAATAAATGGTATTTCAAAAAAGAAATAAAACAAGACAAGTGGTCAGTTAAAATACTATTTTCAAAAAAAGAAGACAAATCAGCACTTTTTATTTCCGATGTTGAAGAATGCATAAAATCACTTAACGAAAAATTTAATTTAGTTTGTGTTATTCCTGCATCAGATGTAGGAAATTATTCTCCAACTCTCGTGTCATTAGGGCATATGTTGAATAAGAAATTTGGAATTCCTTTTGAAAATGTAATTTTAAGAACTGTCAAGCCAATCAAGAAGATGACTGAATGTAAATCTGCAAAAGAAAGAGTTCAAGTCCACAAAGGAACTTTTGCTTTAAGCAGAAAATTAAAGCCAAACGAAAAAATAATACTATTATTGGACGATATTAAAGCGGAAGGAGATACAAAACTTATTTGCGCAGAACTACTAATCAAAGAGGGTGCAAACATCATAAAAGCAATTTGTTTAGGGATTAATACATCCGATATTTCAAAAAATAATTAAGAGGTGGTTGAAATGCTTCAAAAAGAACAGCTTGTAAGATGGCTCAAGCTTACAAAAGTTCCAAAGCTGGGCCCGAGCAAAATAATGAAGCTGTTTGGTCTAGTTCATGATGTAGATCAAATATTTTCTATGCCGGATTCAGAACTGCTAAGAACAAGAATCTTTAATGAAGCTATGCTTATAGAATTTCATAAATTAAAAGATGCGGCAGATGAAAATTTTCTTAAAGTAATAACAGAATGCGAAGAGGGCAATATCATAATTATGCCGATAATAGATGAAAGATATCCAGTTTTCCTTAAGAATGTTCCTTATCCTCCACTTACTCTCTTTTTGAAAGGAGATTTAGAGCTATTATATGTAAAAAAGGTTGCAATAGTCGGAAGCAGAAAGGCAGATGATGCCTCAAAAAGATGGGCGCATCACCTTGCGCAGGATTTTGTAAAAAAAGAATATGCTATCGTGAGTGGTGGGGCAATAGGAATAGATTATTCTGCTCATAGGGGCGCTTTGGATTCAAATGGAAGAACAATTTGTGTGCTTGGCTCAGGATTTTTTAGAATGTTCCCTGAAAGCCATTTAGACTTATTTCATGAAATAGAAAAGAAAGGCCTCTTAATCTCCGAACACCTTCCTAATTTTCCCGGTTCAGCAATAGCTTTAGTTCAAAGAAATAGAATAACTTCCGGAATTTCTGATGCATTAGTAATGGTAGCTAGTGGTGAGAGGGGTGGAGCGATGGTGCAAACAAAAATTGCATTTGAACAAAGAATACCTATCTTTTGCCCTGACCGCTCATTAAATTTGCAGCCAAATGAAGGAATTGCTCAAGTAATAAATGAATGGAAAGGGATAGAAATAAAATCCAGCAATCAAATATTAGAAAAAATGAATAATACCTCTGAGCAAAAAAATAATCCTCAAATAAAATTAAATGGCTTCTGATTTTTCAATTTGTTTGCGATAATTATATATACCTGCTTTATGATATTTTCTTAAAAAGAGGATTTGGAATGGCTACTGAAGTTTTGCTATATCTAACTTATCTGGCAGTAATCCTTCTGATAGGGCTGCTTACTTCCATTGTGAGCCAGAAGCTAAGGATCCCAAATGTTTTGCTGCTTCTTATTATAGGCATAGGGCTTGGAAGGGTTGAGTATAAAAATGCGCCATTGATCCATTTCCCCGAGATGCTTATGACAAGCATAAGCATTCTTGCATTAGCCATGATTGCCTTTGATTCTACATCGAAGCTCAAGCCCAGAAAGATTGATTATTTTTCACTGCATACATTTTGGCTTTCGGCTGTTTTCCTCTTATTTAATCTTATTTTTCTTGCAGGCCTTGCGCGCTGGATTTTTGGAGTCAGCTGGGTTAGCGCAGCTATTTTTGGAGCTTTGATGTCCGGAACAGATTTTAGCGGCGCACTATCTTTTTTAAGAGGGGCAAAAAAACACGTGTTTGAATTTTTAGAATTGGAATCCGGGTTCAGCACTATATTTGCTATCTTGCTTCCTTTCCTGATTTTAGACATTAATATGGCTTTTGAGGCTGTTAATGGCCCATGGATTTTAATTCAAAACCTCATCCTTAGCACCGCTGTAGGAGTGTTAGCAGGATTGGTAATGTTTAAGTTCATAGGCAGAAAATATTCTTCTGTATCGAGCCCGCTTGCAGTGATTGTATGCGCTTTATTGGCATATATTATTGCGGAGAAGTTTGATGGGAATGGCGTTTTGGCCGTAGCTGCCATGGGGCTTTTATTCGGCAAGGTTCATTTGGATCATAAGCCTCAATTGCAGTCTTTCGCGTCGGTTTTTTTAAATTCCCTTGAGAGCTTGGTTTTTGTGGCCATAGGGCTTGTTGTTTCAATTGATTTTTCCGCAAATTTCTTGATTAAATCTGTGATATTGTTCCTGCTTTATTGGGGAATACGGCTCATGGCTATGCTATTTTCTTTGAGGGGAATGAGCTTTACCTTAAATGAGAAGATTTTCATGGCACTAAACGGGCAGAAAGGCATTGCTGTTGCGGTTGTTGTACTCGCTTTTGCAAATTTGAATGTTTCTGGCATGGGGGAGGTATTAGATTTGGCAATCACATTCATGCTGTACTCCATATTTTTGTCGGCATTTGCAACAAGGACTGCAAAATTTTTTATGCCCGGCATTAGTGATGTAAAGAAAAATAGCTAAGAGGCGCTTTTCAGTTTGATTCTTTGATTATTTTAGCCAATCCAGCAAGCTTGTCGCCATTCTCAAGCTTTATTATCCTGACTCCCTGCGTATTTCTTCCGATAACAGATATCTGGGAAACAGAGGTTCTTATTGTAATGCCTTTCATTGTTATCAGCATTGTTTCATCATCATTTTTCACAGAAGCTATTGAAGCAACTTTCCCATTTCTTTCGGAGCAAAGAATATTTATCACTCCTGAGCCTCCCCTGGATATGAGCCGGTATTCAGAAAACTCTGTCCTCTTGCCATAGCCGTTTTCAGTCACTGTAAGCAGAGTTTCATCATTTTTTGCGACTACCATTCCAACTACATAGTCATCTTCTGAGAGCCTCATTCCCCTAACGCCTTGAGAAGACCTTCCAGTCGGCCTTACATCGTTTTCATTAAACCTTACTGCATTTCCGTTTCTCGTAGCTAAAATTATTTCCTGAGTGCCGTCTGTCAGCTTAACTTCTATAAGGCTATCGTTATCATCGAGGGTTATGGCTATTATGCCACCATTTCTTGGATTAGAATAGGAAGCGAGGCTTGTTTTCTTGATAGTCCCATTTCTTGTCGCCATAATCAAATAATGAGTGCCATCAAAAGATTTTATCGGTATATGCGCAGTTACTTTTTCCCCTTCCTGCAATGATATAAGATTGACAATTGCTTTTCCCATTGCCTGCCTTGAAGCTTCTGGTATCCCATATACTTTCAGCCAATGGACTTTTCCCTTGTTTGTGAATAAAAGAAGGTAAGCATGGGTATTTGCAATAAAGATATCACTTACAATATCCTGCTCTCTGGTTGTAGTTGCAATTAATCCTTTTCCGCCCCTATTTTGCTGCCTGTAAGCTTCAACAGGCTGCCTTTTTATGTAGCCTGAATGGGTTATTGTCACAACACAATCCGTTTCTGCAATAACATCTTCCATTTCGAGGCTTTCTGCTTCGCTTTCTACAATTTCTGTTCTTCTTGCATTGCCATAATTCTGCTTCAGATCCAAAAGCTCCTGCTTGATTATATCGAGAATTTTCTGGGGAGACTGCAATATCTCCTTTAATTGCGCTATGAGAGTTAATAAGCCTGCATGCTCCTGCTTGACTTTGTCCTGCTCCAAGGAAGTCAGCCTTTGAAGGCGCATTTCAAGAATGGCTATGCTCTGCTCTTCTGAAAGGCTAAAATTGGAGATAAGCGCTTTCTTTGCGTCTTCCACGGATTTGCTTTCCTTAACAAGCTTTATTGTCTTATCAAGATTATTCAACGCTATGATAATCCCTTCAAGGATGTGCGCTCTTTTTTGGGCCTGGTGCAGCTCAAAAAATGTCCTTTTCCTGACAATATCTTTCCTATGCTCAATGTAATAATGGATTATCTGCCCAAGGCTTAGAATCTTGGGAACATTGTTTACCAATGCAACCATTATAATTCCAAAAGTTGTCTGGAGCCTGGAATGCATGTAAAGCTGGTTAAGGATAACATCGGGGTTCGCATCTTTTTTTAATTCAACAACTATCCTCATGCCGTCCCTGTCTGATTCATCCCTTATGTCACTTATCCCATTAATTTTTTTGTCCCTTACAAGGTCAGCTATCTGAGAGATTGTCTCTGCCTTGTTTACCATATAAGGTATCTCGGTGACTATAATTTTTTTATTTCCTTTTGATTCTTCTATCGCAGCTTTTGACCTTACAATTAATTTTCCCCTTCCGGTTTTGTAGGCGCTTATGATGCCGCTTCTGCCGCAAATTACGGCGCCAGTCGGAAAGTCCGGACCTTTAACATGCTGCATGAGCTCCTGAAGGGTAATTTCAGGATTGTCAATCTGGGCTATTACTGCGCTTATGATTTCAGACATGTTATGGGGAGGAATATTTGTAGCCATGCCTACTGCAATTCCAGAGCTGCCGTTTACCAATAGATTTGGGACTTTAGAAGGCAAGACGGCTGGCTCTTGAGCGGTGTTATCAAAATTTGGAAGGAATTTTACTGTTCTTTTTTCTATGTCCTGCAGCATCTCTTCTGCTAATTTTGTTAATCTTGTCTCAGTATACCTCATGGCTGCAGCATTATCCCCGTCTACAGAGCCAAAATTTCCCTGCCCGTCAACAAGAGGGTAACGCATTGAAAAGTCCTGGGCTAATCTTACCAAAGTGTCGTATATGGCCACATCACCATGGGGATGAAATTTAGCCATGCAGTTCCCCACTACATTAGCAGATTTTCTAAAAGGCTTATTATGCAGCAAGCTGGATTCCCACATTGTAAAAAGAACTCTTCTATGGACTGGCTTTAAGCCATCCCTGACATCCGGCAATGCCCTTCCGACAATAACAGACATAGAATAATCCAGATAGGATTGCTTCATTTCATCTTCTATGATGCGCTGGATTATTGTTGTTCCAGGGCCTGCATTCCGCTCTTTTTCAGGCAATTTTTTAACATCAGTTTTTTCGTCCATTTTTTAATTAGAAAATGATTAATTTTCCGTCGAAAAATAGTATTTTTTTGGATTTATAAGTGTTGTGGTTTTAGGGACTTAATTTCTATATTGAAAGCTATTAGTTAATTTGAGACAAAGTTTTATAAATAGATTTTATTACTCATCAATGATGATTGCTAATACTATCAAAATTAGAATTCCGATGAATGTTCTTATAGATGGAATGGTGATTAAACGGGAAGCAATAATGCGCGTTGATAGGAGTTCATATCAAATTAAAAGCCACGTGAATGTTATTGACTATAGCACCTCATGCCAATCCCCCCCTGATGAAAAAGATATGTGGGCTCTTGAGGCAATTCTTGAAAAAATGCGGCAAGGCAGCCTGGGAGTTAACAATGCAATTACCTCATTGGTTGGTGATATAATTAACAAAGAAGGAGATAGGGTAATGATGTGGCCTTTGCAGCTAAGGTGGAGCACCAGCCAGCAGGTTAGTTACGGGGGAAGAGATGTTCCTGACTGGCTTGCATTAGATGCTTATAATGCCCATGTACATGGGAATCCTGGAATGTGGAATCCGTATGGCAGAGACCAGCCAGCAGATTCTATCAATTTATCTGCACTTGATTTTATTCGAACTTATGGCAGCAGAGATTTGGGGTTAGAGTGGCATAGTGAAAGGGGAACATTAGACACTATCCTGGCAAAAGAGGAAATGCGCAGATTAAGCAAATTAAAAGATGTTTCAAGGGAAGTTGTATGGAAGTGGGAAAAGAATAGAAAAGTGCCTGCTAGTGCACGCGGCCTCCAGGCGTTATCTGAATTGGGGATTACCTTGCCGCTTAAAGGCACTGACCCGATGTTCCTTTCTTTACTTGCGCTAGCTTCCCGCGTATTTTTTCACGGCGCTCTTTCAAGCAAGCATACTCCTGGATTTGCATCTATGCCTTGGGAAAAACTATCGAAAGACAGCCAATCTTTAAGCGCAATTGACTATAGGCTTTGGCCATTTAGTGCGTACACTACCAGCGCCAACAGCTTAACCCTAAATAATCCTGCTTCTGCTGAAATTGGGAGAATTTTAACAAATATGGGCGTTCCTTTAGGAAGCAATCAGAAATATGATGGGGAAAGGCATGTTCTCTATCCTGTTTCAGAAGCATATACATTATTGAAAGACGGGGCCAAAGACAGCCTGCTTGAGAGATTTATTAAGGAATATGTTGAGGCGTATTTTTTAGCCCGCGGCAGCATACAAAGAACGCACGGGGGCGATGCCAGGCTTTGTGTATCTTTCTTTGGGCATAGGATTCAACTACCACCAGATTATATTGGCAGAAATGGCTTGGACAGCTTAATTAAAACCAAACCGCAAGAAACCGGCTTTGAGGACCATCTAAGATTAATAAAAATGTTATTGCCTGAAATTAGGTATACTGTTCAGTCCAGCAGACAATTTTTCTACAGGCTAGGATACTACACAAACATTCCAAAAATATACATCCTTAATCCAGACTATGTTATGGATGCTATGCCAAAGTTAAGAATTCATCTTGAGCGGTCAAAAATGCGCTGACTTTTTTGAGTGCGAGCAGATTATGCGGTTATTTTTCTATGCCTATAATCGATTTTCTTGCACTCATACTGAAACCGCAATAAACACATCTTTTCTTGCTCTTTTCAGAGATAGGCTTCATGCTCTGGTACTTCATTTTATTTTTGCATCTTGGGCATTGGAGCAGGAACATCATTTTTCGGCGCACTAATCCTAGTTACAGGCTATATTTTCTTCAATAATTATTTTTTATTTGTGTTATTTATGATTGTTAATTGCTTATAATGATTTACTATTGTTAATTAGTTTTACAATGTTTAAATGCGGATACTGTTACTACAATCACTGATTTTTATTTTTTTTACTATGCTTATCCTCTTCTTCCATCTCAGCTTCCAAAAGGTCTTTTTCTTCGCTAGATTCGGGAGGCTCTTCTTGAGTTTGGCTTTTAGTGTTTTCTTTGCCCTCTCCAGCAGGGTGCAAAATGCTGCCTACTCTCTCGTCAACAAGCTTTTCTTCTTCTGGGCTTAGCTCCATGCCATCTTCCTGAGGCTCTTCGGCTTCTGCCGGCTCTTTTTCTCCTATTGCTTTTTCACCTTCTTCTTTAAT
>Ga0209211_10010515_pt1 | contig 12037 bp, 7 predicted proteins | sample RifGroA2_FD_183992 | JGI IMG/M metagenome (GOLD analysis project Ga0209211, IMG submission 183992) | Groundwater microbial communities from Rifle, Colorado, USA - Groundwater A2 (SPAdes) (version 2) | ecosystem: Environmental > Aquatic > Deep subsurface > Groundwater | place: Rifle, Colorado... | reverse complement strand
CAAATTCCGGCACATAGATTTGTCGCCATAGCAGTAGTTTGACCGTTACACCAGATATAAGTATAATTAGAATTTCCGCCGCTTGTTGTTACAGTTGCTGTTCCGTCGCATAAACCGTTACACGAAACATTAGTTTGAGCCGAAATTAAAGCTGTCAGAACAGGTGGCTGTGTAATATCAACTGATGCTGTTGCTGTACATCCTAAATTATCTGTAACAGTAACAGTCCATGTTCCAACTGTTAAAGATGTACACGTAACATTAGTTTGAGCCGGTGCGGGGTCATTCCATAAATATGTATATGGTGATGTTCCTCCGGCTGCTGTGACGGTTGCGGTTCCATTGTTTCCTCCGTTACAACTTATATTTGTTTGAGTTATGCTAAGAACAATCTGATTAACAGTGATTAATAATGTATTGCTTATGCTCGTTTGAACACCTGAGGTAACTATTCTTCTATAATAAGTTGTAACAATTAAACCACCGGGTAAGTAATTCTGTTGATCATTGATACCAGGAACGGGATTCCAATTTAAGCTATCGGTACTGTATTGCCATTCATAAGTATAAATATTATTGCCACCTAAGGGTAATGTTCCTGTCAGAGTATCTGGTACTTGATTGTAACAAATAGTTTGATTGCTTTGAATAGTATTATCTGTGATAGAAATTTCTAAAAAACATTGAGAAGTAATTTGCACATTAGTTAGAATATCGCCATTAGTTCCTAAAGTACCTGCCCACTGTGAGCATCCAGAGTAAACAGTTCCGGCTATTCCCCCTGTAACATTATTAAAAACAGTTCCCGGTACACTACCGGGCATCATAATAACACCACCTCCACCACCTCCGCCCGAACCTCTACAAGTGCTACTACCTGAACCACTATAAGATGTATTACCGCCTTTACCACCTTTAGCTTGAGGCATTAAATTACCGGTAAACATCAATGCATCAATAGCAATACTACCTCCACCCCCACCCCCACCGGCACTTTCTAAATAAACAGTATTTAAAACATCTTCGCCATTTGCTAAAATATATTTGTTATTCCCAATAATTTGTCCGGTTAATATAATTACAATGCCTCCACCGTTTCCACCTTTAGTGGGATCGGCTGAATATACTTCCCACAAGCCGGCACCGCCACCACCGCCTAAAAACATTTTGGGATTAGCAACCGAAGAATATAAGTTTAAAGCTACTCCACCTTTCCCTCCAACGGGATATGACGGAGTGCAGTAACTGGCTTCTGCACCTCCGTAACCACCGGCTCCATAATTAGAACCTCCCCCACCCGCTGCATCAAATGTATGTCCGCCGCCACCTCCTGTTGCATTTTTACCACGCCCGCGTGCATAGTTGTTATCCCAAACTGTAATACCCTCGCCTTTAAGCCCTGCAGTATCAGAAGCGGAAACATTATAGTAATACTTAGTATATCCAGCAAAATCATAATCTGCACAATTTCCAATGTTATCATAGCTTGGCATAGCACCTCTGAAACCTTTTCCTGTAACATCAATATTTGCATTTAGAGTAAGAGTTCCTTGTACAATAAATGCAAGCACTCCTCCAGTAGAGCCATCCCAATTAGCAGCAGTTAGCACAGAATTTACAGTTGCATTTGTATAAGTTGGAACTTTAATAATTTGTACCAGTCCAGAATATGAATTAACCAGATTACATCTGAAATAAATTGTATGTGTTGAAATATTAATGTTGTCAATAATGTTGAATTCAAAATTTCCACAATTATTTAAATCTAAAATATTTCCATAAACATTGGTTTGACTATGGTCAATAATTGCTCCTTGCATTTGAATAATAAGAACAGTATCATTTACCTGAAAATTTGATGCATTGGGTACAAACAAAGAATTAGGTCCCATTACAGAACCTGCAACTTCATATAGATTAATAATTCCGGAAATATTTGTTTGTGAGCGTGTTGAATTAATAAACAAAGCAACTGAAAAGAAAACTAAAACGAGTTTTATATATAACTTGCAGTGTTTCATTTTAGAATATTATTATTGACCAAATTGTATCTGCTCAGCCACTTTATTTTGCCACTGATTACACCGATTTTCACAGATTTTAAGCTACCAAAGGTAGTTTTTTTGTGAAAATCCGTGTAATTCGTGGCAACAATCTTTTCTGCTGGGTAGTTACGCCAAATTTATATTTTTTATTTGCCATTGTCAAGTATTTTTTTTGTTAATTCAGTAAATTGAATCCCATCAAAATTACCTGAACTCATCATCAATAAAACTTTATTTCTATAATAAGACGAGGATAGGTAATCAATTAGTTGCCTCGAATCGGTAAAAACTTTTAAATTTTCTTTATCAAACGCGTTTACAATTTCGTTTGGTTCAACAGAGGCAAGTCTTTTCAGCTCAATTGTATGGTGATTATAATAAACAATTGCTTCGTCTGCCATTTCCATTGATTTATTGTATTGGGGTAAAAAATCTTTTTTTAGGCTGCTGTATGTATGAAGCTCGAGGCAGGCAATTAATTTTTTATCTGGAAATTGTTCTTTTACAGCATTAATAGTGGCTTTTACTTTTGATGGCGAATGTGCAAAATCGAGAAAAACAGTTGTTTGGTCGGTTTCTCCTAATTTTTGAAGACGTTTATTAGCTCCTTTAAATGTTGAAATTGCTTTATAAAATTGAGAATCAGCTATTCCAATTAATCTGCAAATTTCTAAAGCCCCGTTAATATTTTCCAAATTATGTTTACCAAAAATTTCCAACGAAACATTACCATTTTCTGTAATTAAAAAAATTTTACCATTTTCAGAAATAATATCATGTTCGCTGTATTTTATTGATTTAATGTCTTTTCTGATGTGTTTAGTAATTTTTTCGAGTTCATTATCATGTTGATACCAAATCAAAGAACCATTTTCTTCGAGCATATTAGCAAAAATTGCAAATTGTTCTACATAGTTTTCAAAAGTTGGGAAAACATTAATGTGGTCCCATGCTATTCCGCTAAGTAAGGCAATATGCGGATGATAAAGATGAAATTTTGGTCGTAAATCTGTTGGTGATGAAAGATACTCATCGCCTTCAATTACCATATATTTAGCATCTTCTGAAAGCGAAACCATTGTGTCAAAACCTTGTACTTGTGCACCAACCATGTAATCGAAATTAATTCCCGATTCTTTTAAAACATGCATAATCATTGATGTTATTGTGGTTTTACCATGACTGCCACCAATAACAATTCTTGTTTTATTTTTCGATTGCTCAAATAAATATTCGGGATACGAAAATATTTTCAATCCAAGTTCTTTTGCTTTTAAAAGCTCAGGATTATCGGAATGTGCATGCATTCCTAAAATAATTTCATCTATTTCGTTGGTAATTTTTTCGGGAAACCACCCTTGTTTTTCGGGTAATAAACCACAGGCAGCCAATCGTGATTTCGATGGCTCAAAAATCTCATCGTCGCTTCCGGTAATTTTATATCCTTTTTTATATAATGCAATTGCCAAATTGTGCATTGCACTTCCACCTATAGCAATAAAATGAACTCTCATTTGTAAATTATTTTAAACTTTAAAAATACGAATATTTAAAAAATAAATCCTATTTTATTGAACAATTGTTATATTTGCACAAACATTTATCTAGGTCTGTCCATAATGTCCGATTTTTTCGTTATGCCCCAGTACGCTTCGCTACGGGGTAAACTTGTTTTGAAAACAGTCATTTACATAAGTAAACTCCTTGGTTTTCAAAACTTCGCAAGCCTCAAACTCGAACATTATGAATCAGACACAGAGTTTATAGACAGACACTATCTATACTAAAACGGGATAAAATTATGTATTTTTATACAGGGAAAAAGGATATAAGGCATAGAGGTAAAAGGTATAAAGGCATAAGGAAGATCGGGTTATTCCCTATACCTTATACCCTTTACCTGAAACCCAATCCGATAGCCATCGGATGTAATAATTTATCCCGTACTAAAGTATATAAACAACCTTTTAACTATTAATTAAGTCTTTAAAAAAAATAAAATCATAATATGAAAAATAAAATTTTCTCATTGTTGTCAATTGCTGTTGTATTGACTTGGACAACATCGTGTTATAAGGACAAGTTGGATTTCAGCAAACTTTCAACAAATATTGATTGGAATCCAAATTTTGCTGTTCCTGCAGTACATTCATCGCTTACTATAAGAGATGTGCTAAGAGATTATGATACTACAAATTTGTTTGTTGAAGACCAAACCGGCTTTTTATATTTAATGTATCATAAGCAAGTTTTTTCGTTGCCTGCATCAGATTATGTAACATTACCCGACCAGTCGTTTTCCGATAATTTTACAGGAACAGATTTTATTGCACAGGGCTTTCCTGCAACTTCACCTGCTACCGTTACAAAAAATTATACACAATTAATGATACTTCAATTAACATCTGATAGTTTTGATAGTTTGGTTTTTAAAAATGGCACCTTTTCAATTGATGTTTCTTCAACATTCTTACATACCGGACTTTTAACTGTAACATTTCCAACAATCCGTAAAAATAATCTGCCTTATTCAGAAACTGTTAATATAAGTACCTCTACAGGAACTTTTACATATAATCAATCGTTTTATGATTTAGCAGATTACTCTGCAGATTTTACAAACCCTGGATTTAATCAATTACCTGTTAGTTTAAGTCTTACTTTGGTAAATAGTGGTAATCCTGTTTTGCCAACCAATCAGGTTTCAGTTAATATGTCAATTAACACTTTGCAATATAAAATTATTTATGGAAACATTGGGCAACGAAATATTCCAATTCAGGAAGATACTGTAAATGTTGAAATTTTTAATAACACTCTTCAAGGTAGCGTGTATTTTATGGACCCTAAATTCAGATTATTTGTCAGCAATTCTTTTGGAGTTCCGTTTAATGCTACATTTAGCGATTTTAAAATCTATTCGTCGGTTTCTAATCAATACGTAACATACCCATTTCCATCAGCTTACAATCCTCTTTTAGTAGCAGCACCAACAACTGTGGGGCAACAGCCGGTAGTTACTCCAATAATACTTGACACAACCACTTTCCCTAACATCAGAACTATTGTTTCTGAAAATCCAAGATATGTGCACGTTACTACAAACGCACAATCTAATCCAACCGGCTCAACTCAGTATAATTTTATACAGGATACAAGTCGGTTGGCAGTTGATTTAGAAGTTGAGCTTCCACTATGGGGACGTGCATCATGGTGGATATTACAGGATACTTTAGATTTTAATTTTTCTGATTATTATAAAGATTCTACTATTGATTTGCATAATGTTGAATGGGTAAAATTTCGTCTGAATATTTTAAACGGTATGCCAACCGAAGCTGGCGTTCAGATTTATCTGACTGATACCTTATATAATATAATTGATTCAATTTTTACACCACAAAATATGGGAATTATTGCAAGTGGTATTTTAGGAGGTACCGGAAAAGTTATTGCCCCAACACGTAAAATTTCCGATGTAATGTATTACGGTAGTCGCCTTGCAAATCTGCAAAATGTTAAAAAAGCACTTGTTAGAGGTTCTGTGCACACTTCTAATATGGGTGCTACAATTGTTCGCTTTTATTCCGAATACGCTATTGACGTTAAAATGGGCGTACAGGTTCAGGCAAAAATTAATACAAATACTGATTTTTAAAAAGGAGGAAACGTGATGAAAGCTATAAAAAAATATTTATTATCAGTTTTATTTTTTTTAAGTGCAACAATAGTTTTTGCACAACAAAATCAAACACTTTATTTTATGCACCGCATTCCACAATCGAATTTATTAAATCCTGCAATTCAGAATGAATGTAAACTCTATTTGAGCGGAATGATATTGCCAGTTGTTGGACAAGTTTTAACACCAATTCATTTTAATTACAATAATAATGGGTTTGCACTAAATAATTTTATTTACCAAGGGACAGGTCAAATGGCAGATTCAACTGTTACAGCATTTAATGTTACCGAAGATCCATATAAATTTATTAATCGCTTACGAAAAGTAAATTATTTATCTATAGAAACAGATATTAATTTACTATCAGCCGGCTATCGTTGGAAACAATGGTATTTTACTTTTAATTTAACCGAAAAACTTGATGTTCAGGCAAGTTTTCCAAAAGATTTAGTAACATTAGTGTGGGAAGGAAACGGGAAATCGTTTTTAGGTAAAGAAGCCGTTTTAAGTTATATGGGTGCTGGTGTAAATTGGTACAGGGAATGGGCACTTGGTGCTTCAAAAACAATAGGTAATAAATGGACTGTTGGAGGTCGTGGAAAATTATTATTTGGTAAAGAAAATTTATGGTTCAAAAGTCAGCAACTAACTTGGAAAACTGATGAAGAAGACTATTCTTATACTTTTAAGGCAAATTGGGAAGTTCAATCTTCAAACCATTTTATTGATATAACAAAGTTACAAATGGATTATTTAAACGATTCGTTAATGTACGAAGACACCACTTTTGACCCTAATGCAAAAGATATAATTATGGAAAACAGAAATCCCGGTGCTGCAATTGATTTAGGATTTAAGTATGTGATAAATAATAAAATAAATATGTATGGAAGTATTCTTGATTTAGGTTTTATTCACTATAAAAACAATGTAAATGGAGTAAAAGCTGCCGGTGAATTATATTTCGACGGCTGGGATATTAAACCATACTTTAACAAAAATGACTCTGTATCAGAAGCTCAAACAGACCAGTTCGTAGATTCTGTTATTAAAATTTTTGAACCAACTTTAAATAGTAACGCATATAATTATTGGCTTGCTCCAAAAATGTATCTCGGTGGCACTTATACTTTAAACGAAAAAATTAATTTTGGCATATTGTTTCGTGGTGATATTTTCTTAAAAAGATTGCACGGTGGTATAACATTAAGCGCTAATGCCAACTTAAAAAAATGGTTTATGGGAACTTTAAGCTATACTATTGAAAATAATTCGTTTAAACAGGTTGGTGCAGGGGTTTTATTTAAAATTCCATGGTTTCAGTTTTATGTTGTTACAGATAATGTTTTTGGATTTATTTGGCCAGAAGCATCAAGAAATGTGAATTTTCGTTTAGGAATAAATATGCTCTTTGGTTGCGATAAAAAAAATACAAGTACGTTGGTTGAGTAAACATTTTCTATAAATATCTTAATCTAGTGTCTAACTGCATAAATAATCTATACGGGACTTCTAAAAATTGCTTTTTCTTTGTTGGACTTCAATTTTAAAATTACTCACATATTAATTGTTTTTTAAAAGTGTTCGTGAGATCGCTTCGCTAAGTTCTCATTTACAACAGTAAACTCCGGTTTTAAAATCTCGTCCGCCTCGAAAAATCTAATTTTTAGAACCCCTCTATATTATTAAAACATACAACACTTAACAAAAAATGATAAATTTTTAAGTATGAACACGAATAAAGGAATTGAAAGAAACGCTTATTGCTTTAAAAATAATTAGTCGAACCTTAAAAACCCTTTTTAAAAATAAAGTCATTGGTAATTTTAATTTAGATTTTTTTTATTTTTCTTTTTTCACCACCAAAAAAGAAACAAAAAACCCTCCACGAAGTCCAACTCCAATTTTTTAACTAATTCTAAATAAATAACTTAATAGATGGAATAGCTTTGTTGTAACACCGTGTATAATTAGCCCAAAAATTGTAGTTCGCACACTTCGTGGACAGCCCACCGCACCGCTTCGATTAAAAAGTATAGAAAATAATTAACCTTTTTACATTTAAGAAACTATTAAAATATACAAGGTTTTAACAAGTTTACTAATATTTCTTGCAAATAAAAATGGATTATTATTAACTTAAATACTTAATAATTAATGCGTTTAATACTTTTTAAGGGACGACTAATTAGCAGAAAACCACTTGTTAATAACATAACAAAAGATGATAAAGCAATAACTGAATATAAAGAGTTGATTTCAATTTTTGTAAAAAGCATAGAAACTGCATGTAAAAACAAATTAGGGAAAAACACATAGTCATCTCTTGTTTTATGTTAAATGTTTTATGTTAAATGTTTTATGTTTTTATGTTAGATGTTTTATGTTATTTATTTTTAATATAGATTACTATTGCAAGATAACAATAGTACTATGAATTAGTATTAATAGAAAACAAAATTTATATCTTTGCAAAAATTAACTTGTGGTTCGTATCCTCACGAAACAAATTTTAACAATTAACACAGAAATATTTTACATTTAGACAAATAAGAATGAATTTTACAGAATTTGGCCTCGACCAACGACTTTTAGAAGGAATTGACGCATTTGGTTACGAAACCCCAACACCTATTCAGGAAAAAGTAATTCCTGTTATTTTAAACGGCAATGATTTAATTGCCTCTGCACAAACCGGTACTGGGAAAACCGCTGCATTTTTATTGCCATTAATAAATAAAATAATTTCCGAAGAGCAGGATAACGATATTAAAGCATTAATAATTGTTCCAACCCGTGAGTTAGCGGTTCAGATTGAGCAACACATGGAAGGCATTGCATATTTTGCTCATATAGGGTCAATTTCAGTTTATGGTGGTGGCGACGGAGTAGCTTTTTCACGCGAACAATTTGCACTAAAACAAGGTACAGAAATAGTAATTTGCACTCCCGGAAGAATGATTTCTCATTTGAATATGGGCGATGTTAATATCTCAGAATTAAAATATTTAGTACTCGATGAAGCTGACAGAATGTTAGACATGGGCTTTAATGATGATATAATGAAGATAATATCTTTTCTTCCCAAAGAAAGACAAACATTACTTTTTTCTGCTACAATGCCAACTAAAATAAGACAAATTGCACGCAAAATTTTAATTAATCCTATTGAAATAAATATTGCACTTGCAAAACCACCGGAAAAAATTAAACAGGAAGCATACATAGTTTATAATTCACAAAAAATACCACTTGTCAGCCATATTTTAAGTGAAAAGAAATTAAGAAGTGTATTAGTGTTTTGTTCAACTAAACAAGGTGTAAAAGATTTAACGAGAGAGTTGAAAAGGGCAAGATTTTCTGTTTCCGAAATTCATTCCGACCTCGAACAAAGTGAACGGGAAAAAGTTTTGTTAAATTTTAAAAACAGAACGCTTAACATATTAGTTGCTACCGATATTCTTTCGCGTGGAATAGATATTGAAGACATTGACCTTGTTATAAATTACGATGTACCTAATGATGGCGAAGATTACGTTCATCGTATTGGACGAACAGCACGTGCAGAAAATAATGGAATAGCTATAACATTAATCAGTGAAAAAGAACAAGGTAAATTTTCTGAAATCGAAAGTTTATTAGGTAAAGAGGTCTCAAAGATGATAGTACCTGCAAGGTTCGGTAAAACGCCAAAGTATAATCCACAAAAAAATAAACAAACTAATAACCATAGAAACTTTAGTAAGAACAAAAGGAATTATAGGTGGTAATCGGTAATTATACTTAATCATTCATAATTTAATAATACATTGGCACATTGTTATTACGTCAAATGAAAATTCGATTTGTAAATTAGGAATAAAATTATAATTGTTGTGAATAAAATGAATGAGTTAAAGATAAATCAACAAGTAATTCCTACTAATTGGAACAAAAGAGAAATATTGCGGAATAAAGGTCAATTTTGGACACCCGATTGGGTAACCATGCCAATGGTAGAATATGTTACAAAAGACTCTGATTTAATCTTTGACCCTGCAACTGGAACAGGCGCATTTTTGCAAGCGATTCTATTACTAAATAAAACTTGTAAATACTACGGAACTGATATTGACGAAAATGTTTTAAAAAGCATTATTTATAATAATCCTATTGCAACGGTTGAAAAAAAAGATTTTATAAAGAACCCACCAAACCGAAAATTCGACGCAATAATAGCCAATCCACCTTATATTCGACATCATAGAATTGACGAACAAACAAAAGAATTATTAAGACAATTAACCACTAAAATAATTGGCTCAACTATTGACGGTCGTGCAGGTTATCACATCTATTTTTTATTGCAGGCACTAAATTTATTGACCAAAAACGGTAGATTGGCATTTATTATGCCCGCCGATACTTGCGAAGGCGTATTTTCCAAAAAATTATGGAATTGGATAGGAAAAAATTACTTGATTGAGAGTGTTATAACATTTTCAGAAAATGCGGCACCGTTCCCCGAAATAGATACCAATGCTATAATATTCTTAATAAAAAATCAAAAACCAATTAATAAATTATTTTGGATTAAAGTAAACGAAGTTGGTAATGAATTGTTACAATTTATTCAATCGGATTTTACAAACACTGACTTACCTACTATTGATATAATTGAACGAGAGTTGAGTGAAGCCCTGCAAACAGGGTTATCAAGACCACCGCATCAGGAACTAATTTCGCCTTATAAATTATCCGACTTCGCAACAGTTATGCGTGGTATTGCAACTGGTGCAAATGATTTTTTTTTTTTAACAAATCAACAAATAGAAGAATTAAATTTACCAAAAGAATATTTTAGATTAACATTAGGACGCACAAGAGATGTAGAAAACGATATTTTAACAACAAAAGAAATAATTGAATTAGACAGAAAGGGACGACCTACTATGTTACTCTACATTGATAAGCCCAAAAATAATTTACCAAAACAATTAATGGATTACATAAAAGAAGGAGAGAAATTGGAATTGAATAAACGTGCTTTAATTAAATCACGAAACCCATGGTACAAGACAGAAAAAAGAGAAATACCTGAAATGTTATTTGCATATCTTGGCAGGCGTGATATTCGTTTTATTAAAAATGAAGTAGGCGTTTTGCCTCTTCACTGTTTACATTGTGTTTATACTAACTCAAAAGATAAACAAGAGATAAATAACTTGTGGACTGTTTTAAATCATCCCGAAACTCTTGAAAATTTGAAATATGTAAGCAAAAGTTATGGTTCCGGAGCTTTAAAAGCAGAGCCACAATCTTTAAAAGATTTACCTATTCCTGAAAAGTTTGTAAAAAAATATAATTTAACAATAAGAAAAAAGCAGATTTACAATACATTATTTTGAAAAAAGTTTTTAAAACTCAACTATTAAATCGCTTGTCGTTCTATTGCTTTGTTATAATATTTTAGAAGTTTAACATCCATTTTCTCAATTGTTCTTGAGTATGATTTTTCACAAAAAGCATAGTAAAGTGCAAGTGGAATAAATATCATTTGACCCGGACTTTCCTTTATTGTTTTAAATATTGCTCTGGTATAATAAGGAAATGGTTTATTTAATTGAATAAAATTTTGGTCTTTTATTATCAATGCATAAATATCAATATTTGATGAGGAAGAATAATAATGCTCAGTTTTTTTAACGCTAAAATCACTATTTGGCTCGTAAGAATAATGCGAAAAATATATCATTGTATCGGGTTCTAATGTTCCAAATTCTGCAATAAAAATTGGCTTTTTTGAATCAATAACAATTGTGCTGTCTATTAACAAACTATCGTTTAAAAAAATATTACTAAATTTATTTTCCTGAATATTTTTCGATTTATTGCTATAAAAAAAAGCTGTTTTACAAAACTTAAATCGGTTTTTAAATGTTGCTACAATAGCTTTATTTTCAATATATTGCTTTGTTTTAATTTTATTTGCTTTTTCAATTTTCCCCATTTCAATTAAAGCATTTATTTTATTTTCAGAAGTTTTTAATCTTATTAATAAAATTCCATTTTTAAGTTGTTGAATTTGCTCTTTTGATTTTCTTTTTTTAATTTTTCTGTAACTCTCTTTTTGTTTTTTAACAGTATTTTCATGATTTATTTTTTTATTTACAGTGTTTTTGTTTTCTTGGGAATAGCTTAGTAAGATTTTCAAAATAACTTCCCCCAAAAGCACTTTATTAATTGAGGCATAATGAGGCAATTTTATTAACATCACAATATTAATAAAAAAAGGAATACAGTAGAAAATATATATCAACAAGTATTT
>Ga0209211_10010514_pt1 | contig 12038 bp, 14 predicted proteins | sample RifGroA2_FD_183992 | JGI IMG/M metagenome (GOLD analysis project Ga0209211, IMG submission 183992) | Groundwater microbial communities from Rifle, Colorado, USA - Groundwater A2 (SPAdes) (version 2) | ecosystem: Environmental > Aquatic > Deep subsurface > Groundwater | place: Rifle, Colorado... | reverse complement strand
TATACAGATTATCTCATATGTTTTCACTATTATCACCTCCCCCCGGGTTTAATAGCCCACAATATGGCAGAAATTGAGGACTTAGAGCCCTTTTTTTTTCTACCTTTATGAGCAGGGAGTAAACTCTTGAGTTAAAACTCTTCGTTCATCCTCCTCTTATTGAATTCATTCATAGCATTTATTATGCCTTTAATCAATAAAGTTTCTACTGCCGTCTTTGCTCTGATTAAAAGAGGCTGAACCCATTCCTGATCCTTTTTATCAAAAGACGAAAGGACATAGTCAACCACATCTTCTTTGGATTCCGGCCTTCCTATACCAAGCCTTATTCTTATAAAATTATCAGTTTGTAATAGGTTGATCATTGATCTTAACCCATTATGTCCGCCATCCCCGCCTCTCTCTTTTATTTTTAAAATCCCCTTTTCCAAGTCAATATCATCATGGACAACAATGAGTTCTTTTGGGGTAAGGGAGAAATCGTGGAGCAATTTCTTTACTGCCTCACCGCTGTTATTTACATATGTAAGCGGTTTTGCTAAAATCACATCATAAAGCTTAATCTTTCCTGTTCCTATTTGCGAAAAAAACTTCTTTTTACTGATTTTTATCCCGCAGGCATTCCCTATAACATCAACAGCTCTGAATCCTATGTTATGCCGTGTATCCTTATACCCAGAACCCGGGTTTCCTAACCCTACTATTAATTTCACAAATTTAACTATTAAATAAAACTATATATCTCACTTTTTCCCCTTGGGAGCTTTTTCTTCAGCAGCAGGGGCGGCAGCTTTAGGTGCAGCTTTTCCTTCTTCTTCTTTACCTTCTTCTTTTGCAGCTTCAGCAGGAACTCCTTCAACAGGAACCTCTTCCTTTACTTCAGCCTCTACATGAGGCGGCGTTACAGAAACAATGGGAACGTCGGAATCATCAAGGATTCTCATTCCCTCCCCTACTACTAAATCCTTCACATGGATTGTATCGTTTATATTCAGGTTTGAAATGTCCACCTTTATGTTTTCAGGCAATGATAATGGAAGACATTCTATTTCAATCTCCCTGTTAATAAAATTTAAAACCCCGCCTGCTTCTACTATTCCCTTTGCCTTTCCAGTTAAAACTACCTCAACCTTGACCTTTAACTTTTTAGTTATATCTATATGATGAAAATCCACATGAAGCATTTTTCCGGATACAGGATCGTGCTGAATCTCTTTTAAAAGGACATGGGGTTTAATACCTCCAGTACCTCCGTTGTCAAATTCAAGGATCATTACCGGATGTTCCGAAGGATTTTTCTGAAGTATTTTCTCAAGGTCTTTTTGGTTCAGTACAAGAGGAACAGAATCTTCCCCTTTTCCATAAAAAACCCCGGGGATAAAACCCTGCCTTCTGAATCTTCTTGATGATCCCTTTCCCTTCTGCTCACGTTTTTTAACCTTTAAGTTTTCTATTTCCATTCCTATTGTTCCTCCTAAACAAACAGGGAGCTGACTGAGCTCTCTGTATGGATATTTTTAATTGCCTCAGCCAAGAGCTTTGCAATCGAGAGTATAACTATCTTTTTTATTCTCTTTGGTTCATCAATGTATATTGTATTTGTTACAATTACTTCCTCCAGAGCAGAATTATTTATTCTCTCAACAGCAGGACCTGATAACACAGCATGGGTACAGCTTGCAAATACCCTTTTTGCTCCGTTTTTCTTTAATGCCTCTACTGCCTGGACCAAGGTGCCCGCAGTATCTATGATGTCATCAACAACAATGACACCCCTGTCCTTTACATCTCCGATAATATTCATAACCTTTGCTACATTTGGCCCCTCTCTTCTTTTATCAATAATAGCCAGAGTCGCATTTATTCTTTTTGCTATAGCCCTTGCCCGCTCCACTCCTCCGGCATCCGGCGAGATTACAACAAAGTCTTTAAAATCTTTTTTCTGGAGGTAATCAACTAACACCGGTGCTGCATAGAGATGATCCACAGGGATATCAAAAAAACCCTGGATCTGGCCGGCATGGAGGTCAATTGTCAAAAGTCGATTTGATCCTGCTGCTTCAAGTAAATCAGCCACAAGTTTTGCCGTAATAGGAACCCTCGGCTGAACCTTTCTGTCCTGCCTTGCATAGCAATAGTATGGCATAACAGCTGTAATCCTTTTGGCAGAGGCTCTTTTAAAAGCATCGATCATTATGAGGAGCTCCATCAGATTCTGGTTCACAGGATTCGAAACAGACTGAATGACGAAGACATCTTTCCCCCTAACATTTTCATTTATCTGCACTAAAATCTCACCATCACTAAAATGGGATATCTCTGCATCTCCCAGTGGAATATTCAAGTCGCTGCAGATCTCATGAGCTAAGGGCTTATTAGCATTACCTGAAAATATCTTTAACCCGTTAATCATCTATTCTCCTTAAACTGTACCAATGCTGGCAGGAATAACTCGGGGGCAGGGACTCGAACCCCAATCAAGGGCTCCAAAGGCCCTTGTCCTGCCATTAGACGACCCCCGAAAACTTCTTAATATAAATTAAAGTATTAGTATTTAGAATTTTTTACCTTATAACCAAAATAGTTCACCTATCTGTTTTCACATTATGTACTTCTTTTCTCAAAATTTCTTTATTATATTCTTCGATGACTTTGTCCTCAATTCTTTTTCTTGTCTCATTGTCAAGGGGATGGGCAAGGTCCTTAAATCTCCCGTCCTTCCGCTTACGACTTGGCATAGCTACAAAAAGGCCGGTTTTGCCATTAATCACTTTGAGGTCTCTGATGACAAAGCAGTCATCAAAAATTATGGTTACATATGCCTTTAGCTTCTCTTCTTCTACAGTGAAAACTCTTACCTCAGTAACTTCCATGGGAAAACTCCCCTAAAAAAATATTGTGATTAATTAAAGTTAAACCCTTCTTTTATATGAATGGCCCTAAAGGATTAGCGTTTATTTATTATGTAATATTTTCCTACTCCTTTGGTACCTCTTTCGTTTTCAGAAATTCTACCAAAAAATTATAAATTTTTAACTAAAAAAATATCTCCTAAGGCTTTCCCTTTTAATGCAGAGTAAGCACTCTCAGCAGCTCTCTTAGAAGAAAAAACTCCAAAGACAGAAGAGCCACTCCCTGCCATCAGAGCATTTAATGCGCCGGCTTCTATAAATAATTTTTTAATTTCAGATAATACTGGAAACTTTTGTAAAGTCACACTTTCCAGATCATTACTGAGATACTTGCTCCAGGCATCAGGGTTTCTGCCCTCTTTCAATAAGGAAGTCAATTTCTTAATATTTTTATTCTTTTTTGTCAACGCCAAATTAAGGTTTTTATAGACCCAGGCAGTTGAAACTGGAAACCCTGGATTTATTATGACTAACCAAAAACGCCTCTTAATCTTTACTGGGTAGATATCTTCTCCAATTCCTTTAGCCAGGGCAGGCTTTCCGTATATAAAAAAGGGAACATCTGCTCCAAGTTTTGCCCCAAGCTCAATCAAGCGATTTAAAGAAAGATTTATCCCCCAGAGTTTATTTAAAGCCAGGAGAGTTGATGCCCCGTTACTGCTACCCCCGCCTAAGCCTGCAGATATTGGTATATTTTTCTTTAAACTGATTATGACTCCTCTTTTCTTTCCCATTTCATTCCAAAGAAGTCTAACAGCCTTATTTATTATATTTCTACCATTTAGAGGTAGCTTTTTATTATTACAAAGGATTTTTATCTTATCACCTTCAATGCTCTGAATTTCCAAATAGTCACAGAGAGAAACCGGAATCATTATTGTCTCCAGATTATGATAATCATCTTCCCTCTTTGAAATAACATTTAGAGCCAGATTAACCTTAGCAGGAGATTTTATGATTATGCTTTTTTCCCCTGAAAATTCCTTTAGCGGGGTTAGAAAACCCCGCCTAATCGACCTGCCTGCCGGCAGGCAGGTAGGCGGAACATTCTTGTCCCGCTTATTTTTAAGTCTATGTCGCATGAAAAATTTCTCTTAAAATTCTTTCAACTCCCATTACCCCTCTTTGCTATAGGCTGTGTCACAACTCATGTTTTAATGGTAGCCTGCACTAAGCTCATTGATATTAAAAGAATTTTATCCACAACCTAAAGGTTGTGGATACATTATGACACAGTCTGCTAAAGAGAGGGATTTATCAATTCCCCCTTTGCAAAAGGGGGATACAGGAGGATTTTTTTACCCTTTGTTTTTTCTTTAGTCACTAATGTCCTCAATAATCCTATTCTGAATAAATTACTTTAAAGCCTGAAGGATTTTGGAAATTAAATAACGACTGATCTGCTTCACCATTGAGCAAAATGTCTTTAAAATTTATTTTAACTAATATGTTTTTCAGGAAATAATGACACTCTATTCTGCCGGGCAATGGGTAGTTATCAATATTGAGGAAATCTGAATAATCCACTTCATAAAGGATCTTACCGCTTTGGTCAGATGCCTCAACCTTTAATGGAATAAGGCGGACCTGCTCAATCCAGTATTTCTTAATTAAATATTTATTATTAGATGTATCACCAGAATTTTGGTACAGGGTCAGGATATAAAGGTTATTATCTTTATCAAATTGAAGCATATGGTGTTCAGTTTTTTCAAATGAGATATTTCCTGTCATAATTTCAACAAGTTCATGAGGAACAATAGGTAATCCTAATAGTTTTTCTGAAGCTTGCTCTGATATAGGGGAGACCGTGAGGGAAGAATTTTTAAGATCTGTTTTATATATGTTTTCCCCATCACTTGTAATCAATGCTAACGGCTGGTTTAAGGGATTGAGAATTTCAAACCTGAAAAGATCAGGGGTCTTTAGCACAACTACCGCATTGAAAGAATTCCCCTTTTTACCTGCCTTTAAATTTATATGGGCTATCCCCTTTAAACTACCGAAAGATTTAAACCTTCCCGCCAAAGACTCGTCAAGAATGGATGGATTACCGAGTGTCTCTAAGTTTCTTGATTCTTTTAGCCGGGGTTTAAAATAAGAACAACCACCTAAAAGAAGTGTAGAATAGAAAGAAAAGAGAGAAAAGATGATTATCACTGATGTTTTGGTTCCCAAAGCTCTCATTTCTAATGCCAAGAAGAAAAGATATATTTTTAGATTTAACAGGGAATTTATATTTTAATATATTTCAGGCTATATCTGTTGTCTGTTTTTGTCAAGGGATATAGGAACCGTGGTTAGCTGTAAGCTATAAGCTGGGAGTCATTAAGGAAAGGATTAAAGGAGGATCGAGATAGTGTAGAATCCCCCTCTTTAAAAAAGGAAGGATGGATTTGATTTTTCATTGACCTAAAACTTCCTAAAACTTCCATTTGACATAAGGACTTTCAAAGTATATAAAAATTTTAATGGATAAATTTATAATTCTATTCACATCAGGCTGTTATCTTGGTTATTCTCCCATAGTGTCCGGCACTGTTGGCACATTAGGGGGAGTCGTTTTATACCTCTTACTCAACAGATACGTCCAGGTCCCTTCTTATGCAGTAATCACAGTCGTCATTTTCATTTTAGGTATACCTGCTTCTACAAAAGCAGAGGTTATCTATGGCAAAAAGGACAGCGGCGAAATAATAATAGATGAGGTTGTAGGGTTCATGGTTACAATGCTGGCAATTCCGCTTAGCTGGAAATACCTGGTTACTGGTTTTATCCTCTTTAGGGCGCTTGATGTAATCAAACCCTTTCCAATTAGAAGGCTTGAAGCTTTTGATGGCGGCTTTGGCGTCATGGCAGATGATTTTATAGCAGGAATCTACAGCAATTTAATAATGCATGGAATAGTCTATTTTTGGTAAAAAATTATCTTCCTCTATTTCAAACCTCAGCTCCTGTAAATAAACCTTCCATCAATCTTATATTTTGTTAAGTCAAATATCAAAGATAATTCTTTAATTTTATTTTTGCATTTTTCTTGATTTGACATTTAGGCTTTGATAATTAACTTAAGCGGAAACAGACTGTGCCACGACTCATGTTTTAATGGTAGCCACAGGCTTCCTGCCTGCCGGCAGGTAGGTAGCCTGCGCTAAGCTCATTGATGTTAAAAGAATTTTATTCGCAACCTAAAGGTTGCGGCTACATTGTTACACAGTCTGAAGGGTTTGAGGGTTCAAGTTGGAAACAGTTTAAACGGTTCAAACTGTTTAAACCGTTTTTTTAACAATTGAACCTTTTTAGGAAGGAATTTAAGGAAGATGTTAAAGAACCTTATTAGCGAAATAAGAAATTTTGAAGGAATTAAAAGGAAAAGCAGCGTTAAAATTGCCGGAGATATTCTTAAAAACGTTCAGAGCTTTGGAAGCACAGTTGTTGGCATCGGAGATGATGCAGCAGTTCTGAAAAATCAGGATGGCTACCTTCTCTTTTCTGTAGATGGTGTTTTACCAGCACTGGTAAGAGAAGAACCTTATGCTGCTGGCAAGGCCTCTGTAATGGTTAATGTCAATGATATGTATGCAGGAAATACTAAAAGGGATTGCAAAGGGATGTGAAAAGTTTAAAGTTCCTATGGTAGGCGGACACATCCACCCTGATTCAGAAGAAGACTCTCTCACAGTTGCAATAGTGGGTACGGCAAAGCACCTTTTGCTAAGCACTACTGCAAAGCCGGGCCAGAAATTGATTTTTGCTGTAGATTTAAAAGGCAGGTCTGGATGCAGGACTGTGAGAAGCTGGGATTCAAGCTCAGGCAAATCTTCGGAAGAAGTGCTGGAGCGGCTTGAAACATTGTGTCTTATTGCTGAAAAAGGATTTTCCAATACAGCTAAAGATGTGAGCATGGGAGGTATACTGGGAACAATTGCCATTCTGCTTGAAAGCTCAGGGGTTGGAGGGGATATTTATCTTGATGATATTCCAAAGCCTCAGGAGCTTGGGATGATTGACTGGTTAAAGGCGTTTTTGTCTTTTGGTTTTGTCCTGAGTGCTGACCTCAAGGAAGCAGGCGAGATACTGAAGATATTTGAAGAAAAAAATATAGCAGCAAGCATTATAGGTGAGGTAAGAAAGAATAAAGTTGTAGACCTGGTATGGGGAAAGGAACGAGGAGTCCTTTTTGATTTTAACAAAGAAGCGATTATAGGATAAGTTAATGAGCAGTTTGGATAGCTTACTTTCTTTTATAATCCAGAATGAAAATATTTTTGGCTACAGTATACTTTTTGTAAGTTCAATAATCGAGTATATTTTTCCTCCTTTCCCGGGCGACACTGTTACTCTTTTTGGAGCTTTCCTGGTGGCTGCAAGGGGCTGGAATTTTTACTGGGTATTTTCTACAGCCACTCTGGGGTCAGTAGTTGGTTCATCAATAGATTATTTCATAGGACACAGGATCAGGATAGGTGTTGCTAATAATACAGGGTTAGGTAAAGGGATTAATAGCAGATTTACAAGGTTCTTAACAAAGGAGAGAGTTGATTATATAAAAAATAAGATAGATAGGTACGGACCAGCCTACATCATGCTTAACCGATTTATGCCCGGCATAAGAGCGTTTTTTTTCTTTGCAGCAGGCGCTGCCGGGATGAACTTTTTAAAAGTAACTTTTTATAATTTAATAAGTGTCATAGTCTGGAACTTAATTATCATTTCTGTTGGAATTTTTATAGGCTCCAATTGGCCGAGGCTTTTTTCAATCTTTGAAGCTTATTCTAAAATAATTGCTGCCCTGATTGTACTTGTCGTTGCTTTTTTATTAGTGAAGTTTTTATTTTTTAAAAAAGCAAAGGAGAATTGATAGCCATACTTCTTTCTTGTATCCTTTTATTAATTACTATATATTAAAATCGATAATTTGAACGAGAGAGGATGGGGTAATAAAATTGAAACTTAAAGAAAGGTTTTTGAAAATTGCAGAGGATTTTTCTGTGGAATTAATTTTTTTATTTGGTTCACAGAAAGAAAAAGGCTATTCCCTCTTAAAGGGCGAAAAGATAAGGGATACTGACCCTCTTGCAGACTTAGATGTTGGAGTAGTGTTCAAAAAAGGTGCCTTTCCTAAAAAACCTTACAAAAATTTTGGTTCCCTTTATTTTGAATTTGCTGAAATCTTTTCTCCCCTTAAGATTGACCTGGTTTTCCTCCAGGAGACTGAGTCTGTTTTACAGTTTGAGGCAATTAAAGGTATATGTGTTTTTAAAAAGAGCAGGGAGGCTTTGGATGATTATATAGAGAGGGTGCTAAAATTTGCTGCCGACTGGAAGGTTATGAGGGATAGAATAGATAACGAGTTTTTAGGATTGGGAGCAAGATATGATAAATAAATCCATGGTGGTGAAACGACTGGCATTTATAGAGGATGCGTTAAAAGAGATGAAATCTTTTATTGCAAAGAAAAAATAGTATCACCATAAGAGCATTTCCACATTAAATAGATTCATAAGATATTTTAAAAGCCAATTTTTCCATAAAATTCCAGTTGTGCTGTTTTTTCTTGCTAAAATCCTTCCTATAATGTAAAAAAAGTTTCACTTCGCATTAGGTTTTTATAAAACCTACTGAGTTGTTCGGCTCAAAAATAATAAAATAAGGAGCTCCCCTCACCTTAATCCTCTCCCCCAAGGGGAGAGGGTAGGGGGAGGGGGAATTTTTAGATGAAAAGGGAAGAGATAATAGAAATTTCTAATCAGTATATTATGAACACCTATTCGAGGATGCCTCTTGTTTTCGAAAAGGGCAGGGGGGCGTATCTCTGGGATTTTGACGGGAAGAAGTATCTCGACTTTGTTACCGGTATTGCAGTGAATAACCTCGGTCACTGCCATCCCAAAGTTGTCGAGACAATAAAAAGGGAATCAGAGAAGCTGATTCATGTATCGAATCTTTACTTCATAGCCTCTCAGGCTCTGCTTGGCAAAAAGCTTGTGGAGTCTTCCCTTGTTGACGGCAGGGCATTTTTCTGCAACAGCGGGGCCGAGGCAAATGAGGCCGCCATAAAACTTGTGAGGAAATATTCAAAGGAGAAATTTAAAAGTAATGACCGGTATGAAATAATTACAATGGAGAACTCATTCCACGGCCGGACAATTACAACAATCACTGCAACAGGACAGGAAAAATTCCGGAAAGGGTTTGAGCCTCTTGTTCAGGGTTTTAAATATGTCTCTTATAACAATACGGACGCTCTTAAAAAGGCTGTCTCAGATAAAACTTGCGCTGTAATGGTTGAGCCAATCCAGGGAGAAGGAGGGGTTAATGTACCAGGTGAGAAATATCTTGAAGAAGTGAGAAAGCTGTGTGATGAAAAGGGTCTGGTGCTAATCCTTGATGAGGTACAGACCGGTATGGGGAGAACAGGGAAATTATTAGGTTTTCAACATACCAGCATTAAACCTGACATATTCACTCTTGCAAAAGGACTTGGTGGAGGAATTCCAATAGGTGCTATGGTTGCTAAAAATGAGATAGCTGACTTCTTTACTCCGGGTTCACATGCCTCCACATTTGGAGGAAATCCTTTTGTTTGTTCAGTTGCACTGACAGTGCTTGAGGTTATCGAGAAGGAGGGGATTTTAAAAAACTGCGAAGAGATGGGGGAGTATCTGACAAAGAAATTAAAGGGACTTGCAAAGGGATTTAAGTTCATAAAAGAGGTAAGAGGGAAAGGCCTCCTTATAGGTATGGAGCTTACTATAGATGGGAAAAATGTTGTGAATAGCTGCATTGAAAGGGGGTTGCTCATTAACTGCACGATGAATAACATTTTGCGTTTCCTCCCTCCCTTGGTAATAAGTAAGAACGAAGTTGATGAGGCAGTAGAAGTTTTGGGAAAAGCATTAGTAGAGGTTTCAGAAAAGAGCTGACTTTTTTTGAAACCTACTAATAGCTTATAGCAATTTGATTTTTATGAAATAAGAAAGGGCGACTAAAGTCGCCCCTATCCGGGTAAGGGTAGGTTTTAGAAGAGATTTAAGAGTAGAGTTAAATCTTTATCTGAAATCTGGTATTAACTTATAGCTTAAAGCTTACAGCTTATAGCTGTTCAAATGGTGAGAATTTAAATGAAAAGAAAAGATCTTCTGTCAATTTACTCTTTAACTCCTGATGAGATAAGGGAGCTTCTTGACAGAACAAAGTTATTAAAAAAATGGCTGAAGGAGAATGTTTCCCATAAGCCTTTAGATGGGAAGACCCTGGGGATGATATTCCATAAACCTTCTACAAGGACCAGGGTCACTTTTGAAGTGGGAATGTATCAGCTTGGAGGACAGGCGCTTTTCTTAAGCGGAGCAGAAATCCAGCTTGGCAGGGGAGAAACGGTCTCAGATACTGCTCTTGTTCTTTCAAGATATTTAAACGGCGTAGTAATGAGGACTTTTAAACAGAGTGACCTTGAGGAATTTGCTCAAAAAGCAACTATTCCTTTAATCAATGGTCTTACTGACATTTCTCATCCATGTCAGGTTCTCTCAGATATTTTTACACTTGAAGAGAAGTTTGACAGCATAAAGGGGATTAAAGTTGCTTATGTTGGTGATGGGAATAATGTTGCTAACTCTTGGCTGTTTGGAGCCTTGAAGACAGGGATTAATCTCAGTATTGCCACGCCTGACAATTACAGCATTGACCCTGATATTTTGAAAAAAGCAAAAGCTCTTGAAGGTAAATCAGAGGGGAGTTTTAAAATATTCACTGACCCTGTAAAGGCAGTAAAAGAAGCTGATGTGGTTTATACTGATGTGTGGACAAGCATGGGAAAGGAAAGTGAACGGCTTGAGAGAGAAAAAGTTTTCAGACCTTATCAGGTAAACTGGGATCTGCTAAAGCATGCATCAAAGGATGTATTGGTCATGCACTGCCTTCCAGCCCACAGGGATGAGGAAATAACCTCTGAAGTGATGGACAGCAAAAATTCAGTTATATTTGACCAGGCAGAAAACAGGCTCCATTTGCAGAAATCGATACTGGAGGCGTTGCTTGGGTGACAGAAGGGTCTAGGATTCAAGGATCCGAGGAGCCGAGTGAGCTGTAAGGAGAAATGGATTTTTGGAGAACGTGATTACGAAATAATTCATAGATAATCTGTAGATTGCTTTTAAGATTTGAACTTTGGAAAGGGGAGAGTTTGAAATGGGGGAAGTTAAAAAAGTTGTACTTGCATATTCTGGTGGTCTTGATACTTCGGTTATCCTTCGCTGGCTGATTGAGAAGTATGACTGTGAGGTAATAGCCTTTGTGGCTGACCTTGGACAAGGAGAGGAACTGAAAAAGATAAAGGAAAAGGCATTAAAGACAGGTGCTAAAAAGGTTTACATCGAGGATGTAAAGGAACAGTTTGTTAATGACTTTGTCTTTCCTGCCTTCAGAGGGAATGCACTTTATGAAGGCAGATACCTGCTCGGCACATCTATAGCGCGTCCTTTGATTGCATTGAAACAGATTGAGATAGCCAAAAAAGAAAAAGCTGATGCTGTTTCTCATGGGGCTACGGGAAAAGGGAATGACCAGGTAAGGTTTGAGCTTGCCTACCATGCTCTTATGCCCGGGATCGGGGTCATTGCCCCGTGGAGAGAGTGGGACCTTAACTCAAGACAGGCCCTTGTAGAATATGCCAAACGCCACGGCATACCAACGCCGGTAACTGCAAAAAGGCCTTATTCGAGTGACAGGAACCTGCTTCATATAAGTTTTGAGGGCGGAATTTTAGAAGACCCGTGGCTTGAGCCACCTGAGGACATGTTTATTCTTACAAGGTCTCCTCAAAAGGCACCTAATAAAACGACTTATATCGAAATAGATTTTCTGCGGGGGAATCCGGTTGCTGTAAACGGAAAGAGATTAAGCCCTGCCAAACTTTTGGAAAAGTTAAACGGGATAGGCGGGATTAATGGCATAGGGAGAGTTGACCTTGTAGAGAACAGGTATGTGGGGATGAAGTCAAGGGGCGTTTATGAAACACCTGGGGGAACAATCCTTCACATAGCGCACAGGGCTATGGAATCGATTACAATGGACAGGGAAGTGATGTATATCAGGGACTCCCTTATTCCGAAGTATTCAAGG